>Ga0209389_1002097_pt1 | contig 14905 bp, 11 predicted proteins | sample CowpearedBW_FD_187526 | JGI IMG/M metagenome (GOLD analysis project Ga0209389, IMG submission 187526) | Root nodule microbial communities of legume samples collected from California, USA - Cow pea red BW (SPAdes) (version 2) | ecosystem: Host-associated > Plants > Roots > Nodule | place: USA...
CTGCATCTATGAATACCATATGGTACACAACTTGCTTTGGATTTATATATATATATCCTAATATCTGCAGCATTACCTCATCGGTTTGTTTGGAGTTAGCTGTTACAATTGTTAATTTGAAACATGTTATGATTTTAGCAACAGATCATTTGACTTCTACTAATGCTGTCACGAACACAACACATAAATGTTCTATTTTGCTTACTCAACTCGTTCCCATTTTTGTTTTGTTCTACAGCCTTGTTCAATGGGCTTTGCCACTGGTGGACAAACATTCTTTTTGTGGGGAGGGTGCATGATGGCAAGTGGCTTCTTCTACCTTTATTTTCATTAGTTCATAGAAATTCTTACATTCTCACTGTTTAGCTTTCCTCCAGATGCATTCTGAAGACTTTAGGAAAGATAACTGTGGTGTAGTGTCAGGACTTAGAGACGGTGGATATTCTGATGACATGACTCTAGCTGCCATAGCCGGTATATCTTTGAGACTAACACTTTGTCATAATCAATGTTTTTTCATGGTCACTCAAATTGCAATGATTTTGTCCTCTTCAGGGGCTCACAAGAAGCTAATCAGTTCTCCACCGGTTGCTGTCTTTCCTCATCCCCTTGCAAGTGATCTTAATTTTGGAAGGTTTGTGATTATTTCTGTCCTGAAAGTAAAGTTTCAGCTCATATTCTCCCTTAATCATTCAAACTTTTGCAGGTACTGGAATTATTTGAGGAAACAAACATTTGTTCTGGAGTCATATGTTACCAGAGTCAACCAAATAATGAACCGTGCATTGTTTGCTGTTCACTGTTATTTGTCATGGTCATTTGTAGCACCATACTGCATGGCAGTGATTCATGTTGCAGCAGCACTAAGGTTTAACGCCAGGGGAAACTCAATTGAAGAATTAAGCTACTCTTCAATCGGTGAGAACACTACTTTTTCCTTTGTTATTAGTGTTGTATCACGTGCAGAAAAAGGGCAGGATGCTGAAACAGAACAAGGAAACTTCTCCAAATATTTGAAGTGATAGGTGGAAACTCTTGTGATTGGTCTCAATATTTTAGTGGAGAAGTAGCATGCACTTGCATAATATATTGGTGCTTGATTTAAGTTATTATTTATGCCATCATTTTCTTATCCTCTATTCTGTGAGAGAAAGAAAACTGATTTTTCAGATGAACTTAAGCTTTTAAGGTCTGTCTTTCCTCAGGGTTAAACATGGTGTGGCTCCTAGTCACATGCACTTTTGTTTCGCTTTTCTCAATGTGGAACTTGACAAGGATAGAAGTTCTACTTTGCAACATATTGTCCCCAGAGGCACCTCCACTTTCTTTGGCTTCTTATAATTGGTGTAAAGTAAGTACTTCTTCTTCAGGTTCTCAAACAAAAGCACACACACAAAAAAAAAAAAGTTTCACCAAGTTTGCTTTATACATTGATGGATTAATGATGTTATCTCGGACATGTTACTCGTTTCAACAAGGCATTGCAATGAAATAAAGGGTTGCATGAACTTGTTGTAAAGAACACTATAATATGTGAATATTAAATTAATATGATGCCACGGAATGTGAAATAATAGTTGGGAAAGTATGATTTAATTAACATATCTCTTGAGCAGGTATTCATTGCAATGCTGGTGGATAACTGTCTATACCCTCTATCTGCAATTCGTTCTCATTTTTCCCAATCTATCAATTGGTCTGGCATTATCTACTATTTGAAAGATGGAAAAATCAACAAGGTAAATTGGCCAGGGTTTTATTCTACTTTTGCTTGACTTTACAAGTTGACACAAAATGCTGTCATTATTACCCTGACCTTTCCATTCCAAATGCTACTATACTAGAAAACCATTCATAACATACTAACACATTCTTCATTATTTGTTAAATTTTATAACAAACTAGTAAATCATAAATGAAACTAATTAAATGAGAAGTAAAACTTGTGAACTTCAATAAATTTCTAATGATAATAAACTGTGTTCAGAAGAGTGTATTCTTAATGTTTTTATGGTATCAATTATGAAGGGAAAGTTGGAACCATGCATTCCTTTTTGTTAACCAAATTTTGTTTACTGCATATTCTTCAGATAGAGAGAATACCAAAAAGGCAAGATGTGGCACCAGTTTTCACAGACTTAGGAGGAAAACATTTGTATGGAAGGAAAGGCATGCCTACAAGAGGCTCATTCCTCACTTCTTTATCCAAATGCTTGTTCCAATGGCGTCAATCAAAGAGATCTGAGTAATCAAGAAATGGCTTCATTCAGCATACACAATTTCTGTCTTTTTTGTCTTGTGTCTCTGCCCCCAAATTTTGAGGCACAATGGCTCCTATTTTTGAAGCAAGGGTGTTGGCATATCAATTAATATTGCCAAGTGATTCATATTTGATTGATCGATTCTTTTTGTGAGGCAAAACCCTTGTTCCATAAACATGTATTTTTAACGATACATTCAATCCCATGTAATTTTCAGCTCCATTGTAAAAATTCACTCGGGCAGTTTATGAACAACCAAGAATTTCTAAACACATACAATATGGCATTCACATTCGATCTTTATAATTCCATTTCACAAACACACGCAGTACATTATTTTGTAACTTTTCCCTTGAACAATGTTCCGTTTTAAGATTTGGGCAGATCCAAATCACGGGCCAGACATTCTTAAAATTCAAGTTTGGCTGCTGAAATTAATGATTAAACCATAAATGCAGATTTTCTAAAATCTGAAAAATAAAGTAAGAAAAACAAAATCATGCATAATAAAGGTACCAAAATTTTAATTTAGCTTAATATTTTTGTATGATGAGATTTATTTATATCAATAAACAATGAGCAATGTAGATCAGGGAAAAGGAAATTGCTAGAGATAAGAAACTAAGATAAAATAATGATGAAAAGAAGGGGAAGCCTCAGTTTTTACTCTTACTGCGCTCACAATGACAGGAGAATACAAATGATTTCATGCCCAATTATATCAAAATCATGCATTGCAACAGCAAAACTAAATTACTGTCTAATGAAGATGAATGATCAGACAAGGAGTGAAAATTTGGGGAGATAAGAAAGAGTAAAATGTTGAAATTCTCAAATCATACATCTCTTGAACATTAAAATTGTAGAACTACTGACTAGGCTATTGTTCCAAATCTCCAATGTAGAAGTCTTCAATCATGTCAAAGACTCGAGTTGCGTGCTGTGGTCTGCAAAGCAAATGTTAAAAAAAGTTACAACTGGTAGCAGCAAACTGATAAAAAAATATCAGAAGCCTTTTATGATCAACAGGTGGTAGAGCTGTCAAAGATAAAAACATGTAAAGTACTTATTTTCCATGATGAGGAATGGGTTGATGATGAATTTGACACATAAAAGTTACAACTATGATGTTTTGTTTGTAGCTGTAATCATATTTATTTAGCATGGTTTATTAATTTATTAACAAGTGAAAACCAGTGTCTCTTGTATTGACCAGATAACCTTCAACAGAGACTACCAAGATTAACAAGATAATGTGATGAAATAAACAGGAAACGCTATATTGTATTCAATATTGAAATACACATTATTAGATCTAAAGCAATTCATGCGCTTTCACCTAAGTAATGGCTTAAGCTTTTATGACAGTCAGTTCATGACATGCATAATATGAATCTAACTCTACATGTTCATACAACATGATTGATCCAGGTACATGCCAAGAAGGAAGGAAGAAATGTTCTATAGGCAAATATGAGAAAAAAGAAATGTGAAGTGAGAAAACAAATAATAAATATAGATAAATTAAGGCAAATATCTTCATTACAGATACGCACGCAATGCATGAAAAGGAATGAACGCATACCCAAAAAATCCTTCAGTTGAATCATCTCCAGCATGTGCTAGAATGGCATCACCACCTGGATGTTCTTCCACATAAGAGGTAACATCATACACCTACAGTGTGAATAAACCAAATAAATGCAAACTATGAATCTGTCCAAGTGGTAAAAATGGCAAATCATAACAACACCAGCTAATTCAGTTAAACCATTATGATTGAGCTAGCGATGACGGGTTTGGATACTTTGTATGAGGTTATAGGTTCAAACTTCAAACCACATTAACACTCATAAGATTTGATATGGAAATAGTATTGGGTTCTAAACCAAAGGAGTAGCACATTCATAAGGTGCCAAAAGTGAAACATCAATAAAAAGCTCATACCTTTTTCTTGATGATTATCCAACAATCTGTTCTCTTGTTATGCAATGAAACCTCCGTTTTACTGTAGGATTTTGATGCCTACAAGCAGAATACAGAATACAGTGCGTGATACCAATTAGATAACAAAACTATCACGCAACTAAAAAACACAGTTTTATGTTTGAATCAACCCTCCCAATTTTGTTTACTAGTTAGTATGAGCCCCAACAATAGCTACATTTACTTCCAGTGCAATCAAATTAGTTCACCATGACCAATGTTTAACATGTAGCTCAAAGTAAGCATTTTTCTATCTCACCAAACTAGCTACATGCTCCTATAATATGGTAAGGAAAATGTTAAATGAGTCCTATTTTTCTTCAGGGAAAGTCTAAGCTGAATAGATGGTGACTCAATAAGAAAGGTTCTGAATAGCACCCCCAATGTTAATTCCCCTTTTGTGGGCCTCTCTGAATTTCAAAATTTCAATCCTGAAGCAAAAACTGGGAAAACTCTGATCTTTACTCATAGAATCACATTATGATTAAAAGGCCTCCAAAATGTCATGTCTTTGCTTTTACATTGTATTCAACTCAAATAAGACATCTTCCACCAAAAAGATAAAGTCATATCATCAAGGAGGAATGTAACACCATTCTCATTGAAACTCTTTTCCACACTCTTGTAATTGGGTGAAATCCTTTGTAGGACCCACAACAAGCCAGGCCACATTTCTATTGGTCGAAAAGATAAATGTAACTTTTAACGAATACTTTGCGAGCACTTTTCGTCATCATCAACACAAATCTTCCTTCATACAGAGTATGATATGAGCAATGAGCAAAACACCCAATGACACCAAATCATAAGAAACCCACCTCACCCAGTGCTTGAGTAACCGAAACCAAGACATTATAATACTTATTTATCTTAATTTCAACTAGATCCGAAATGTAACTTGAACAAAGCTCATTAATTATCCTAATCTATCATCTATGGAAAAAGCAGCAGAATCCACAACAAAATGCTAGAAAAAGTACCGAGCTACAATAAATAAAATACCTTATCCTTGTTTGAAACGGTTTGAGCTTTTCCCTTGTGCCCTGAATAGATGCAAAGAATTAACGTAAATACACACAGTAAGCACATGCACACAAAATTTCAAAAACACATAGCGAGACATAGATCACAGCATAATAATGAACAGAACCAGATTTGCGGTGTCGTGGGTTCAAAAGAAGAACAGCAAGGAAGAGACCCAGAAGCAATGCAAGTGCAACCAGCAATACCATTATTCAAAGTCGGAAACTTTGACTCTTAATCCAATCTGAAAAGGCGAAAACAAGAAAAGGGCATGCGTTAATGCAAACATACTGGGCACTCTTCGTGTTCATAAATAGTCACAAGCACTTGCAGAAGAGAGAGGGAAAAAAAAACAGAATCATGGCACAGTCCGAATTCACCAATGAGAAGTTGAAAGCATTGAACAGGAACAGAAACAAGAACGTAGGCAAAAATGTTAATGTCAGCACTCACCAATGATGAACAAGCTGCGAGTGAAGACAATAAAGTAACACAGTCTCACACAGCTCACAGAAAAAAGAAAAAAAAAAGGAAAGAGAGAGAAATTGCTTTGTTGGGCCTTATACAGGGCCTCAAGTAATCTGGGTTCATGCAGACATTATTTCTTTTAGTACCTCCATTCCTTCTTCTTGCACCTCAAGTGGGGAAAATTCAAATTGTTCATAAGTTGAGAATAATTTTTTTTTTTTGTATCATCAATAATTTTTTTATGTTGTAATTCAAAACTTAAAGTTGTATTTCATATTGTAAAATTCAATTGTATTATATATTATACAACATAAAATTGGTTTTTGGACCTAAAAAAGTACTTTATATTATACAATTTAAAATCTTGTTTGAAAATAATCTAAAATATGATTTTGAATTGCATAAATTAGAAATATGAAAAATATTTCGGATTACGGGATCGAAAATACATTTTTCTTAAATTTTAAGATTACATCATATAAAAATATATTTTTTATATAATCTGTAAACTCAAAAATTAATTCATATTACACCGTCTAAAATATATTTCTGAATTATACAATCAAAATTAATTCATATTAAATTGATGTTAATATTTTAAAATTATTTTTATTATATTTTAAAATATCAATATAAGTGAAGTGTCCATAAATATATATTGAACACAACAGATAATCTAAAATTGAAAATATGGAAAAACTTTTGCAATAAAAGCACTAATAGCTAAATCTTGATTTCCAATATAATATATGCAAGTATTTTTTTCCTTCCCTCTAAATACAATGAAACAATAATATAAAAATAAACTTTTTGATTCGCCTTCCATATACATACATAGTTCTACGTAAATTTCAATCAACCTTAGCTTTTGATTTACAATTTTAATACAGAATAAAGTATTCTTTAGAAATGTTTGAAGTTAAGCATTCTTTAGAAATCCAACCACAAGAAAAGTATTTTTCAGAGAAACAAAATTATATTCATTATGCAACAGCAATTGAAGGCAAAGAATAAAAAAAAAAAAAGTATAATAAGTGATAATAAAAAAATATAGAGATAAAAGGGAATCTTAAAAGGATGTTTGTATTACATAAGATTGTAAACCATACATATTTTTTCATTAAAAATACTGAAAATTATAAAAATATTAAATAAGAATTGGTGCGACAAAAAATTTCTTTTTAACACATTTTAATGAAACTAGACAATATATTAGAAAAATAAGATCTATTAATGTTTTTGTGTGATATATAAATGTTTATGATATGCCAAAAAGATATTGTTAATATTTTATTGTGATATTCTATTAATGTAGGCTTCTACCCTAGTGTAAATTATTTTCTCATATTTTTTTGTTTGAATTAATTGAGATTACTATAGCAATAAATACATGTTATAAAATATTTATCCTAATAAAAAAAAGTTAAATATGTTTTTGTTCTCTAACTTTTAATAAAAATTTGAATTAATCATTTTTTAAAACTTTAGACCAATTTAGTCTTCAAATTTTAAAAATGTATGAATTTAATCTTTTTAACCAAATTTTGATAAGTTTTTTTTACATTTCAAATACATTTCATATAGTATTTGAGTTATTTATATCGTTTGACACATTTTGTCTTCAATATTAAGTCAAATACTATCATAAAATGCGTTTGAAACTTCAAATAAAGTTAACAAAAATTGATTAAAATGATTAAATTCATCGTATCGAAAAGATTGAGGAACTAAATTAGATCAAAGTTTCAAAAAGAAACTAATTCTAATTTTTAGTAAAGTTAAAGGATAAAAGCATTTTTAACACAATATTTAACACAATTATTAAACTTAACTTCATTGATTAAACTGGAATCTGTGACAATGCATTCACAACTGATAAAACAGAATAAAAGAACATCAGAAGTTCAGAACACTGACAAAGGAAAGAATAATACATGTTGTAGTAAGGTATTTGGTATCGTAGCAAGTTGTGATGCTGTTGTAGATTGTTCAACAAGCTCTCCTTTTTCTTTTCTTTTTTTTTCTTACACATTCCATTTCCACCAGAAGTTACATTATCTTCACACCATATTCTTCATTTTTCACCGATCACAGAGAACAGAATAAAGCTATAAACACAAAAGGTTCCCACTCATACAAATATCTTCTATAATGATTAAATAATCACATTTTCTATGGTTTATTCATGTTGATTTACATTAAGAATAATATAAGTGTCATACCCTTAAAAAATCTTAAATATCATTTTAGTAGTAAAAGGTTACAGTATACTCAGAAAAAAATATATCATACGAAAGAGACTTGATCTTAAAAAAAAATTGTTAAAAATAATTTAAACATGAATCTAAATTTTACATCGATTAAAAATGATAAAATTAAACACTATATTATAAAAGAAAAACTCATAAATATAATTTTTGAGATTTTCTTTAGTTAGAAGTGATATCAGTTTTTTATTTCATGGACTTAATGTCACTCTCTTAAACTCCTAAAAAATCCAATCACTTTCCATATTTCTTAATCAAACAATCTTGATACAAATTTTAAAACAGTTTCTATAAATATAGTAAATGAAGAATACTATTTTAACTACTAAATTTTAATAATTTTATTTTATATTATGAAATGTTATCGTTTAAGTGATTTTTAAATATAAAGAAAAGTGAAAAAATAAAAAAATAAATAACCACTTAAAAAGACATTACTTTATAAAAAAAAGTTGTCAAAATTTATTCTTAAAAAAATCATTTTTCTACACAAATGTATCATGATTCATCTTACTCAGACTGTGTCACTGCACATGCAGAATTTTGTTTTTGAAAAGTGTATCTTGATAACTAAGGTTAAGAGAAAAACAGTTTATAAACTAATCGTTATCTCGATTTCTATGTTCAGTAAAAAACTTTATACATATTGGAACAAATGTCAGTGGTTTTTCCTCCGACAAATCCCATTTTCAATTCATTCGACAAAGGACATGCAGACATTCTCCAACGTTAAAAAAAAACCCTTCTGTTGACAAATCTGTCTCCATTAACACCCCAAAGAAAAAACAGAGCAAACAGAGCAAAAACAGAGAGAGATGGGTTGCCAAGCCTCGAAGGAGAAGCCACAGTTCGAAAACTCCATGCACCATGCAGGTTTTCAAGAGTTGCAGAAACCCAAAACCCCAACACAAGAACTGGTTCTACAAATCGCAGGATGCAAAGTTCATCTGGTGGATGAAGGAGAAGCCATTGAACTGGGTCAGGGGCACTTCACAATCATGAGGGTGATGGAGCAGAACGTGGCACTGGCAACGGTTGTAAAAGTTGGAAACAGTGTTCAGTGGCCATTGACGAAGGACGAGCCGGTGGTGAAGGTGGATGGTCTTCACTACCTCTTCTCTCTGCCGGTGAAAGATGGTGGTGAGCCTCTGAGCTATGGTGTGACTTTTCCAGAAGAGTGTTATGGGAAGATGGGGATGGTGGATTCTTTTCTGAAGGAACATTGTTGCTTTTCTGGGTTGGAAAAGAGCAGAAAAAGTGACCTTGATTGGGAGGATTTTGCTCCAAGGGTTGAAGATTATAACCACTTTCTTGCCAGGGCCATTGCAGGAGGAACTGGTCAAATTGTTAAGGGTATCTTCATGTGCAGCAATGCTTACACCAACCAGGTTTTATTTATGGTTTATGGTTTAGGATTCAGAGTTTCGTTTATCAGATGAATAACAATAAAATTTTATTAAATTTTTTTTTGTGTGCTGTTTTACGTTGATTAGAAATAAAATTAATTTAAAATATATAAATAAATACAAATCTCATCTTATATATCGATCGAGTTTAACTTAAAATTCATTTTTTAATATTTTTGTTTCAACTTATCAAAACAATTATTTCATTATGGTTAAGATTGATTTTGATTTGAAATGATTATGTTGAAATGGGTTTAGTTTAATAGTAGGTTAATAGCATAATTCAGTATAATTTTTTCATTCAATGAAAAAACAGCTCTGGTTTTGGTTTGAATAAATATTTGAAACATTGACTTTGATTGAATGAACTAGTTTTGGTAAAAAAAATTATGAATTCAAGGGAATTGTCTTTTGAATTTCTTTACCTTAAAAGTAAGTTAGATGCAAAATTTATCGCAATTTTTTTTAAGATACTTCATCACGTTTGGTCAAATCGAGGTTTGAATGCAAAATCACTTTTACTCAACAATAACTGATATATATCTATACACTTTTACCAGTTTATGATGAAGCGAATCATACATGTGAGACCAATTTAGATTTAGAATCAGTTCAGTAGTTGATATTTTAACGTGATTATTAATAAGCCAACTTGAATAGACAAATTCTCTTACATTTAAAATGGAATATAAAGAGACAGAGATAGATAAACACACAAAATGATGTGGTACAAATTATTTTATAATCTAACATAATAAAAATTTGAGGTATGCTTTGTTCTTTTCAGTTTTCCCATCATTTGAAAAGAACCAAATAAATCATTAAGCTTTTCATAAAAAACTTTTGTTATGAAAATCAGGTCCATAAAGGAGGGGAAGCGATCCTAAGTGGTGCTGCAGAAAAGAGCAGTGGTAACAAAACTATGAACAAGAAGAATGATGCAACAAAGAACAGTGGAATGAACGAAAACCTCAAACGGTATTGAAACATGTTATACTATGTCACGAGTTCATGTCTAAGGATTAGAGTATTGACTAAGAATTTTTCATTTTCATACACAGTGTTAGCTTTTAAGAGGGTATGTATACAAACTAAGTTGGATTATTTTTCATGTTTGTATTATAGTGTGAGAAAGCTGACAAATGTGACAGAAAAGTTAACCAAATCTTTGCTTGATGGTGTTGGAATAATGAGTGGATCAGTTATGACTCCTGTGCTTAAATCCCAACCAGGACAGGCATTCCTAAACATGCTCCCTGGAGAGGTGCTATTGGCTTCCCTTGATGCTGTTAGTAAGTAACACTTCTCAAACAGATGACAGTTTAGAATTTAAGTGTGAGTCTAAGTCTCGTATCGAGTAAAATTTTGAAAGTTTAGCAACGTAAAAAACTTATAAATTCATTATCTTAAAATTTTGTATTGAAAGTAATATTAATATCTTATATGTGAATTGAACTCATATTTTGTGATCTTTTCTATCACAGATAGAGTTTTTGAAGCAGCTGAAGCTGCTGAGAAACAAACCTTTTCTGCCACCTCCAAAGCTGCAACCAGAATGGTTTCTAACAGGTAATATTATTATAATTATTATATTGCTTAAATTTGCAATGAACTTAACATTATATCATTTTGAAATTTGAATTTTCTGCTGGTTTGGTTTTTTGTTTTTTTTACTGTATTTTCATAATATATTGATTACCATTAATTTTAATGTTTTAAAATATACTAAAAAGATATTTAAAATATCAGTGCATAGTATTTTTTAGTATTAGAAGACGGCAAAAAAAACCAGAATCTGGACTCATCATTTTGTCACGTCAATTTAAGGTTTTAAATTGAAGTCATGATCGCAATTTCGTGAGTTTAAAGAATCTTGACACTATATTGAATGCAACTACATTTATGAGAAGATTTGGAAAACCTTGCAATGATCTATATCAGCCTAATAGTCTTGGTAAATCTCAACCAACATAAAAGTGTGCATTGAAATTTTTTTTGTTAGGGTTAAAAAATATCTGCATCATTGAATATGCTTGAGAAACTGGGTGTTAGTTTTGAACATCTGAAATGGGAAAAAGAAACACAACCTAAGTTTAAGACCTATGTTGTGGATTCATAAATGTAACCTTAGCTAAAAAGGATGTTTTTGGCAACAGGTTTGGGGAAGAAGCAGGAGAGGCTACTGAGCATGTGTTTGCAAGTGCAGGACATGCTGTTAACACTGCTTGGAATGTCTCTAAGATTCGGAAATCCATCAATCCAGCATCTTCTGCAAATGCTGCTAGAGCACTCACAAATTATGCCAAAAAATGAAATGCTTTATTATAAGATCTAACCATGTTGCTTTCTGTGTCATGAACATGATGGATATTTTTCTTCCTTTCAACAAATATACTGAATCACTTGTACTACATAAACAATTGTCATATCCACTGCAAAATTTCAAGTAATTCTTTCTGCTTTCAATAATGCTTCCCAAAAGAAGTGTTTAAGAATAGAATTAAAACAGCGGGTGACATCAATTATCCCACGACGGAGGTCGAGTGTATTGAATTGTGACGTTTGGACTGTTACATTTCTTAAATAGAAGGGTTAAATATGTTTTTAGTCCTTAAGTTGCAGTGAAATTTGGAATTAGTCTCTCTTCAAAACTTTTGACAAATTTAGTCCTTCATATTAAAAAATAGATGAATTTAGTCATTTTAACCAAATTTTGTTAAGTTTATCTGAGGTTTCAAGCGCATTTCATAATAGTATTTGAATTGTTTACACCATTTGACACATTTTCGCTTCAATGTTAACTTAAATGTTACCATAAATTACGTTTCAAATGTCAAATAAACTTAACAAAATTTGGTAAGAAAGACTAAACTTACGAATTTCTAAAGATGAATGACTAAATTGATATAAAGTTTTGAAAATGAATTAATTCCAAAATTCACTGAAATTTGAGGAATCAAAAGTATATTTAACTTTAAATAGAAATAGTTACATCTGAATTAGATAACTCTAATTTCTAACCTAATATTAAATGCTCGATCCAACAATTGACATAGTAAGTTCGATCCAACAATTGACATAGTAAGTACTGTTATATGAATTAATCGTATCCCTGAGTAAGCTAAGGAAGAACCAAACTATGTGAAGTGGTTGCATGAAAATTATTGTAAATCATTCTAAAGAGTATGGTAGGTAGTAAAATGGAAACTTGATTTCTGTTATTAATTTAATATGGTATGATAATGAATGGTTTTATGATAATGAAAGGACATTTTTTTTTTCTCTAGTAGGCCAATGATTATGACTACGAAGAAATAATGCATGGCCAGCTTGGTGAAGATGATTACAAATATAGATATAAAATTAAGAAAAAGGTTTCAAAGATAATGATTCTCAGACTTATATGTTGCCAATCCATATACTTTTGCTTTCTCTTTGGTGGAATTTTTTAATCATTATAATTGTAGGCCATTGGGAAGGGAGAGTGTAAACTAACATTCATTTATAAATTAAAGTTGTCTATGATTTATATGGAAAAGTAAAATAGCATAAAGTCAGTGAGTGGAGAAAAAGAATTAAAAGCAATTAAGTAGTTCAGAGAATAAAGTTTTTACATTAGTTGTATTTTATTAATAGTATGATACTAATATCAATATTATAGTTTAGAAAAGTAATAATGATTTATGTTCTTTAAGATGAACATAATCATTATTTTTTTAATGATCACAGTAAAATAGTTTGATGTTAATTCTTAAATAAAGCATAACTTTTAATATATATTTAACATGTACTATGCTATTAATTAAAGTTTATTAAAAATTGGAAATTCATATTTTTTAATAGGAAATAAATTATACAATATTCAAAATTATTAATAATTTCTTTTAACAAATAATGCATGAAAATGTAAAAAAAAAATGTTTTATCAATATTTCTATTTATATATACTAGAAAACACACGCATATTTTATTAATTAAAATTTAATTATTGTAATGACTTTTATTATTTTACATATGTTAATATGTATATTAGTATATATATTATTTATTTTTGTGTTGTTTTATTTAAATTTGAAATATTGTTTAGAAGACATAAATTTAAGATTACAAGCATGAAGTCATTCATTAGAGGTAGAACAAATGAGAAGTAAGATAACAAAGACTTTTTGAAATTATAGAAAAATAAATGAAATGTGAGGAAGGCTGAGAACACAATCGATCTTTGATATTTATTTGAGGGAGAATAAGACATAAGAAAATAAATAAATTAGTTTTACATAAATTTAAAATATAATAAATAGTAAAATGCACATACAAAATAAATTTTCACTTCTGTATATAATTTTTTTTCTTGAATATTTTAAGCTTGATGTTTATCATGTCATTGTTTCTTGTTCCATAATTAATCATCCAACCTTTTACTGTACTCTTATATTTGAATACGTCATTGAAAGTGACAGCCACTGTCTTCAATTTTGAAAGAAAAAAAAGAGGAAAAACTACTTACTATAGTATCTCTACATCGTTACTAAATAGGAAATTAAGCTTGTTATACCAACTTAAGACATGAAATATATAAGTTAAAACATAATTTTGAATTAATATTTAAGTTAAAACATATCAAATTCAAATTGTATAAGCAACTCAAATATGAAACATTAATTATATGACACATTTAATGTAGTTATATCATACAAATTTAATATAGTTAAGTTATAATGACCATGTGTATGTTTGAATGTAAGTTGAAAAAGTTAAATTTGGTTGAACATAATTTTTTTCAGCATAAGTTTGGTCGAATAATATCATTCAACGAAAAATATCCACAGTGTTGCATTGAATGTAACGATTATTTTTATATTCAACAAATTATGAAACAAACTTGTCAATGAGCGAGTTCAACTTTCAAGGATTATTTTAGTGTCATTTAGGATTTCAAACTTTAAAACAAACACCCTTTATATTTATTCACTTTTAAGATTTGGGAACCAAAAAATAACAAAAATTGACAAATTAAATGAATTTTAAATTTTTGTCAAAGTTTAGTGATTAAAAACATATTTAATCCTAAAATATAATAATATATAAATTATTTAAAAGTTAAATAATTAATTATATATAATATTTAATTATTTTATTTTAGTAAAGTTTACATCATATTATAATATTAAAAGGTACTTGTTTTCACATAAGGGAAGACCATGAAATGCAATGCAACCATATCACAATTACACTCATTAATGATTAGTGTGGGACTCTTGTTAACAACCAGTCATATTATGTTTCTTCCAACTATATATTAATCAGGAATTAGTGAGGCTAGATGTAATTATTTCATAATGAAAAGTGTCGACACCTAAAATATTCATCTTACTACATGATAAACACCAACCAATTTTTTTTTTTTTTAAAAAAGAAAAGTATATATTTATAAAATATGATGGATAGAGATAGATAAATCAAAAATAATTTTTTTAATAAGTAAAGGGAAATC
>Ga0209389_1002100_pt1 | contig 14902 bp, 12 predicted proteins | sample CowpearedBW_FD_187526 | JGI IMG/M metagenome (GOLD analysis project Ga0209389, IMG submission 187526) | Root nodule microbial communities of legume samples collected from California, USA - Cow pea red BW (SPAdes) (version 2) | ecosystem: Host-associated > Plants > Roots > Nodule | place: USA...
GTGGTTATGTAACATGAAAACAGTACTAGTAGTGTTGTTATTTCTTTGGGTGAACGGAGTACCAGGTTTGAATAAAAGTGAGGATAAGGCCTAGAGTTGCTGCAAGAAAGGCAATAGGGTTCCTGAAATAGGTGAGATAGGTAAGGGCTATCCAAGTGGGCAAGAACTTATGCCGATAATGCTTCTCGATTTGAAGCATGATACCACCATAGTTTCCCATGTTAGACACCAAGTCCCTGCTTAAGGTAGTGAAGAGATGGAGCACATCTTGGTCACTCCCTAATGCGTTCATCAGAACTCGTGCTGATCTCAGGGCCTTCACATCATTAGGGGTTTCTATGAGGGACTTCATGAAAGAGATATAATCACGGATCCCAGAGTCGTTATCAAAATCAGGACACATCTCATACGCTATCAAGTTCAGTGTAAAACTAGCTGTTGCGTCATCCACAACCATCTCTGGAAGTCTCAATATCGAAAAGAACCTGCCATGGGAGAAAGATACGTCTCTTGGACTACGTGTCTTGCTTAATTTCACTTCAACCCCGACCGCTTTCAACTCCATTATGTTTCTGTAGAGGGGCAACCACAAACAAATCCTATGATACAAATAAACATGTTATATATATGCTACTTGTAAACAGTTCTGAAATAACTTCATACCTATATGTCATCGAAAAGTCTTGAGTTGAAGTTTTAACATATGTGGTATGTTTTGGAGGGCTGTCATACAAGATGATAGAGCGCTTAAGATGGAGAAGATGAGTAGGTGCTTCCAACTCCATCCTCCTTTTATATCCATTTGCAGCGGCCCATTCATCGCACCTAATAAGAAACTTGTTCATGGTTTGGATCAACTCCACCTCGTTGGTTCCTCCCCCTAGCAGTTGCAGCAACGGGTACGGAAGCTGGTTCTCCAACAACAAAACATCCTGCACCACCAGAATCAGTTGCTCAACCTTAACATTCATTTCCTCTGGTCGCGAAAGGTTGGCGTGTTCCAGGATATGTAGCAGGGCACAGGCATCCACCAGCAGCGTCCAGCATATCATTTCCTCCATGCTGCTGAACAATTGGCCGGAATAGTTCCAAAACAGATGGTTGCCGGTGAATAGATCCGGCGCAAACAGCTCTTTCAGAGCTTCAAAATTTTCTGCAATCTTTCTGAACAGAAACTGCGGGCTTTGGTTGTTGGAGCTGATGAACTTTGATGCCCATATTTGCTTGTACTGTTCTCCTGCCTGCAGCTTGGGAGCACCGTAATGGATGGGACCCAAAGACACCAGCTTTGGAGTGAAATGCTTCTCATAATGCTCTTTTCCATCTCCCACAAGTTGATGAGCTACGCGTTGTATCTTAGGCTTCGAATCTACTTCTGGTCTTTCGGAGGCGATTTGGAGCTGCAAAAACCTCTCTTCAATGCTTAAGTTGGGGTTCTGAGCGATCGAGGAATTCATCAGTTTGATGTAATAATAATATCACAAACCTTTGATTTGCTTAAGCAATGAATTCATTTATGAATGTCTTTGGTGTGTTTAGTTGCATACGAATAAACATAATTTCCTCTAATGCCAAATGTGTATTGCACGCAAGGGATAAAGATCCTCGCTTTAATTGCAGTTCATCTGCCAACTCTCCATACATTTTCTTCCTTCTTTATTGCTTCTTATTTTAAATGTACTTCTAACCTAATTATATTTACATATTAAATGGTATGAAAAACTATAAAAACTTCAGAGAGAAATTTGTATTATTGAGGGTTGATGCAGGAAGTACGACATCTTATATGTCAAATAAGGAAGAAACACTGACCCACATATTCAACTACAGAATAACATAGAAAATGTGGAATATGTGTAATAAGTGAGTTGGAACGAGAACGAGACAACATTGCCTAAATGTAAAATTATCATATTTTGAATAGTTAAGTCCAATTGAGTGCATAAAATACATATATCGATCAAGGGGAGGCTTTTTGTCTGTGATTAATATATATGTATAATGCGGACAAAAGCTGGAAAAAAATAAGAAACCTTGTAAACCACACCAAATTAGTCTAAACAACAAGTGGTGGCTCTCACAATATCTATAGAAGCCACAAGCTAAAAGCCATGTTTGTACGTAGCTTTTAGTAGCAAATAAAGTGGGATAGTAGGTGGAAAAGCTTAAACTAAATGAATCTTTATTTGAACAATAAAACATGAGTAAGACTATAGAGAGAACATATTTTTCTATTAATTATCTTTAAATGTGTTAAACAATCTTTATATTTTCAGTTTTTTTTCTTTTTAAATTGGAACATCCTAAGTACTTCTTTTGTTCAATCAATTCTTTCTTGTTAATAAAAATAACATTTTACGGCACAATTTTATTTGTATTCTCTTATTATTTAAATTTTCAAAATAAATACATGATTTAAAGTTTAAAGAAATATAATTGTAAAGAAGAACTCTTATAAGTACGGTTACTAGGTAATGAATTAAGAACAGGAATTTGCTAATTCCTAAATTCACTTGAACTAATTAAAGTAGAAGGGGAGAAACTCTATATTATTGAATATAAATACTTTTTATCTATTATATATTTTCTGAATACAAAACCTCTTTATATAAGTTCCTAAACAGTAAAGAAATAATGGTTTATAATCATTAAAAACATATGACCATTAAAAACAAAAGGACGTAGAAAAACTTTTTATTATAGTTTTGTATATTTAAGTTTGTTATTTTCTAACACAGGAGGAACGGGTTGTTCGTTGCTTCGATCTTCGATCTTCCCATGCATAGGATCTGCTCTACATGTTATGCGCCGATCGGTGTCATGCAAATTACTTTGGACACCGACCGGCACTTGATTGGCTGACTGCCCTTACGGTATAGATAATATATTTAAATGATCTTACTTTTATATAATAAAAAAAATACAAATTAATAAAAAATTTATAATATGACACAATAAAATACGAATACATATGTATGCAACACCAATTATAAGTGTGATGTTACATCATCATGAACAACAAATCCAACGAGTTTTATTTCATAAAGTTCTAATAAAACAAAATAACAATACATTGATAAATCCGAAACAATCCTGGAGACAAACATAAAAAGAAAAAAGGTGACTGGAAAGTAGTATATTTGTTGTTGTAACTTGAAGCAGCAGTAGTTGTTTGAAAGGGAGGAGGTAGTGTGTAGCTATTTTTAGCAGTAAATGGTTTGGATTAAAGTGAGGACGAGGCCCAGAAGTGCAGCAAGAAAGGCAATGATGGACCATGGGTTGCTGAAATAGGTGTTATAGCCAAGAGCTATCCAAGTGGGCAAAGATTTATGAGAGTAATGCTTCTCAATTTGAAACATGACATGAGCATACTTCTCCATGTTAGGCACCAAGTTACTACTTATGGTAGTGAAGAGGTTGAGCACATCTTGGTCACTCCCTAGATTGTTAACAAGAATTCGTGCTGATCTCAGTGCCTTCACATCATCAGGGGTCTCTATGAGGGACTTCAAGAAGGATATATGATCACAAAACCCGTAATTCGCAAAATCAGGACACATCTCATATGCTATCACGTTCAGTGTAGAAGTAGCTGTTGTCTCATCCATAATCATCACTGGAAGTCTCAATTTCGAACGGAACCTTCCACGGGAGAAAGATATGTCACTTAGCCTATTCGTCCTGCTTGATTTTAGCTCCACCCCTGCCGCTTTCAGTTCCGTTATGTTTCTGTAAAGGGACACTCAGATTTCTTAGTAATAACCTTTTTAATAATTATACTACGATAATGTCTGAGTAGCGTAGTTTGACGTGGTTTTACCTTGACCGAGATGGATCTCGGTAGGGACCATTCAAATTGAAATAAGGTTCAACCTTGATCAAGAAGGGTGTCCACAGAAAAGGGACCATTCAAAATGAGTGTTGTGAAATAAATAAACTCCGTACCTGTATGTCATCACAAAGCCCTCAGTTGCACTATAATATTCTGTCTTTACTGGACGGACGAGTCCAGTTTCAAAATATTTGGTATCTTTTGGAGGGCTGTCATACAAGACGAGAGAGAGTTGAAGATGGAGAAGATGAGTAGGTTCTTCGAATTCCATCCTCTCTTTATACCCATTTGCAGCGGCCCATTCATCGCACCTGAGAAATTTTTTCATGGTTTCCATCAACTCTCCGTCGTTGCTTCCTCTCCATAGCAGTTTGAGCAATGGGTACGGAAGCTGGTTCTCCAACAACAGAACATCCTGCACCACCAGCATCAGTTGCTCAACCCTAACATTCATTTTCTTTTCCCACTGTTGGGCGTATTCCAGGATTCGTAGCAGGGCACAGCCATCCACCAACAGCGTCCAGCTTATCATTTCCTCCATGCTGCTGAACCCTTGCTCGGAATACTTCAAAAACAGATGGTTTCCGGTGAAAAGATCCGGCGCAAACAGCTCTTTCAGAGCTTCAACGTTTTCTGCGATCTTTCCGAACAGAAACTGCGAGGTTTGGTCGGTGGATCTGAAGAACATTGCTGCCCACATTTGCTTGTACTGCTCTCCTAGCTGCAGTTCGGGAGCACCGTAGTGGATGGGACCCAAAGACATGAGCTTCGGCGTGAAGTGTTTCTCATAATGCATTGTTCCATCTCCCACAAGATGACGTGGTACGCGTTGTATCTTAGCCTTCAAACCTGCTTCTGATCTATCAGAAGTGTTTTGGAGTCGCGCCAACCTCTCTTCAATTCTTACTTTTTTTGAGTTCTCAGCCATTGAGGGATTGATCAGTGTGATGTAATAATATTACAAAGCTTTGATTTGCTAAGCAATGAATTCATATATAAGTGTCTTTACTGTGTTTAGTTGCATAGGAATAAGCTTAATTTCCAGTAATACCAAAAGTATATTGCACGCAAGGGATAAAGATTCTCACTTTAATTGCTGTTATCTGCCAACTCTCCTTACATTTTCTTCGTTCTTTATTGCTTCTTATTCTTAATGCACTTCTAACCTAATTATATTAACATATGACATGTGTTTTTTTGGTAAAACAATTTGTTTGAGTTTCATGTTGTGTAATTATTATTTTTTTTAATAGATCAAGATAGTTTATTAACTCCGACCAGATATAAGATTGGACTAAGCCAGAAATATTACAGCTTGAGAGAAAAAAGGAAGAAAAAAAAAACAGCTTACATCTTTGGATGAATACTGCACCTATTTTCAGCTGCTTGTCCTATTAAATAGTTTCCAACTTTCAGATTTTCATACCTCAAAAGTGCAACCCAAGTATATCATAGTTCAAGGCAATAACTGAATGAGAAATAAGAAATATAATTCACATGTACGCCGATGAATCTATGTATTAGACAAAAATAAACAGCAAGAAATTTGGAAATCCTTTAGAATACTAGTTTTATTCCACGATAAAAACTCACAATACAATGTCATTTAGAAATTATGCAGAGTTTGGGAGATGTACAACATTCCACAAACTACCTATTGGTCTCTCACACTTCACTGCATTATTTTCTCATTTGTGTTATGTTCCGTTTTGCAAGACTAATTAATTAAGTAATAAAAGATATCACATTTCAGCAACCAAATTTTCCTTTTGAGCTCGAGATTCAGCAAGGCTTCCATTAGTCCACTTCTTCAGCATCTCTAATGCAGCCTTGGGCTGGTCCATTGGAACCATGTGACCCGCATCATGGACCTGTTTTAGTTACAGAAAATTTTGAACTGAATAAACATTTTCACTGACCACGCGCAAAGTCGAAAAGGAATTTGATAAATAAATGGAGTGTGTATTTCTGGGGAGTATTAACTTGTTAAGTTTGGTGTTAGCACTGCACAAGCACGAATTTAAATTTGAACATAGCAGAAAAGAGTTCGATTAGCCCGCCGCACACAATGGCTATTCATTCATTAGTGTAAACCAATCGCTCTTAATTTCAACATGTCCGAATTATTAACATTGAAAGCACAGCACTAGTTATCTTTTCAACCTTTATCACCTTTGATTTGTGTATAAAGTTAAAATTGGGGTAAATTGCACAGCTAGTATAGTATATCATAAAAGTTTTGGGGTATCTCACACACAATGCAATGTTCAAGAAGGTAATTTATAATTTCCTGCTAATGTAGAATATGGTCTATTCAAGATGGTATTGATTGATAGTTTTCATAGTGCAAGTGTTAATAAGTTTATGTGGGTGAAGAGAGAAAAGAAGACCTTAAGGAAACTCAGAGGTCCATAGCTCTTCAATAATCCAGCTTCTGACCCATCAACAACGAAAGGAACTTCAAGTGAGCTTGTAAATTCTTTCTTACCAGACCATTCCAGGGCGTGAACCCATCTTGAATTACCTACTCATTGCCAAAAAAAGGTCCATCAATTCATTCATTGCAAGGTTATAATAAATAAGAATATTTAATTTCTCAACAGATCTTAAAATTTATTGCAAGGTGTCCATCATTCATTGCAAAGTCCATCAGTTCTTCGTCAAGCAAAGAGTAAATACGTACCAAGCCAGTTGCAGATTAGATCATATTCCCCGGCATAAATAAGTAAATTGATTCCATCCTCAAGAAGGGCAGGAATACCAACTTCAAGATTCCTCATCCAGTCCACCAACATGGCCATATAAACTTCAGTGCTACAAGAAACAAAATTAATTTTCCCAACCCCTAGTGAGTCCCGAACAGATTTTTGGTTCAGGAACTTCTCCACGTTTGAAAAATCATAGCAAAGGCTCCCCTCGCACTTTTTTCTGATATCATAGTACTGCAGCATAAGTATATTTAGTTGCTGGTAACAGTGATGAATATACCGATGCATTGCTTCAAGATCCAACGGACCATAAGTATAAGCATATGTTTCTTTCTGATATGTTAGTAGCATAAATGGCTTTTTTTTAACATATTTCATGAAATTCCTCAACTAAGAAACAATTAAGGTGTTTATACAAAAGATCTTTTGCTTGGAAAATGGTTAATTATCTGCTTGCTTACTTGTAGAGAGGGGAATAAATCAATTTAACTAAACGTGAAAAAGTCAGCTGTCAACCACGCCAGAAAAGTTTGTTTACTCACATTTGTGTCTCCGGCATGTAACATAATGTTACTGAATATGAGATTGCAAGCTACGTATGCAGCCACGCAGGAAGTTTTTCCATTAGTGCCTGAAAGGATAAAAACAAATATTATGGAGTTAACAGGCAAACCAGAAGGCTCCAAACAAGGGAAAGCACTGGTTTTCAGTGAAAATCAGGCAGTGATCTTGACTTTTACTTCCTGTGAGAATGATCACTTGATCAGGACAATAAGTACCTTACATGATCGCTAGAAATCAACAAACTTGTAATCTTACTATACACTTCCATTCCTAGAGTTGTCCGTGGATTTCATAAGATTTCCAAATAATTCAGAAATAGCAAATTGTTAGTAAAATTTACGATAATTATACATTAAAAAAATAATAGTTTGTGTACAAGGAATACACACATGTGTATATGTATATGGGGTTTGATGCATAATATAGAAAATAGTCGGAAAAAAATGGGACTTTCTAACTGACAGAACGCCCAATTTATATATTGAAGAACTATATTAGATATTTTTGATAAAAAAAAATACTGTTTCTACTTTCTACCAATAATTATCGTAACTGCCCCAAACTCTCAGCTCCTATCATTACCCCGCTGAAAAATCAGCCGTAATAAGGTTCTTCTATTCCATTCAATAGAAATGTTGTCAACTCCTCACTCCCAGGTCTTGTAGTCTTGATCGAGGAAATATACTTCCCCACCAAAATCACTACAATTTACACACTATTAAAGGTTTAGTTTGTCTACTAAACGTTATCATTGGATATAAATCTAGGTCAAGCAGATGTCAAGAGCGACAGGCCAACTCATGAGCGAACGTTAATTGGAACGTTTACAAAACAAAGTGATATTTTGTCCATTATTTCAAATATTATGGTTTAAAATACTGGAAATGATTTGTAGGAGCTTAAAAAATCAATCCAACAAATTCAAGCACTCGGTAGCTGGACTCTTCAACCCATCATAGCTCTCATTACACACATTCCAACGTGACAAGAAATGTAACATCTGTAAAAAGGTAAAAAGCCAAAATGTAAATTATTACCACATAGTTTTATAGCCAATTCACAGGCTGGAACCAGTACTTTGTTAAGGCGGTTTCGTGTAGCCTTCTTAATGATTCCCATTTCCAATGCATAATCTGGGTAAGCTTTATACTGAATTGCAGGGTTAGTAAGTCCATTACCAATGGCAAATCCCTGTTCAAACAATAATACTAAGATAAGAAATTATTCTTTCCTTCAATGAAATTCTGTCACTGAAAGTTAAATTGGTTTATCACGTGATGTTACAAACCTTCAGGTTTATATGAATTCCTTCTTTAGCTTTGTTGCCCCGATGGATCCGTGATGCAAAAGCAGGAATGTAGTGTCCAGCATATGATTCACCTGTAATAAAGAAGTCATTTTTTGCATATTGAGGATGCTCCGCGAAGAAGGCCTGAGGGAAAAAGAAATTAACTGTTAAGACGGTCTTTTAATCTAAAATTAGTTTTACTATGCTATACATATATATCACTCTTACTTCCATGCCATGCTCTACATATACACACACGTGTGTTTCAGAAGGTGGCTGGGATTGAGATCAACAACAGAAATAAATGAAGCTTACATGGTTAATCTTTGTTGTGAATTCATCAAGAAAGACAAGGATTGGCCCAAAATTCTTGCAGCTAGAGTTCTTTTAAAAAAGGTTTAATTACTCGGATGGTATCCATTTTGGTAGGAGTGTGTCAATTTGGTACCCACGCGAAAAAAATTGTCAATTGCGTCTCCACTTTTGAAAAGGTAACTCAATTAGGTCCCTTTCAAGAAAAAATAATTAAAGCCTTTAACGGCAAGCCACGTGTCACTCTCTGGTTTTTTTTTATTTTTTTATTTTTTTTTTGCAAAATTTTTTTATTGTCACGTGTCAAGTCTCTATTGTGACATGTGGCAGTGTCAGTGCCACGTGGTAGGATAATGCCACGTGTGGCAATTTTCATTATATTGATTTCAATTTATTATCCATATATACCTCATTGTTTCAATTTAGTCTCCATTTTTGTGTCTATGGTTCAATTTTGTCCCAATTTGTTTTAATAATTGAAGTACATTTTCTAATTCACTTTTACATAAGATTAAAAGTAATTAATTACAAATATTTTTACAACATTAAGTGTTGATATTTACATTAAAATTTAGTGGTAAAAAAAATGTTATACTAATAGAACAATATAGTCATCCACTTTTTTTTTTCAAAATAAAGCAATATTGTCTATCTCCAATTCAAGACCAAATCTATTATTTTTATACATGTTATACTAATATTTTTTTTATTAAAAATGACATTTTAGCATATTACGTTATTGTATATTATTATCTCATATCTTGTCAATGTATTCTTTGACCACTAAATTTTAATATAAATATAATTACTTAATTTTGTAAAAATATTTATACTTAATTAGTTTTAATCTTATAAAAAAACGAATCAAAAAATATACTTCATTTATTAAAAAAAATTGGGACAAAATTGAACCACAAACACAAAAGTGGGGATTAAATTGAAACAATGAGATATATATGGTTACTAAATTGAAATCAGTACAATGACATTTGTCACACATAGCATTATCCTATCACGTGGCACTGACATTGCCACGTGGCACTGACATTGCCACGTGTCACAACAGGGACTTAGCACGTGGCAACAAAATTTTTTTGCAAAAAAACAATTAAAAAAATTAAAAAAACCAGAGAGTGACACATTGCGTGACCTTAACGGCGTTAATTATTTTTTTCTGAAAGGGACTTAATTGAGACACTTTTGCAAAAGTGGGGACAATTGACACTTTTTTTTTTCGGAAGTGCCAAATTGATACACTCCTACCAAAGTGGGTAACATCCGAATAATTAAACCTTTAAAAAATGATTCTATGGTAACTTTTTGTTATTTATTCTATATGGGAAAGTATAAAGAAAATTTATTCTCAAATAAGGAAAACAAAGTTAGGCAACTTGATAATGACGGATTGATTAATTTTTGGTCTGACCCATGGTTCACAGATTCTCTTGGGACCATGATGAGTATTGACAGAAGTGTACATAGTATTGACAGAAGTATACATAGCAACTAATATTCCTATTCAGCAGCAAACACATGTACCTGAATAAAGTCATACAGGTCATTGCTGACACCATCTTCATTATGACGAATGTCGCGCAAATCAGTACTGTAGCTAAAGCCAGTTCCAGTTGGTTGGTCAACATACAAAAGGTTTGATGCCTACAAGATTACCAACAAACATCATGTCAGAAAAAACTGTTTCTAATATTGTTCTTAGAGGAGCCATTGCTCATAAATCGAATACAAAGGCATAATAACTGAAACTCTTAATTTATGATGGTATAACCCATTCATACAATTCACGATCAATGATCATGTACACTAAATATAAAATATACAATCAGATCAGACCTTAAATATGGAATGCAATTAAATCTCCTAATTATGTAATTAAAATTGTACAGGGAAATATTGCCTGCAGCATAAATCATTGGATTCTGACACTTTACTTCCCATAAATAATTTTCACATGAAACGTACCTTGCAGAAGCAGTTTAAGGTTATGACAACTAGGTATCTTGTTTACTTTTATCCTCAAGACATTAGCATTGAAGACAACTCTCCACGTGAAAACATATTGAAACACCATATTTTCTTGTACATATAAATTTAATAAAAAAACATAAGCAAATTAAATTGGTTTGGTTCAGTATGACAGTTGAATCCTGTCTTATGCCTGTTTTTCAAGAAGATGTGAAGCCTCTTAAGAGATCATATTGTACAAAAATAAAACCTTAACAATTGGTCAGTAGTCACTTCAAACAAAGAGCCCCAATTATGACCACTAACATGACACCAAATAACAACATACCAATGAGTGATTTCAATAACAAACTTGATGTTTTTTGATCAAGTGATATCATTGTTTCTTAATGACAATTCTATTATAATAATGATTCACTATTTTAATAAAACATAGTAGATCAGTTCAAAATGTTTTAAAACATTATATCACGGTTGTTATTTTGGCTCTAAATCATGATTGCCTAGCGAAGAACACAAAAGTTCGTTTACAAGAAAACATCTAGAAGTGTTAATTTTAGTTAGACCGTCTATTGTCTCCCACCTGTATTAGATGATGTTTTGCCTTAACAGCTTTATGCTATCCCTAAGTTCTACATACATAGACATGTTATACTCTTCGGATTACACGGTGTTGATAGCTACTCTATGTATGTATAGAACCTTTTGTTATGATACACTTGCTTCCTTTCACTCTTGTTCTTGTGTTTTCTTGTATTGTTGAGCAAACCTAACAATTGGTGACATCTGTGAGGAACTAGATGAAGAAAGTTAAGAATAGCAAGGTTTGAAGACATGGCCACCAAGTGTGACATTGTTTTGTGAGAACGACTTCAAATTATGGAGGAAAAAGATGGAAGCTATCTTGATAAAGCAAGGATGCGTTGATGCAATAAAGGGGATGTACATCAAGTCCACACACAAAAATTTGATTGTAAAAGTCATTCTATGAACTCTTAATTTACCTTTAGTGGGTCTCCAGTTCACGCCACTTTCAAGACCTTGTCATTTTTACTCTAATGGAAGACTCTTATAAGACTCACAAATTAATTAATGTATTCTTTGGTTGTGCAGCATACTCCAACAGGAAGGTTTTAAACTTGTAACACATGCAATGGAGATGGCCTAAGGTGTGGGCAGCTGTCCCTCAAGAAGCAATATGAATTCATTCAAAATTAGGTTTAGATTGTTTCCAACACACACACACACACATAAAATTTATAAAATGAATGTCAAATACCTTGTCCCAACCATACTCGTTCCAAACAAGAGACAAGTCATCAGCAACTTTGAAAGGGCCATTTTCATAAAACAAAGCCAATTCACTGCTACACCCAGGTCCCCCTGTCAACCAAATAACGACAGGATCCTCCTTCCTGTTGCGTGATTCAAAGAAGAAGTAGAACATCCTGCAGAACGAACCAAATGTAAGAAACAACTGACTTAAATATACTAGTCATTGAAATCTACAATTTACAACACTACTACAGCTCATGAAACAACTGAATAATATCACACAATAAAATTTTAAATGTACAAGGTTACGAAATCTACAATTTACCAAACTCGTGCAATTATAATTGTCCCAAAGTTCAAGACTTTATATATAACTTTTGCAATTTAATATACAATTTGACCATAAAAGTAGCAAAATGTGTTGCTTTGACCCTAGTAAGTGCACGTTTATAGATAATGATCTTCAAAAGTGTCAGCATGGTCCAAAGTTTACCCAGACAAGTTTTCAACTTGCTAAGAATTTCATAAGTCAACAAAGTGACTTGCGTAGACAAAAACTCTCACGGAACAAACCAACACAAGTTAGCACTAGAGAGGACTAAATTGCACATTAATTTACAATTTATAGTGAAGACAATGCTATTTAATATTAAGAAAACGATTCTTTTAAATAAATAATACACATCTTTTAAAATCTTAATACTATCTTTGTCTATATCATTTAAATTTTATCTAAACTATTCACACACATCTCTTTGGTAATTTTTCTTTCCTACTAATGAAATATAAGTTAATATACAATCTAATCACTTAAATTAACGAGTAAAGCACGTAACAGGTCCCTACAAATTGAAGGCGCTAGTCGACTGGTCTTTGAATTTTCTCTCTTTGCCTTTTAGTCCCTAAATAATATTTCCTTTAGGGAAATTAGTCCTTTTGTCGGCGAGTCTAATAAACAAAGTCCAAATTAGCAGTCAAGTGTCATGCTGACACTTTTCTACTCGTAGTTAGCATTCAAGTCCCTAAATCAAATGATAATTAATAAGCAATTTATTCCATGATACTATATGTCATTGATAAAATTCAGTTTGTTATACACATGATCACGCATGTCCTTCTACAATAAAGTGAGAAACCACCTCCAATTGTCCTTGTTCTCTAAATCCACAATTGGAGTAAAATGATCGGCAGTTATGTGGGAAAACATGGATGAGGTCTACATTGAGTGCTAAAGGACTTGTTTGGTTTGTATAAAAAGTATCATAAGGTTTAGGACATGTACTTTGTCATGACAAGGAGGGGCATGGAGGATGGTCTACACTTCATTGTGGATGATGCTAACATTATTTTGTTGTTGAATTGTCTTGCGATTAATGTTTACTTTGATCATAGAGGCGATCAAGAAGAAAACAATGAGGAACAAGATGTTGAAGAAGAGAACAAAATGATGAGGAAAAAGAAGTTGTTAAAGTAAATGGCAAGGAACAAGCAGCTTATTAAAGAAGAAAGTAGCAAGGAACAAGAAGTTGATGAGAAAGAACCTGGTAGAGAACAAGATAATGAGGAATAAGAGATTGAGTAGTTTTATGATGAAGGTATGGACATTGATGGGGAAGAAGGTGGTGGTGACGACTCATTCTTATGAATCAACTGAGGACAGTCTATTCATGTCACCACCTCCTATGTGAGACACCAAGATATTTAGAGCTATGAGAGAAGGGAGAGAATAAGGATAACTGTGTGGAGCAATATGAAGATGTAGTTGATTATGCTCATGCAGTGTTAAGAAGCAATCTAGATCAACTTGTGAGATAGACTACACATCCACACTAGGATTTATGCCTTGGTTTGAAAGTTTCAATGTTTGTCCAAATTCTTGCAAAGAAGGGTTCAAGAGAGGTTGTGGACTCTTTATTGGTCTAGATGAATGTTTCCTCAAGGGTTACTTTGGTGGCAAATCGTTGTTTGTTTTGGGACATGATGCTAGGAACCACAATTTTGTGATTCTTTATGCTATTGTGGATGTAGAGAACAAGGACAATTGAAATTAGTTTTTGACTTTGTTGAAAGAAGACTGGGGAGACTATATGCATAACAAACATGGAATTTTATCTATGACATGCAAAAGATACATGCAATATGGTTGACTAAATTTATCTTTTATCATTTTATTTATGGACTTTGATGTCAACTAGGAGTAAGAAAAGTGTCAGCATAACATTAATAACAAGTTCGTTTTGCTAACCATGGTATCGTATTGGTATGTCGAACGAGTGCCCAAGGTAGTTTCCTATTCCAACATGGTTTATTTCAAACATCACCATGATTCAAACCTTAGACCACTTGATTTAGAGACATAAGATGCTAACACGTGTACTAACCAATGTTGGTATTAGATTGATAATCTTTTTACACTGGAGAGGATCCATCATTATAGACGTGGATTCAATGCAACAGAAATTGTCGCTATTAGGGATCAAATTATATATTATCTCTATAAATACTTTCTTTTTTGTTTGTTTTCCTGAAATTTTATATAGTTTTTGAAAACAAAGTGTTAAAAAATGTCTTAAATTAAGTTAAGGAAAGAATTAATGCATCCAAGAAATATTTTGAAACACTTGAAAATTAAATTATAAAATAACTTCTCTGTCCTCTTAACCAGTACTCAACCTGCACTCGTGTTTAAAAAATAAAAATGAGTTTTTTAAGGCTAATATTTAGTGTGAATAAATAAAGGTATTTCCATTAAGCAAATAAATAAAGTCATTTCAAGTTTAAATCTGAATTAAACTATCCCATAAACTCTAAACAAGCAAGAAAAGTCAAATTAATTTAATGGCGGGACCCTTCATTGTTAGTGCAACAAATTATAAAGAGAATACGGCCGTCCCCATTGCGTTAAGAAGCTAAGTTGCATGCACAAACTAACATTTTCGC
>Ga0209389_1002104_pt1 | contig 14886 bp, 10 predicted proteins | sample CowpearedBW_FD_187526 | JGI IMG/M metagenome (GOLD analysis project Ga0209389, IMG submission 187526) | Root nodule microbial communities of legume samples collected from California, USA - Cow pea red BW (SPAdes) (version 2) | ecosystem: Host-associated > Plants > Roots > Nodule | place: USA...
TTGGATGCTATAGTCTAAATCTTGGTCTGCATTTTAATCATAAGCTTCATCTGCTCTTTCTACTTTTTTTGATAATTTTCTAAGGTTTGAATGATTATAATTAGCACTGTTGGTAATTTGTAGTGACATTGGAGGCCAACAAACATAGCCGTGGAGGTGGGTGTCCTATGAATCATAACCTTTCTTTCTTTCTGGCCATTTCCTTCACTGCTTTGCTTTTTGGAGTATTGGTGTTGACTTTTGAAACTTCTGCCTCACCCATATCACAGATTCACTGACAGATACATATCTATGCTCCTCATAAGTCTTACCAATTTCTTTTTCTTTTTTTCAATTTTTTCAAATGAAGATATAAGAATTTGTCAATTTGTAATTTTATGCCACTTCATTTTTACTCGTATCCCTGTAATAAAACTTTTCTTTTTAGATCCTACAGATTTTTCTAGCACCTTAACAAGTGTATAATATTTTCCTGTAAAAAATTCTTATGATGTATTTACTTACTTACCATCTAGGCCAAGAAGAACAAAAAAAAGACAACTTAAATGATAAATATAGTTCATCCTTAAAAGAAAATAACACATAAACACTAAATTTATTATGTCAATTAGAATCATCCATCATAGTAAATTGTTTACTATAATTTATCCTATTTTAGTTAAAATTTAAACAATAGAAAAATGTGTTTAGGTAAACAAAAAATTAAAATTAAATAAACAATTAAAACCTTCAAAATTTTGAGATCCTTCCCTCGTTTCCTGGTTGTGGTGTTATAAACAAAGTGTTTGGTCTATAACAGATAATTTGGAAATCCAAAATGCTGGACCAAAGAGCCACTCATCTCTCAGAAATATATGCTTTTGTTACAATACCTTTATCCTCCTTCAATGAGATTATGGATATTTTTAAGCTACAAGATCATAATGAAAAGCAATTATGTCGAATCTCTATTTATACAAAAAGCAACGAGGAAAATCCAATGAACTTTTCAACTTTAAACATTATGACCACTAGCACGAACCGCGCATGCGGAATCTCCTTTATTTCAAAATAAATGTAACTCATATGTAGTATTCCTATCGAAAGATGAAATACGAAACATTCCACGAAATATGTGTAAAAATTTTGTGAATAATAGAAAACACTATCTTTCTATGTTTATACATGTCGCACCCAAATTTGTTATGCATACATTACATTTACACCATACATGTTGCTTAACTCCGACAATAATTTGAATAAATAGACACATCAGAAACCGCAATGAACTGTGTAATTTTGCATTCATTATGTCAATAGTTTATAGAAAAACATGGCTAAAGTAAATACTATACATATACCAAAAATTGAATTGGTGAGGTTATGTCTGCCACTATTCTGCTGCTTGGGATATAGCCTATAGAAAACTAACTGACATTCCATCATCTTCCAGTAACTGCACCAAAATTGTCATTAATCATGTCCGAGAATAGATCTTAAAAAACTAACTGTTTCAAAGAAACAAAAACTCACCTCCAAGACATATTGCAGAAGTTCTTCAGTCCACATGATCATTAAAGCGAATGAGTCTTCTGATGAAAGTTTTTTCCCGGCAATAGCTAAAGGACAAAACAAAAGCATTTTAACTAAAGGAAACAAACATATACAGCACAAGATCTTCGAAGTAAACAGAATAGAGGAAATATGAATATACATCACGTATGATGACACACAGAAGCAAGCCAGCCCAACAGAGACATGAACCATGAATGATGGCCAGAAATTATCTCGGTCCAAAAATACATTCTCAGAAATGAGAGTGATTATGCCGGAAATTAACAGAATAATCCATCCTGAAGGCAAGCATCCATAGAAAGAAAATGAGGAAGATCCCTGGACAAAAAAACAAAAAATCCGAGGTCAGAGGAATTAGCATCAAATTACAGTCAGCCAATCAGAGCTAATAGCCAACATACCTGGAAGTACTTCTTTATGAATATAGCAGAGTATAAAATCCTCAGGGTCATATCTTTAGTCAAGTCAAGTAACCATACAAAAATTTTTCTTTTCAACAAATTATGAAAATTAAATATGGAAATCAAAGTTTTGAACAGACAGCAACCACATAAAATTCTTGGGAGATGAACGCAGGGAACATTGTAAAAATCCAACAGTATCGCTATGCTAGTAATAATTGAACTTGCAACGAAATTAGATTTTACCAGCTTAGAACAGAAGTATCTAGGTTACTGAGTCGGGCAGCGGCCGTTCCATTATAGAACATGGAGTCATAAAAATATGTAACAACGGCTAATATCATCACATACGCAATGCTCCCGATCAACCATAATCAAGAGCTGAAAAGCCAATGCTAATACCAGAATACACAAATTCCTAATCATTGTTTCTCGCAGGCACAAAATCCTGAAGTAATGGTTTATGCTCCTATTTATTTTTTGGAATATGAGAAGGATTCATTATTTACTATTAAGATGCATTTAGAATTCAATTCAGCATGTTGATAAATATCTTAAAAAGATATTTGTGGGAGTAAACTACACAATTAACACAAGAGATGGAACATTACTCTTTCTTGGTTCTGTTTCAATTTATCTTTATCTTTTTGATGATGAATGCCTTTTATTATTTTCACTCGTCAACTCTTTCTCACTTACAACAACATAATTTTCTTTTAGCCTTCATTTGATCAATAGTTTATATGTAATAGCTGTAATGTTTGAGTATCCACATGGCTTTCCATAAGGGAAAAACAAATGTAAATTGTGAAATGACATGAAATAAATAACGGTAAAGTAGAAAGGATACTGAGAGAATTTGCCATTATCAAGCCAACAGCCCCGGCTACCCTTATTAACAGGACATTCAAAACTATATAGATCAACGAGAATATAAGTAGTGAATCATTGGATCGCTTGAGTTGGCTCTCGGTTGCAACTGCATGCATAAAGGCTTCAGAGGTTCCTGAAACATGCAAAGAACATTATAATAACGAGATTAAAGAATTCGATCCACCATTTAACAAGTCATAAACAAGGAAATTAAGTAAATGTAAAATTAATGATATTCAGTCAAAGGCCCCAACGGTTCAGCAAAAACTTATTTTATTAGAAGGTATTAATTTAGGCATTTAAGTTAATCAAATCTACAAGCAGAAATGGCAAATTGAAAATTTGACCTAGAATACATTAATGTCATAAGAAACAATCCTCATTCAAGTTTATGAAATATTAAGTAGGTTTCTCACTTTATCCAGCCATACCCCAATTTAAGTATACCCCCCTTCCCAAAGCTTGAAAATGATCCCATTTTAAGTTATCCTTCTGCTGTTACTTAACCATTTTGAAGGAAAGTGGTTCAGAATTATAGAAAGAAAAGTTTCTATTAACATAAAAGAGTACAAATGTTTCCCAGAACTTCAAGGGGCCTAAACTCCAATTAGTACAAAGGCACACACAGTGAGGTTAGCTTATGAAGTTTATTGCATCTTAACTTCTTTTATATTTTCCTATAGATACTTATGAAGTTTATCTAGACAAAATTTCACAGTTAATAGAGCTTATCTAACACATTTACTAATTCCTTTAGATGTTATTAAATTTAGAAAATGTATGCAAAAAATTTAGATTATATGAAGAATAATAAACATGAGGAGTGTTGTAACCTGCAAACGATCAATGTACTTAGAATAAAAATAAATAGTAACATTAGACAAGGTAGATTACCATTCATGGCCAAAACAATGACATAAAAGCAATAACAGCGGAGGGCAGTTGACGCTTCTCCATCACTCCATTTTTCACCATAAAGCAATCTAATGAGTGAATGAGAATAACTTGGACCAAATGCCATAAAAACAAGGCCTGCAAAAAAATAAAAGCTGAATATTATACCACAAGAGAAACAATAAAATATTCAATTTAAGGTAAAACATGTCCAAAATATTTTTTTCCAGGGGGACACAACAGCATAATCGTTATGGTCACACCTTTTATTGTTCAAAATTACATAAGGGGTTCAGTTTGACTTTAAGGGACAAAAGATCATGTATCTGCGCATAATTGTTGCTTGTTACCAATGACAAGCAACTAAATAACATCCTCGTTACAGGACAATCTAGTATTATTGATTGCATTAAATTATATGTACACAAATGTCAATCATCCAGCAGACCGCAATTTTTTCAGTTTCTCATGAAAAGGCTCTTCCCTATGGAATGCCGTACTAATAACAGAAGTCAAGCTAAAAGGAACTCCTTTAACACAGTGATATCCCTTTTCTAATTTTATTTTTTTCCAAAGGGAAGGGTCAACAACAGCCACAAACAACTCTTTTTCCTATTACACATAAGGTTGGCTACATGAATCAAATGTCGCCATAGTGTTCTAAGGTGATTCATTTACAAAGGCAAATGGCTGAAAATTCTTCTTAATAGTTTGGCAAATAGTTTTACTCAGCCTTATTCTATGGTTCTACATCCAGCATTAGCCATTAGGATTACATTCCATGTGGTCCACTTTCTGTTTTCTCCACACAAGCCAAAACAAGAAATTGTACCAATTTTTTTTACTGCGGGTGTTATTCAACTTTTTCTCTAATGCACACATTCCTAATTCATCTTGTCTAGTATGCCACTCAATGCTCATTCAAGGGAAGGGTAACAGTCTCAAAGTTAGGTTCAAGCTTTTCATTCCTCTTATCAATTCTCACAAAAGAAATTCATAGAATAAAAAGAGAAACATCTAGGTTTAAGTTTTCTTATTCATACAGAACAGAAAATTATTGGTCAATAGTGAACACAGCATTTTACAGCAAATTGAATATTAGGCAATGGCGCAACATACCATCAAATTTGCCTATTAAGTAATATTTGTCTAGATGCAACTTATGTGAACTATACTGAGTAGCCTCAACATCAACATTTCTTACTTTTGCAATCATTGCAGAACCATTGATTATTCATAGTCAAACTAAGATATGGGTAAAGATGCATCTTTCTTCAAACAAGGACCACAAGCAACTCCATTTTACTGAATATGTATTGAGGAAACAATATGAAATTAAATGAAAAGACTTACCAATCAACAAAACTAACTTAAGGGATTCCGTCAAACCATTTCCCAATTTCTTGCTTTTTCCTGGATATTCTCCTGTCAGGATTGACCACCAAAAATAATTAAAATTTATTATTGAATAAGAAAGGAACTCAGTATGATGTGCTTATAACAAAATTAAAGGAGGTCTAGATAAAATATTTGTAACATGACATACATATACTACATAGAAATAGATGTATTTTCGTATGGTGTGATGTAAGTTATATAGTGCTAGCATATGCTGGTTCCCGTCCGACTTTATTGTTTCATCAATAAATTGACTTTGGTTGATCAATTTCTAAAAGCAATATAGTTTTTATGTGTGGATGAATATGACAGGACTGATACTGAAACCTAATAGACAAACACAACTAGCCAGGTAAACGATGAAGATAGAAATGAGGGGCAAATTAAGAATTGCAGCTCGAAAGAAATAAGCAATACAAAGAGACAAACAAAGGAAGAAGCAAAAAATACAGTAGAACCAAATAATAGTTATATGAAAGCTATTTAGATTTTCTGGTTCAAGCATCAAGTAAACAAGAGAGAAATAGAACCTGAAGCAGACCTTGCAAATGTTGCATACGAACTTTCTTCAAAAGGTAAAAAGACAAGTCTCACCACTAAGCTACCTGAAAGATGGTGATTTTTTTCAAAAAAAACAAAGAAGACAAACATGTTCACGTGAGAAACATTTCTCGTGTTTCTCAATAAAATAGGAAACACTCCTGATTCAATTAAATTTATAACATAATAATTAAACTTTCTGAAACAAATTACTCAAACCAAATACCAACCCAATTTGTCCACCACGCCGTATACTGCCTGATTATATGGTGTATCCAACCATACAAGTACTATCTTTTCTCCTTCCTGAAGGATCAATTTTCGAAAGGATTGAAAGGTAAACAGTATACACATCTTGGACAGCTGCTGGTCAAAATCAATCAGTTTCCCTTTTCTGCAAAAATTGTTACTAATAAATCAAACATTGATGATAAATAAGCAGACATCAAACAAAATTAAGTAGATTAATGATTTACAGTTTCCACTTTTCCTTGCAAAGCATGTTTTATATACCATGCATCACATCAGGAGAAAAGTGCAGCATCTTAACATGTAAAACAATCAGATGATAAGGTCTGTTAGGAATAACATTAACTCAGCCGTCACAAAATACATATGAACTTAAACATGGTTCAACCTACAACAAACTAGAGGCACATATAATTATATATGTCCACAGCAGAAACAAAAAATCACCATATCAATAAATATTACATATAGTAGCATCTGGCAAACTTGATCCCTCCTCAATGACCTCAGAAGATCAAGCCTGCCATATCTCCTTTTAAGCGTTGTTCATCAGACCACTGCTTAGAGCATCTTATAGAAGAAAATTTTCCATATAGTTAAAACTATATGGAAATAAATAACTATACCTGAATGGAAAGAGGTATGAAACCTTCAATTTTTGGGAAAGCAAAAGATAGCCCCAATAACCAAGAAATAAGCTGGCTCCATATGCAGACTGTGACAAACCAAAAATGATTGATTTTTCCTGGAAATGGTCATTCAACTCAGAATCAGTTGCATTTACACATAGATATGTCAGAAATATAAAACATTTTTTTGGTACTCTAATAGATAAGATTACTAGAGAATTGACCGATAACAGCATTATCATATCAGTACATCATACTCTATTGTCTAGAATCCAAATTGTGAGTGGATAAAAAATAAAATGCACAATGAAGAAAAAGGTTCTTGAAACTTGTGAGTGAAATAACATGGCGGACATCCTAAAATTGATGAAATGAAATGCTATAAACAAGCAACACTGCAGCATACTATCAATGATACAAGAGTGCAGCACTTGAAAGCTCATTTGCATCGTTTACTTGCCCATTATGATTGGACTAATAAAAGGCAGCTGTTATTCTGGGGTTTCAACATCTGTATCATTAAACTTCTTTACATTTTTTTTTATCAGGACTCCTTTATCACTCAGAACACATATATATATCAGCAAAGATTCAAATGAAACTTCAATAGTCCTAATATTAGCGGCTGTTTGGTTTAAAAAATGGCTCATGTTTCATTTTCTATTGTCTTTTTCATGTATAACTCAAGAAACAGAGAACATACAACATAAAAAACAGAACATTTTTTCAAAACAAAAAGTCCCTTAGAAATCCGAGAAATGAAGAAAACATCAATATCGTAATTGATTTACACTTCTAGTTTAGTAGGTGCCTTCTCTATTTTGTACAGCTTTTTTCTTTCTGTAATTGTTGTTGGCCATAGGATTGCATGTCTGATTCATCTGATGTTTCAACAACCTTAAATTCAAAAATATTAAATTAATTATTTAAATAAGCAAAAAATAATATACCCTTGGTTTTATGGTCTTAATATTCTAAAATTTATGAACAAATGTTAGTAAACCAAAAAGAAAGTCGGCATTAATTTGCTTAAACAATAGCAAGAAACTAGAACAATAGAAGTCCGTTCAAAAATCAATGTCATTAGCATATCTACAAGCTTAACAGAAAAAGCACTGACTGTCTGCTTAACAATAGTAAAAGTAAATATATGCAGCTCAGTATAAGTCCACTCTTACAATTCCAATTTGCTTGCTGATTAGAAAATACATTGTCAAGCATCGTAACAGAGTGGCTATAGTCTCAACCATCAGCCGTAATTCAAGTAAAACCAAGCTTTGTGAGAGAATGTACGCAGGCTCAGCCAAGAGCTCCAAAATACATGCAAAACCTGGCATAACAAGTGAACTTTACTCATAAATTTTCAAAATTTACAAAATCTGATATTTGGAGGGTTATTCAAGGATGTGTGGTTTCATATGTTTTGAAGGGAGATAAGATTGTAGAAAAAACCATTGATAACTCATGAAAGTAAAAAAAACAAAAGTATATAGATGACAAAAAGCTACATCAGATTACCATTGATCAAGATAGCTTGCCCATGTGGACTACTATAACTTATTTGTTGCCACCAGAAGACAAAAAGGCATACTACAATTGTAATAAATATTCCAAGTGGGAAACTCATCCACACTACTTTCATTAGCTTCACAACATCTCCCATTGAATTGCCATCACTATAACATAAAAAGTTACATATTATAAATGGAGCTCACTCAAGTTTTGGAATAATTGAATTAAAAAATAAAATAAATGAAAGACATAAAACCTTAGTTAACATTATTTGAATAATAAGAAACATATTTTTAAATATAATTCCAAAACACATTCTTTCTCTGGCAACTAGAATAGTTTATCCAAAGAATCATTAAAAAATCAGCACTCGCCTATGAAGCAGTAGCTTTAAACCTAACACATACTCGTTTTCTTTTGAAGCATGATGCAAAAGATGATCCATAAACAAATTATACGCACAATCAAGAGGTATGAAAAGAACTAAAAAGCCCTCAGCATCAAGCATGGAAAAAGCCCAACAACTAGGAGGATTCAAGCAAGGAATCAAAATTAAGCCGAATAAACTTGTTGATAAGATCATATGAACTCGGAAAATAAGATGGAAATTAAATAGAAAAAATCATTCAAGAGAAGAACTGTATTATTGAAAGAGAACATAAACTGTGGAGTAGAATTCTCCCCAAAGGTTTCCCTTTCACAAAGGATCTCTCCATTCGCTCACAAACCTCTCAAATACACTGAATGCCCTTTCACAATCAGATTTCACTATTTATGTAACCAATTCTAACGGACAAGACATTCCCTCTAACTAATGAACTAACTAACTAACCAAAACCGTATTTATTAGTTCTTACTGTACATTTAATGCTTGAAAAGATCTGCCGAGCCCAATTTCTTTAAATACACTTCTTCCTACTTAACAGAACAAGAAAGAGCATAAAGGGATCACCATTTCAGGTCCATTCGCAAGCATGCTCGCCGAAAGCCCTCCCGACTAAGAAATAAAATACATGTGACTAGTAGATGAAACTGCACTGCATACAGCTGCATCAAAAAAAGGTGTCAAGATGGTAAACAAAATTTTGACCACAGATCTTATGATGCAGGTCAAAATGACACAAAATACATCAAGAAAAAAATGACACCCAATAAAGAAATTTAGAACTACAGCACGAGGCAAAAGAAGTAAATCAATTCCAAGAAATGAAAAGAGACAGCACAGCTGGAAAACGCATCTCTTGACTGCGAAGTAACTATTATGCACGGGGAAGATGGAGACAGCAATTAAAATTAAAGAGATGGGAAAACAGTTACCGCATAGTCCTCTTGTGTGAGATGCCTTACAATCCATGTATTGAATATAAATGGAATCCCTCTTGACAAGAACTGGGTAGCTGGATTCACGATATCCAAGAAAAGAAAGTAAAATGGAATGGGGAAATATCAATGAGCCAACTCACAATGCAGGGTAAAAAGCTATCTTAGTAATAATCCAAAATAAATACACTCCAATGAACTGCGGAGCATAACTAATTTTTTAATCAAGTCTAATATATGAGAAATGTGAACAAGCCAGACGAGTGTAATGTTGCTACAAGAGGTGAAAAGAATGAACTGACCTAATAGGTATTTAAAGGTCCGTGAGAGATTGGTAGCATCTTTGTTCTTTGACATTGCAAATGCGGAAATGAAAATGATTCCTGGATCAATTACTCGAATACGTCATATGAAAGAATTGGCCACGCACACGATTATGGATACGGATTCTGAGACAGAGAGTGAATGTAACAGAGTGAAATACCTGCTTAGTTTTTTAGGTTTGCCACACGCTGGACGATGAATAAGCGATTCTGTTGAATTCCGGCGAGGGTGAGGAAGAAGTTGTGAGTTGCGCCTTCAACATCAACTCAAGGTTTTAAAAATATTTGAAGCGGCTTCCAACACTACTGCAGGGTGTTTGACGAAAGTACTAAGCCACGATGCTCTTATATTCGGTAGGATTTTTGTGTCTTCTGCTGCGAAATGTTTAAGTTTTAATTTTAATTTATTGTTTTGAAGATAAAATTATTTTATTCAGCTCGCAGTAAAAATATCTATTTTCATTTAATTTTTAGGAACATTAATACTATATGCTGTAGTTTATGTATTGCTTAATGAGATTCGAAAATTCGAGGAATGTATTGTTTGTAGATGTGGTGAAGATATAGAGAAGTTACGTAGAAAATAGAAAAGTAACTTTTCTCTCGTCGGAATGTACTAAATTTTCTATTTTCGTATTTTGAGGAAATAAAAATGTATAAAGATAAGAAAAAAGAAATAAAAGTGAGAGTTAGAGATAAAATATTTCAAAATTAGGTAGTTTAATAGACGTGATAGGAAAATAATAAATAAGTAAAAATAATTATTTTATAAAGTTAATTATTCTACCTTTCTTCCTAAGCTAAATTAACAAAACTAAATGCTTTTCTCTTTTTTCTTTCTCCTCCTCCTCACTAACCAACATGTATGGTGATAAAAACAAGATGAGAGAAAAATCTGGTCTGTCAATCTAAATAAACTAAAATTAATCTATTCCCACTTTTTTTATTATTTTGTATTTATTACTTCATTCCATGTCTCAACATAACGTAAAAAACATCACCTAAGATGGATTAAATATGTTTTTGGTTCCTCAAGTTTTAGCGAAATTTGGAATTAGTCCTTCATCAAAATTTTTGACCAATTTAGTCATTCATCTTTCAAAATGCATGAATTTAGTCCTTTTAACCAAATTTTGTTAAGTTTATCTGACGTTTCAAGCACATTTCATGATAGTATTTAAATTATTTACACTGTTTGATACATTTTTGCTTCAATGTTAACTTAAATACTATCATGAAATATGCTTGAAACGTCAGATAAACTTAACAAAATTTGGTTAAAATGACTAAATTCACACATTTTAAAAAATGAAAGACTAAATTGGTATAAAATTTTGATGAGGGACTAATTCCAAAATTCACTGAAACTTGAGGGACCAAAAACATATTTAACCCAATTTACATAGACATCGCAAATGAATATTACTAAAAGAAATACGTGAATGAAATATTGCGTCAACTAATACAATCCAACGGGCCAAATGAAAAGAGGTTACACAAAGTAAATTTGTTTCCTTTGTACATCTAAACTCTCATGCCACTTCTTTAGATTTAATTATTCAAATGGTACATATTTTTGTTTACATGTGTCAGTTTAGTACTAATTTTCTAAAATATGTAAATTAAATTTTAACTTTTAAAAAAATATCTCAATTAGATTTTAAAAAAAAAAAATATTAATATTATTAACGATATTGATATTTAAAATAACTTATAAAATTAAATATTAATATTTATATTAAAATTTAATGGTAAAAATCATGAATAAAATTAATGACGTTAATAATTTTTATTTAAAAATTACCTAACTTAAACATTCTTTAAAAATTTGAAACTTAATTGACACATAATTAGAAGTAAGTATCAAATTGATACATATAAACGAAACTGAATACCATCTAACTAATTAAACCCAATTTTTTATAATCCATCTTGCATTATAAGTTTAACTTTTTATCTTAAAAACAAAATATTACCCCCATTTTTGTATAAAGATAATCTCCACGCATACTTTCAGGCACCCACGCGTATTTTTTATTTCGTAATGCCTATCTTACAAAATGTTATATGAAAGCCATTTCTTCTTAAATTATTTATTCACCAAAAATACTATCTTAACTATTTTAATAAGTATTTATATCTCTTCAGACAACAAGGATCGTAAAAGAACATTTAAAAATCATCAACAAACTAACTTTTAAATTTTGGTAAAATTATAAGTTTCAAAAGGATGTATTTTTCACAATATAGTTTAACAATAAATAGACCAAACACTAAGTGGTTGATTTTATTCGCGTGTTCTGTTCTGTTGCATGCTAAGTGTCGTATTAATCATATATTTGGTCATTGCTCTTTACTCCCAAACAAAAACTTGTGAAAAATAAATGCAACGGAAGCCCTATGAAATAATCAAATACCAGAAGGAACTCTACTGTTGAAGGTGTGGTGGGGGCTCTTCCACCTGCAATGAAGAGAGCCTCAAACGAGAAAGAACAAGATCGGCTAAACAGACTCAAGACTCCTTCGTTTACGAAGGATCGCCCTGCATGGTTAGTTGGATATTCACCCCTATTATCAATCAAATAACAATGATTATACACGAGGAGGAAACGCTAGGGATAAAGAACACCGAAAATGCGAAGAACCCAAAAATGTGAATTCTTGAAAATACTATAATCAAAGTGTTATTACTAAACATGTTTAAAAATGTTTGGTTAACTTTTGTTGCTTTTTGAATGCTTTTTATAATTTTAAATAATTAAAATAATAAATAAAACTAAAATTGAAATTACAGTGAAGTTAGAAAATAACAAAAAGTGCAGGAAGCTATACATAATACATGTCTTGTTTGAACTTTGTGGTGGATACAGTTACCAATCAACTGTCAGCAAGGCAGTACTGGTGTATTAATATGCGCAGGAAAATTACCAGGATGGCATGCTTGTTGAGTGCAGTTGGTAGTTCCTTGATACCAATCAATTTTACACCGGACATTCTACCAAAATTTTACTTTCTACACCAATTATCCACTCACAAATGATAGTATTCACTCGTTCTGGTACCTCATCGTGCGGGCAATGACCTGTGTAAATGTCAAGAAGAAAATGGGTCAATTTGAAAGCAAGCCCGAGTACTTTGTTATATAAAAGTTCAGACAGATATAAAAAACTCTGGCTACCAGCATCTAACTCCTTGATTATAACTCCATCACAGTGTTCTTTAAGCATAGCCACCTTGGAGTTGGAATCAGAAATCGGATCTTTCATTCCCTAACAATAAAGAAATAAATAGCAATTTGAGTATCAGAGTCATTCTCAAAACATATTGATCCATCCTTTCTCGCCCATAAAACTTGATATCCATGTTATAATACCTGTATGATTAGGACCTTTTCCTTGACATCTTCCAGAAGAAAGTTTACAGGAATGGAAAGATTAAAGCTAAAGATGCTTTCCAACACCACAAGCACACCAGGATCATATGACTTTTAATATGTAAAGGAGGTGTCAGAATGTGAAACTTGCTGATGCAATACAAATAATTTAGATTCTAAAAGTTGAGGAGGATACTGCTCTTAGCATTTCATTTATAAGCCGATCATCTGCTCTTTCAACCCTCTACAAAGCAAACATAATCGGCCACCATCAATACAAATGTATAACAAATATATGAGATTTGGAAATTAGCGACAAACATTACACTTACAGTTGGATAACATTTCTTAACTAACTCCTGAGTTCTTAGCCTCAAGTAGTATAGAAGAATGCGAGACCCCAACCAGGAAGCTCCCGAAGTTTGCCTGTCCTGAACCTTTTACAAGTACAAAAAAAAAAGAAAATGAACTTTAAATAGAACAAACTATTATGTTGTACTACTCACAATAAAGGTCAAATTGTGGTTAGAAGAAATCAACGAAACCCAACTTCTAAGATTCATTTACGACTATATTCGCACTTTTAGATGTTTGTCTCTTCATGAAAACTATCCACTCACTGTACGTTTCCAGTGAAGACTAGATATTTTAAGATCTAGGGATCTAACTTCTAACGCAGGGAATAAACAAATCATGATAATTACGTATAACGGAAACATTTGTACGGTTCAAACAAGAAGATGATATCACACATCAACCGCAGCAAAATTTTACGACAACAAGAAGCAAACTGAAGTTTTTCGGGCCTAGCCAATAGAAAAAGTATAATATCTTACAAATGTTGTACGAACTTGAGTTGTTCTCGATTACACTTACTCTAGACAGTGGTATGAATGAATAACTTGGGATGACATTGCCCGCACTGTTGATCAAAACAAGGGATTTGATCAAATCACTCCAAATACCAGCAACGATAGCAGCAAGATAACCTAGAGTAGGGAAAAATACTTGTTAAATTATCAACTCATCAACAGAAGCAAGAATAAACTGGTAGTATATATGTATATATACATATGCATATACACACACTACAGGAACCAAATTACTGCAGATGTGTGCAAAAGGACAGATTTTTTTTGGAACCAAAACATGTTTTAATCATACCGCCAATTGAGTTGCCAACAATGTGAACTGGTTCACCCACAACATCAATAATAAAATCTCTCAATAGTTCAGCCCACAAGAGTTCAGTATATACAACATTTGGCTTTTCTGATTTGCCAAATCCTAAAATAGTAATTGCCCAAACTCGATTGCCAGATTCAGCTAAACCATTTATGTTATCACGATAATGCTCCCAAAAGGCACCAAAACCATGCACAAGAAGAACGGCAGGACCATCTTCACCAGCAACTGTATACTGAGAAAATCCATTTAAACAAGAAATTAGCAGGAAATTTTATAAATATTTTACTTAAGTTGTACTAAGTACTTCAGGTCTTGACTCATTTCAGTGAGAAAAGAAAATTGAGTGGGCTCTTGCAAAGTGGACTTCACGAAAAATCAAACATTGATCATGAACCAATCAATTGAATACCTCGATAAGAAATCCTTTCCATTTCCATATCCTTGTTGAGTATACTCCGTCATTGTTTATCTGATTTCTCAAAGCCATAAGCCAATACCACTATAACACCACAAAATCATATAAAAAAATCATTTGATAAAAGACAAAGGCCATGGCAAGTACCATGATGTTACATATAAGACAAAACAAAATCAATAAAGGTGCAAAATAATTTTGTACTCAAACAAAGCAT
>Ga0209389_1002109_pt1 | contig 14874 bp, 14 predicted proteins | sample CowpearedBW_FD_187526 | JGI IMG/M metagenome (GOLD analysis project Ga0209389, IMG submission 187526) | Root nodule microbial communities of legume samples collected from California, USA - Cow pea red BW (SPAdes) (version 2) | ecosystem: Host-associated > Plants > Roots > Nodule | place: USA...
GAAGTTGAAGGCACTGCGCATGCAAATGAGGGTTTTGTCGGAGTCGATGATGGCCATCTTGTTGCGGAAGCCATAGGTGTAGCCCTTGAAATGGTGAGCAGCAACTCGTCGACCCACCTGCGCATTCGTGCTCAGCAGCTTCTGTATCACTATCGAATGGATCGTCATGCCTTTACTCCTTCGTTACTCTCTCTCCCCCACTCCACTAGGGTTTTTCGATCTCTCTTTCTTTCTTCTTACAAGTAAAAAAGTAATCTATTCCTAAATTCAAATCAATTAAATTTACATTCATGTGGCATAATGTTCCCGTTGGTGATTGATAGATTTGGACATTGGAGTGAAAAGTCTATTATCTCATCATACAAATAGTTACTGTGATTAAATACATATAGTTTAAAATGATTAAAGAGTACTCATGAATATCTTATTTACAAATAAATAAATAAATTTTACTTTTTTATAAAATTGTAATTATTTACAAATTATTTGTTTATTTTACGTTATAGATATTTTTTTCTTAACAAAATACCCTAAAATTTACATACTTTTTAAATTTATTTTCTTTGTAATATTTTTTCTTCAAATATTTTTGTAGTACTACATAAAGGATATACATCATTTGTTAACTTTTTGTGATGTCACCTTTAATTGCACATTTTTACTCTTCAACAAAGAAAACTAATTTATTTAATAAAAAATAATTGAGTAATTTATATTTTTTAAATAATTAAATAATTATTTTTTTTAAATAACTATCATAATTATTTCTATTTCTATTTCCTCCATAATGCATAACATTCTAAACTTCTCTCTTTTCGTTGGAAACATTGTTGTACTTTTTTTTTAAAGTGCTCAATGACTTTAATTTGTTATCTAAGCATCCTTTTTCTTCGAGTTAATACTTATTTATCCAACGGTGGGGTTTAGGTGGAGGCTTGTGGGGGTCCTTGAAAGGTTGTGTGCTATCATGAATCACTTTTTTCTGGATCGATTGAGTGATGGCTGCCGGACGAGGGTTCTCTGCTGTTCACAGTTTCAATGGCATAAATCTCATTATCGAAAACATTTTTACACGTTAAATATAAAATAAAAATACAAGGCAAAAATGTTTCATACTAGTTAAAACTGGAAGATCCTGCAGTTCTTTTGCAGTGCAGGGGATCCTAATCCGATGACTCTGAGTGCTTTTGGAAATGACAATGGCGCCATCTACTCACAGAATTTCGAACTTACGCGAACCCGCTTACACCAACTCAAACAAATGTTCCAAAATGCTACACTACACTAAGTTATCAAAGAAAACAATATAAAGAAAAGTGCAATTTGTGTGCAACTTTACAGAATAAGATAGTAATTGTTGACTTAGACATGCAGAGTCAGGTGGTTCCGTCATCTTTGGGGGCAGAAGAAGTGTCTCCTGGAGCAGATGCCTTCTTCGTGAAAATTGAGCCAAGCTGGATTCCAGTATTACCACTCTCCTGAGAACTTCCTTGGCCAGGACGCCCATCAGCTTTCAGTTCTTTCCTCTTCTTTGCCTTTTGTGCCCAACCAACAATGTTGTGTTGCAAATGCTCATTAAATATTGCCCTCTTATAGTGAGTTCCCATCTACAGTGTGAAATTATGGAAGTCAATGAAAAGAGGACACTACTTAAATTCCTAATTAACCAGCATTTTAGTTTGAAGAGCTACGCAAGCCTACCTGCGTAACTATTGCATAGAGTGGCAGGGTGCTGTAGCTACATAATACCTGAATAAATACCCTGTAATCCCAATATATAGAAGGATAAAAAAAGAAAAGATTCAGCTAAATAGTTTGATAGTCACAAAGAAAGAATTCATATTCCTCAAAAGAAAATTGTTAAATTGTTAAAAGTTACCCAATAACGAGCCTTGGAATAATGTATCGAACTTGACCCATTATGCAGGAGTCAAACCCATATGTAAGCTGAAAAGTGAGCGCACAGGGGCTTCATTATATTCAACACAACTACATATAATTACCCCCAACCACTCATCGTGCCTCTCTAAACCAAAAAGCAAAAGGAAACTAAAAAAAAGAATAAGAGGATTATTCTTCAAGAGAATTATTTGCTTACCCATATCCAGAAAAAAAATGCTATCTCAAAGGCATTTTGGAAAAGGATAAAGTGAATTAAGAAGAGGACAACACGGGGCCGATGAAACCAAAAGTGTTCATCTGATGGCTGCACAACTAAGTCACCTTCTATGGCTGCATGTTTTTCAGCCACTTCATGAGCTAGTTGGGTTATTACATGCTCGAGCTTGGTGCCCACAGCAAGCAAAAGCTGAAAGAATGCAAACCAGAATTATGAAATTAATGAAGGAGAGAGAGATACAGTACGGGGACAATAAAAAAAATAAGGATATTCCAAACAGAGAAAGCCTACTATACGTCAACTTGGACGCACATATAGACATGCATGCCGGTGCAAACGGGTTTAACAAGAAAACACCAGTACAAAGAAAAACACTAGCACAAATGTGACTCTCCTATAATCAACAGCTGAGTGTATTCTAGAATATTCAGCCAATAACGCAATCCACAACTTACGAGGATTGCCTAATAGCCACACTCAGCTGCCCAGACATGAGTCGCAGTGAAGCACAACAACAGAATAGAGCACAAACACAGACACAAGATACGCGCACCCTTCCAAATATATTGTTACTGATGTAGGTGTTAAGGTGCCTTTGCAAGTATATCTCCCCCTCCTCTATCCTTCTTGTTGTAAATAGCAGGTTAAGATAAAAAATATTCTCAATATCACAATAGTAATTTGGAAAAAAGTATCTTCAGAATCTTCCTATTTATTTCAGCATACTTTTGTTTTCTTTTTTAAAGGTTTTGGTGTAATTGATGTGATTGTTATCAATAAAACCAATCTTTATTTTCTTAAACAGTTCAAGTCTTGTAAACCAATACAAAGACTCGTCATTAACCGTGAGCAAAAGGTGAGCTTCCAAGATCTTTTGGAGACTGAGCTTGACTAACTTTAACCCAAAAAAAGACTATACCTGCCTTTTGGTGGGATAGACACTAAAAATATGTCCAGAAATAAGTGTTAAGAGGTAGTCTTTTTCCAAAATATTAAAAAATACGATATTATAGAAATTTTAAGGAAATTGTTGAACCAATCACCTTGTATGTATGCAGCAGCAGAAAATCAAGGTATGACACCGGTTTAATAGAAACAATAGTTTTCTACTGTATAGTTGCTTGATTTGATTAAGAAACTCCATGCAACATTGTAAACAAAATACCCCTCAAACAAAATTAAGACAAGAAGGGTATGTAAGACAGGTAAAATGAATGCACGGCCATGTAAATGTCCACTCAGAAAGGATAAAAAATTTAATCAAGATACTTACGATGACAGGAACAAAAGCAATCCAGAAATATGTATGCCAACCTGGAAAAGTTAAGCAGACATCTTAATAACAAGATACCAAGTGATGTTATTTAGTAATTAACAAGAGCAAAAAATATAACTAGATCAATTACTAGTTATAGGCAAATGTATACTGGTCAATATTGTTAACTGGCATGCTTGATATTCATCGCCAAGTCAAAAAATAATAGGCAAAAACATATTGGTCATAAAAAATAATTCTTAAGCTCATTTCCTTTTTTACACCAGAATGTATTTAAATTAACTTCATTACGAAATACAGAGAGAGATATATAACACTACCACAGTCCATATAAACAAGATCATGAGGTAAATACAAAAACATAAAACCGGGTTTTAGATGCCAGTCTTGACATTGTAAAGTGTCAGTCTGGGCAGAGACAATTAATTCATGACATACGAGAAGCATAACTTTATATCTTATAGCATACCATTGATATTGAGCAACAAGAAGATAACCACAAAGAGCCAAAGATACCAACTGCAAACACAAAAAATGTAATTGTTATTACAAAAGAACCAATGACTATACACAATGACACAAATGGCACTAAAGTTTTATTGGCAATTACATGGTGTATAAATGTCATACACGCATAGAAGCAATAATACAGAAGAACTTACCTTATACCAACAACTTGCTTGAAATCATCTTCAAGGGCGCGAATCATGTACTTGTGAAAATTAAACTTTGGATTTGACTTGCAGTGGGTCTAACAAAAACATGAAAGGATAAATTTTACTACTCAAGCATCGAAGCCATTGACCAATAGCTAGCTGAGACATTACTAATTTGACAGCAAATATGGCACACTAGAGCTTTACCATAATGAAACCATGTCGTAACGTCACATAATCTGATTTTGTCACAGATCCATAAAATTGCTTAGAAAAGGATATCTGAAAGAAGCAACAAATGATTAGGAGAGATAACTAAAAAGAAACAAAAACACTAAGAAGGCACTTGCTTAGCTTTGAGTTCCCAAGTTTATTTGTTTTGTGTGGTGAAGAAAATAACTACGTGGTGGTCATCAAACATCAAGGAAAAAGTGTATCAAAATTAAAAACAATATCTAAAACAAACCAATATTTAAAAAACCTTTGATAAGATTGGAAGTATAAGAGATGGAAGTATACGGATTGAGGAGAAGCAAGACTGGACAAATACAATCAGCAGGGATACCAAAGAAATATGGCACATGTGCGGTTCCACTACATAAAGCTTGTAAATGTTAAGGACCCAACCAAAGAAGCATCAGTGTATCTTTAAATGAGCCAGCTTGTAATTGCCAAGGACCCAATGATGACATTAGTATATCTTCATTTATCGCATTCATTAACTTACAGACCATGACAAACTTATAATTTACTTACCATCCAACCAACTATGGCAGAGTCTTTCCCAAAACCAGAAAAACGGCCCCTGATAAAATCATGCTGCTGAACAACAGTCACCTTTGGTTTCAGAACTGCATTAAACCAACAGGACTGTAAGTGGGGGCGAGGAAATAAAAAGATTTAAAAAGAACTAGAAAATTCTTTGCAAAGGTGTGATGCTTTAGTTGACACAAAGTAAAATTAGGCGGTACCAAAAGCATAAAGCATGTTATATTTATAAACAATAAAGAAAATGCACAGGAATAATAAAAGCAATTGAAGACAGAAAGAGGAGGATGCAGAAAGAATTAAGGAAAGAAAAGAAAAGAAATAATGTACCTCGGTCGGTTTCGTAGTTCTGTTTTGCAATTGAATCTTCCCAGTGTTTCCACTGACGAATCTGTATATAAAACGAGAGTGATAGCATGAACAGAGAAAAGCGACGAAAAGAAAAAAGAAAAGAGTTGGGTTGATGATGGGAAAGGGGGCATAGAACTCACCCTGGCACCTCCAAAGACAACGGTGAGTACGGAAAAGGTGACGTGTACGACAGCCAAGACAAAAATGAAGATGTGGAGGTGGTGCAGTGCTTCCACAGACAACAAAGGCACCTTATTCTGAAAAGTGAAAAGCGAAATGGGCGTGGGTGGGGTAATTCGAAGATGCGATTCAATGTTCATAATAGTTACAATTAGTGAGAGACCTTGCGAGCGCAGAAACCAGTCTCAGTTCCAGTCTCAGTCACAGCCTCAGTCTCGGAGTGAGGCGGCGCGTGTTCCCCCGCAGCGGCAGCGAGAAGGCGCCTGGGTGTTCCCGGGAAATAAAATGTCTGGAAGTGAGATTCATGATGGGGAGCGAGGTCGAGGCTACACGGAAGCATGTGGCGCGTGAAGTCCGGCGGAACGCAGATTTTGGTAATGCCGTTTTGAGTAACCGTCAAAAGGAGGGAAATGAAGCCCAAAAGCATGAGCTCTGAGGCAGTGCAGAGATAGATCGTGAACTCGGATTTGAATTTTATCGAAGCATGGATGATGAAAAGAAAAGAAAAGAAAAGAAAAGAAAAGAAAGAAAAAAAAAAGAAAGAAGAGAAAAAGAAAACCTTCTTTAATCTTCTGCAGTGCTTCGTAGAGCGGCTTCTGGTCCTTGGCTTTGAGAAACTTTCCGCCAAAATGAAGAAAGCGCTCTGCGGCGAGGGAGATGGCGACGATGACGGTGCAAACAGCGGCCACCACCCACGTCGGAGTGAACTCCAGAGTCTCTCCTTCTTCTCCTCCGCCACTCATTTTTTTTTCTCTCTCTTTGTTCTGTATGTGTTCTCTCTCTGTCTCTCTCTGCACCCTTTCTTGAGTAATTAGTGGCTGTGACTAGCAATCACCGGTCATCATCATAACACAAAACGACCCTTCCGTTCTCTCTTTCTCTCTCTCTCGTGGCGCATCTTTGACAGCTGACAGACAACATTTCTTTTTTATTTTAAATCTAAAATACACCTATCATTTTCAATTTCAATAGGATATTTATGAATTTATAGGTCTCACGTGTTAATAACTAATTATATATCAATAATAATAATTATATTAATTACTTTTTCCCACTGCACTATTGTTGCCCTTCCAAATCAAAACTTTTTAACAAACAATCCGTTGTAATAAAATATCTAAAATCATTTTTTTTCCCGATAATTGCTGAAATGAAATTTGACTAAACTGTCAACGTTTCGCTCACTCATCACCAACTCACAATCGACAATTATCAGATTAGTTGTGATTAATTCTATGATTAATGGACCCTTTTGAGTTGATAGTGTTCGAATAATATTTTTGTTATTTGGACACGTCCTAAAATCATTAAGGGGCACAATTTCAAAACAGTTACATTCCTTTATGGTTTAGGATATATCAAATCAAGATATGTGACAAATTTTTAGCACCTATTACACTATTGATTAAAAGTTCTCCAAATTAATAGCTATAAGTGAGATCTACCAAACTTTGTTATTCCAAAATAAAAAGTGTATTCAAATTACCATTAATCTAATGTTATTTTAATTGAAACCTTTTCGTTCCTTTTAGTCGTAATTATAATTTAATAGAATATGAATTAAATATTCGATAAAATAGTTTAAAGCAAGTGCTTGAGTGTAAAATATTTTTAGAAAATAAATACGTTCCGTTTCAATTTATTTTGAAGAAAAGAAAAATAGACATAACTTCTTTAAAAAGTATTACAAAAAAGGCTATTTTGAAAAATGAATATAGACCAAATTAAATACAGGCAGTGACTATTGGTGTGACAAAGGAAAAGTCGTTGTTGCGTGTGATAGTTGAGAAGTGATTAGGTGTAGAATTGTAGTTGCAAGGGATGCCATTAAAATGAAGTAAATTAGTTGAAAATGAAAGTGAAACCAGATCGTCCCATGTATGTACCGTTTTGTTGCCTTGTCAAAGTGGCCAAATTTTATTTTATTTTTTTGTGGCCAAGAAGTTCCATTCTTTATTTCTTGATAGGAAGGATCTACACGATCAAAAGATTTTTATGAAAAATTATACATTGACAATTTTTTTTCGACAAAATTTGACAAACTATTAAATAAGATAAAAATATAATAATTTTAATACTTTTTTATTAAAATATAAAAAATTAATCTAATTTAATCCTATTTATAAAAAATTGTCAATTTTATCAAAATCTCATTTTCTTTAGAATATATATATATATATATATATATATATATATATATATATATATATATAAATTGATTGATACATTTTCTCGTTGTAAAACAAATCATATCAGTATATATGTCATGTCATTCTATATCTCTTATTTATTAATATTGTATAAAAGCAGAAGTGCCAAAATGGACCAGTCCGACCCATTTTGATCCGATTCGTCTATGATTCACAAAAAAATGAGCTGAATCGGATTGGCTCACCACTAATAAACGGGTTAGATATTGTAACTCGTCTAGTCTTAGAGCGGGGTAACCCGCCTCTTTTTTTATTTTTATTTTTTAATTTTGTTTTTACTTTTTAAAAAAATTTGTATATAAATTTATTATATATATATATATATATAAATTTATCTATACAATATAAAAATGTATTATTTTAAATTATTTTTAATTTTAAATATACAAGAATTAGAAAAAAACAAGTTGACAAACTAGACGGACCGAATTACAGTAGGTTGACTCCAACCCAGCTCGCCCTTGACGATCCTAACCTACTTTGACATCCTTATATAAAAGTTTAAAGAATTATTAACTATTTTTATAAAACTTTAAATATATAGATGTGTAAGAGTTTTTGTTCGATGCATAAGTTGGTTTTAACTTACAAAAAATATTTTTTTCTTTCCTTTTAGAAATACCATCAAAAAGTTTGTCGAAACATATATATTTAAATAGTATAAATTTATATTTCTGTATATATAATTTAAACTAAATAGGAGAATAAAATGGTAAAACTGCACACTACAAAACATGTGATTATTTTAAGATAAAACTACAAAATATGTAATTATTTTAAGATAAAATTGTTTGTAATGAAGAAAGGAACAAGCACCTACGACAAAGATAGAGTATAAACTACCTTGGTTTTGTAACAGAAATGGAGTACGCAATAATTACAAAGCTAGCTTGCATCCCAATCAAACTAGCAAGATTAATAAATGAAGCACTCCAACATTCACCCAAATATATTGTTGTGTAAAAAGGTGTTCTTGCCACATTTTCGTGGCAATCATTATTTGGTTCATATTTAACAGACACAACGTGTTGCTGCACGCGCTACTGCTTATTGTCTTTTTCAGACCAATTCTTGTACCAGCTCATCACTTTCGCTATAAACTCTGCAACAAAATAATTCCAATCATCAATTATTAATATACAACTATTATCACCTTTCTCAATTTACCTTTTACTTGGTCCAACTCCAAAACGTTTTTCACGATTCCCCAACCGGGAATTTTGTCCACAACACTGAAACTAAGTCACGCGTTGGAAGTGAATAGTAAAAAGGAAAATTACTTTTCACAAAAAAAAAATTGACTAGTTATTGATAATGTCGACATGATAATATTTCATTGAATAAAAAAGGATTTAATGTGACTTCAAAAGAAAAAAGAGTTTGACATGACTTAAAAAAAACTTGTAAATAAAAAAGTTTGTGAAAGTATCATAATTTTGTAAAAATATTGAAGAATCTAAATGGCAGAAAGTTAGAAAATGTTTTACCTTCCACTTTTAAGTAAGTTAAGGCATTCTTTTTTGTTGAATCATTGTTCTTGTCATCAGATTCCGACTGTTTTTGAGCATGATAGAAGTGCTGCTTCATAGTTTCAAATTTCATTTCACTGGCTCTCTGAGAAGGGACCAAAAAATCTAGATCAAAACAGAACAAAGTGAAACAGAGAAAAGAGTTTGAGCATTATTTACCATGAAGTCCCTGTCGAGTTTGGCAACCCCTGGGCGTAGCGAGTGATGAACAAGAGTGGTTAATTCTGGTACCAAAGACTGCATATTCATCAACCAATTAACGCCTTAAGTTGGAACCTTCAAATTTTATTTTCATTTCAAACAAATAATTCATTTACCTTGTAAATAAAATCTGGAGGAACATCATGGCTCATAAGACTTCGTAGCTTTCTACGAATGGCGTACAACCTATTGCAAATATAAAAAAATCAACTCAAAAACTAAACTTCAATCATAAATAGAAACAAAAGCTGGTGTGAAATTCCTTACTGTCGTGGACTTTGCTCTTGGATTATTTTCTTGGCAATATCCAAAATATCTTGTTCCCAACCCGTTAGAATCACGTCGTCGTCTTTGATAGCATTCCTGCATGCAAATCAAAGAGTGTTATTTTCTGTTTCTTGTTTCTTTAATTCTTCACTTTCAGAAAAAGAAAGCATTAACATAAACTTGTTGAACATGAAAACGACAAACCTGTTTCGGCAAGTGGCCTCTAACGAGCGAATGGCTTGGCGTAGGTTGTTGTTGGATCTCAAAATTATGGTATCGATTAAGTGGCGTGATAACTGTATCCCTTCTTCTATTGCAATGTTTTCCAAAATCTTAGCTAGCTGTTGGGTGAAAAACTCATGAGAAGCATGTTATGTGTTATGTTATGTATTGAAAATGAAGGAAACGAGAAAGGAACCTCTTGGGTTGACGGCGATGAAAGGCGCAGAGTGATGCAAAGTGGCTTCACAGGTTGGAGCTTAGATTCATCGGAGCAACAGAAGAAAACCTTATTACACCCGTCGTACTTCTCTAGCAGCCACTTAATGTACAACAACGATTCTATCGACAGCTTTTCCGCCTCGTACAAAACGATTGCTTTCAAACAAACCACAAACAGAGACATTAATTAGTAAAAAGAACATGTTGTTACCTAATTCACAACCGCACCTTTTCCTTCACTTACCTTTGCAGTTTTCTGGGCAACAAGGTTGAGAGTTATCTATCACCTGCCCATATGTTTCCTTGAATAAATCAACAATTACATGTTTTTCGTATCCATTTGTCTCTGACAGATTCACCTCCACATGATGGAGTGATTTCTTCACGCGCACTTGCACACTATCAACCATTTCTCCCTACGCGTAGATATCAAAACAATAATTATCTTCCTGGTATTGATCAGGAACAAACAGTTTATCATCCATGAAAATGCAAGATGTTACCTTCAAAATGAAGTTTTTATATTCTTCTACGACCTGTGATGTCATTCAGCGGTAAAATTCTCATGAGTGTAGTTTTTGTTTTCTGCGGATGAACGATACAAATGTATTTGAGTTAGAATAGTTTACCTGGACCCTTTCGGAGCCGAATACCTCTCCCAGCATAGCCCTTATCATGGATCTCTTCCCCACGCTTGGTGGTCCTTCAAATATAAAGTGGCTGCACCCACAACCACCTTCTACCTGTGCGATTATCAAAATCCAATTTTAATTTCATTTTTCCCAGACCATGCACCCAATTGCTCTGTTCAAAAATTCGTTTAAAAAGTGTGCCCGCTAAATTAATTAATCAATTCATTAGTTACATTAACATATAATGTCCACAAGTTTTCATATACTTGGCCTATTAAAGTAACACCAAAACTTTGAGCAAAATAAAATATGAAGTTTCATATATAGGAAACATCATGAAATTAAACATGTAAGAGAAGGTGTTTGGTATACTTTAAATGTTATCTCCAAAATAAATAAATAAAATGATAATAAAAATAATTCGAAATAATACATTATACAAATGAGTAACCTTTTCAAGTACAATTTTTTAAAACCATTTTTATTTCTATAATTGCATAACTGTTAAAGATACTGTGTTTTTAGGTATGGATTATATCTCATAGAATTATGAAATGCAATTAATTTGCATGCAATCATGGGATGTAATTAATTTTCAAAGTAATTAAATTCAGGTATACCAACCCTTGCTTTTAGGTATGGATAATATGTTATAGATTTACAAAATGCAATTAAGAAAAAGTAATTAGGTTTAGGTATATCTAACCATTGTCTTGAGTTGACTTGCTATATCTTTGTTGCAGATGAAGTCTTCCAAGGCCATGGGTTGGTATTTGGCTGCCCATGTATAATCGTACCCATCTCCTTCTTTCCATTCAGATTCAGACGAAGCAACAACTGCTTCTGATGATGAAACAACTTCTTTCACTTCCTCTTCCTTCCACACATCCATCTCGCTTGTTTCCGATGCTTTCTCCCCCAATGGCTTCTCTTCAGTAACATCACTCATCAACTTTCTATCCAACATTGTTTCTTCTGACACTTCAGTCACCATCTCAACATCATTCTCTCTCAATGCCTTCTCTTTATCAACCACAACACAAGTTTTCTCGCCAAGTTCTTCCAATGCATGATTGCCAACTTCATCAGTTCCTTGAGTAACAAAGTCAACGTGAGGAGCATCGACCATCAAGTCCTTCAAAGTAGGGTCTGTCTTGATGATTGGAAGGGAGAGTTTAGGGTTTGTAGTGAAAGGAGGTTGAAGCGAGGGTGCATGGAAGAGAAAGGTGTAGTGAGTGAGAAGGCCTGCATAGTAAGGACTAGGGGTGTAGGAGAGGGAGTTGTGGGGAAAAGGAAGAGGATGGTTGTGAGGGGTCCAAGGACCAATAGCAAGGGAATAGTCCGTAAGGCCTTTGTAATAAGGACTTGAAAGAAGGTCGGAGGAAGGGGTGTGAGGATGAGGATGAGGTTGAGTGCAGGAGGGTATGGTGTCCACAATGGCAAGAGACTGGTCGGTGAGACCCTTGTAGTAGGGACTGTTGGTGCCGTCGATGCTGTATGCGCGGAAGCTGAGCGATGTGAGGGGGCAAGCAGAGGTGGTTTTCCTCCTTCTGGACCGAAACCTGCGACGGGTGGGTGAGATGTGGTTCTTCGACATGCTCTGATCGGAAACGTTAACGTTGGGTTGCTTCATGGTTGGATCTGGCAGTTGCATTGACAGGTTGTGTTCGCCATTCACCATTGTTAAGCCTAAGCTTGAAGCTCAAGCTGGATGCATAGAATGCGATGCGATGTGATATATCGGATGTTTCGAAGTAGGCGATGATGTCTATGCAACAAAACAGATAGGACCGTTATTCACAAGGTCCTTACCGCGCCGACTCTGTCACATTCACGTCTCATCATAAAATACTTACGTCCAAACATCTATTACTATTATCTTTATTTTTTCTATAATTATAATTTACCTAATTAAATTTTGAATCTTTTACAAATTTAAATATTTACGGTTAAATTTTTTATTTTATCAAGCATTTAAAATACAATTTTGCAAATTTTATTTTTCAGTTGTTGGATTTTGCCACTCTTTATAGTCGTTATAGAAAACATTCAAAATAGCTTAATTAAATTTTAAATTTCCAATTTAAATATTTTTAATTAAGTTTCTACCAAAGAATTAATGTATTGAATTGAGTTTTTTCTTTTAAAACAAAATTGAGGTGATGTGAATAAAAGTCACTGTTATTTTCTTATCATTAATAAAATTAATTTAAAAAATGGAGATTAAAAAACAAATTGAAAGAGATACACAGTTTAGAATATTTAGTAATACAAACAAAGAAAAAATAGTTTGAGATGGTTCAGGATTTATTTTGCTAGATACAAAGGTGAAGTATGGAAGACATATTCAGAGAAAACTATTAAAATATTTAATTGAGAAAGTGGCAATAGTCTCATTCTCTATATTATGTATTTTAATTTATAACGTGAGAATATACTATCATACTTATTCCACCTTTTTTAAAATCAATTGATACCATTTTTTGATTCCAGAAAGTTCGTAAGGGGTTGGAAATAATTATTTATTAATATAAATAATTATACTAATAAAAGAAATTGGTGTATTGTCTAAATATATTTACATTTAGGCAACAATAAATAAATTATATAAGAATTTGATAAACATGTAATATCATCACTATATAACATTAAACGAATAAAACTAAAGAACAAAACATTCCAATTCTTTTAATATTAGGTATTGGTATATGTCACAGTTAAAATTTACGAACAAATTTTCGGTCATATCACATTTAGTTTATCAATTCTAATCACATTCACCAGTACAAACAGGAAAAGATCGTAACTTTTCGAGCATGTTAAGCTCCATCGGTTTATCGAGATTCAGAAATAAAATAAATTATCAGCTTTTTTCTCTGAAGAAAATATGCCAAACCCACGTTTATGGATATATGCAATTGCATCGCAAGACTTTAAAATTTAACATAATTTTTTTTTCTATTGTAAATTCAAACAAAAGATTAAAACATGCTAAACTGACTATTTGTTTGATGAAGTTTACGAGAGTGACAGGGTCTTACGGTACAATATGGGAGACACAGACCTTCCTATGTTACAAAATACTCCTTGAGAGATGATATATACCCTATATATTGCCTAACAACAATCTAATAAAAGAAAATAGTAGAATGATCTTCCCTAACAGATGATATTTACTCTCAGGTTCATCCATATTTATATATCGATCAACCCAGAATTTTTAGATTGGGTCAGGACAGGTCAGGTTCAACCCTGATCAGATTAAGCTCTAAGGCTCTGTGTATTGTCAGCCACAGTCACTAACTATAGTTAAGGCTGCCCGGTGAACAAGCCCCTCCTAGTCCTAATGGGGTTTAAGGTGGTTAAATATATACAGTCTTACCCTTACAAAGGATGCGGCAATTTCAAACATTTCAACATGTGACCTTTAGACCACAAGGTTCCCCCTCGGAGAAGAGAACTGCCTGCCCTAGTCATAATATAATTTTTAAACAAAAGAAAACTCAAAAAATGATTTAAATATTACAGTGAAACCTCTTGCCTGTTAGAAATCATAAAGATTATAATTTGTGAAGAAGGAGACTATCCATAAAACTGGGTTTGCATTGCAAAACTTCATTCAACGAAACTGGTACCTTACAGTCATTTTGAACCTAGAGCTCCAAGGCCCCTACTTCAAAAGGGCTCACAAATCCCATTCACATAATTGAACAGAGATTCACAAAAACGGCATCATTATCCATACAGTGAATATAATGGAGATTTAGGAATTGAAAGGTCTGTATACCTACAAAATGTTAAGAATCCTTCCTATCTGCAGGCTCACGATCAACTAAGGCAAGTGGATCTTCTCCAGTTTCAGATGGGGGTTCGGACGGAGGGGGTTGCTCTTCATTTTCATTGTTCTCAGGGTGGAAATTGATGGGGAACTTCGTGACCCTGGGTTTATCAGACAAAATGTTCCTTTGAACCCGATCAATTAACACCTTTGGAGGGGGTTCCTCTCTCAGCTGCTCATCATCGTAATCATTGTTCACATAATAGCCAACACGAATAAATTCCTGTCCCAGATAAGAGCACGTCAACAGAAGCACTGTCACACCAATTATATCTTCTTCACGAATCTTTGATGGATCCGGTGGATCTGCCTGCAAACCAAACAGTATTTTCAAAGTTAGAGCGAGTGTGTGAGCAATTGCATGGTGCAGCACAGAATTCGTAAGATTAGTATTCATAAGGCTTGC
>Ga0209389_1002110_pt1 | contig 14874 bp, 3 predicted proteins | sample CowpearedBW_FD_187526 | JGI IMG/M metagenome (GOLD analysis project Ga0209389, IMG submission 187526) | Root nodule microbial communities of legume samples collected from California, USA - Cow pea red BW (SPAdes) (version 2) | ecosystem: Host-associated > Plants > Roots > Nodule | place: USA...
CCAGACCGAGAAGTTCCATCTCCATCTCCAGATCCCTAGCACTCAGAGCAGCCTTGAGTCTGCTACCTGGGAGCTGAAGTGATGGTGGAGTGAGGTTGATTTTGTTCTGCCACAAGTTTCCACTCTTTGGAGATGAAGCTGCTGCCAATGGAGACATGGGTGGGGTTGAAACAGTTGGCATGGGCAAAGATGTGGAACTGAGAGCCAATGGACTCATGGATGTCATGTCTAGTGCAGTGGTTGAATAGGATTTTGGTGAGGGCATGGCTGAGCCGGTGGAAGCATACACAGGGCGTAACTCTTCAGGTTTGTGGGCAAAGAAGCAGACTTTTCTGGTGCAGCCAGTCTCGTCCTTGCATAGCCTTGTTCTGTACTGGGCAGGGTGGAGCCAGGACTCGAAAACACCGTGAGCATACTCGCAGGAATCACTTTTCTGGCAGGTCCCTTTGCGGAATTCGGGGCAAGGAACACAGCTATAAGGGTATTTCCTTGGGTCTCTCCTCCTTGCGTTCTCGCCGGGATGAACAAACGGACACTCGGTCCAGTCGTGGGAGTAAGCCCTTGAGCATGGCTTCACCTTGAAACTGTACATCCTAAACTCGTCTGATCCATACACACCGTTGTTGATATCAGGCAAGGATATATCAACGGGATACTCTTTCTTATCACTTCCTTCTTTTTTCTCAGCACCTTCTTTGAAGGGAGTGGCCAACATCTGCAGCTCCATCTCCTGGCTCACCACTTCATCTCTTTCGCCGCCGCCCCGGAGGAGCAACTCCATGGCCTTCCTCCGGGATTTGGAGGAAGAATCAAAGGCAGGAGCAATCAGATTAGCGGGTTTGTTTCCACTAGCATCAAGGGATTCAGCATCAGCCCCGGCATCTAGCAAAAGCTTGACGATCTCAGGTGAAGATTCAGAGCCTCCGGAGGCAGCACAATGAAGAGCAGTGGCCCTATCAGAACCACAGGCCCTGTTCACATCAACAGTTCCTGCCTCGAGAATATACTTGAGAACCCTAGTGCTCCCAAACAAAGAAGCAATCATGAGGGGGGTCCTGGTTTCAGATCCCATCTTCTTTGACCCAATCCTTCTCCCATACCAAAAGCCAGACTCGTTGACATCTACGCCCTTCTCGTCTACTTCTCTTTTGAAAGCTTCGAAATCATCGCAAGCAGACAGTTCAAGTAAAGTCGAGAAGTTGCAGAAACCATCAAGATTCTGCTTCTGAAGATTGTTCTCCATCACGAGGCTCGGGGACGACGAAAGCTTACTCTTTGAATCACTACACATGTCCTAAATTCTGCAGAAGACAACATAACCTCAATCAATAAGCCTATCAATTAAAAATTTGTCTTTCACACAGCACAAGAAAACAATCAAACCACCAACCTACAAACAAGATTTTTCAACAACTGCGGTTCCAAATCCCTAAATATTAACGGCCCACGAAAAACCGTGGTAAGCCAATTAAATAACAAAACCTAGATCCTTAACTGATACTATCCGAGACAACAACTTGCTTGTTTTTCCGATCCCTAACAGGAAACAAACAAAGAAACTAAAAGGGAAAAAAACAAAAAAACTTGCAACATCTAAGACAAAGCTTGAAACTTTGATCTACCCAGAAGCAGACCCACGAAGCATATTCTCCTCAGACCCACCCCATAGCGAAAGATCAAACAAAAACAGGTTTTATGAGTGAAACGAGGAGAAGAAAGACATACCCTTTTGAGTAGTGGATTAGACAGGGAGTAGGAGTAGAAGAAGTGTATGTTGGGTGCAAGGGAGCGTTGTTGTTTGTAGAGAAGAAAATCGAGAAGACCTCGATTGAGCAAAGATGAGGGAGAAAGAAGGGTATGAGAAGGCCTTTTATTGTCAGCACACCAGCAACAGCTATTAGGGAAGGGAAAGGAAGAAGGGAGGAAAGTGTGACTTTTCTTCCTTCCTCTTTCTTCTCTCTCCTTTCTCTTTCTCTTTCTCTCTCGCTCCCTCTTTGGTCAAAGTCAATTATTCAATGCTAAAGCCAGGGGCCCACCAGCAGCGTTTGCTTAATGTCACTATCTTCCCAAATGCAAATGCACATGTGAATGAAATTTCAAATGACACTCAAATGCAACTCAAACTTCACATCGACCCCACTGTCCATTACCATTACCCCTCCACGAAACTCAACGGGCAATTCCGCTCTCACGTGCCTTTTGAGTTCTGATTCTCTTCACTACTTACGCGCTAGACCACTATCATCTTTCTTCTTTCTTTAATCATTTTTTTACTTTTCAAATAAAACAACGAAGAACTCAAAATACGTTGAATTGTTGAATTGTTGAATTGAAGATCAGACGATAATTTTTTCAAAACAGTCTACAAATTTTAAAGTTTTTAATCTTTACGGATTATTAATCATTTTAAATATGTTAATGTAATCATCAACCACAGTTTTGATTATAATATTCGTGATTCAAATGATTATAAATTATAATCCAGGAACACTAGTAACAGTTAAGTTTTTCATCTCCAAGTGAACAAGAAAATGAAAATGAAAAAAAAATTGAAATCAAATAAATTTGCAAAATTTTAAAAGAATAATATTTGTAATAGTACGTTCAAATAGAATATAGATATATTCAACATCATAGGTTATAAATAAGGTTTGTAGACATCCATTTCGGGCTAATAATTCTTTTAAGTGATTATTTTGGTGAAAGAACCTCTCATATTTCTCAACAAAGTGTGTTCAATTTTGCACATGCAGAAATTTAAATTCTAGCCAAGGTATAAGTACAGCACAATTATATTATTTATATTATTGCAATTAAATTGAAAGTTCATGAACTGTGTTATCATGTCATGACATTCACTTGTCATTGAGCATTTATATGAACTAAAGGACCTTGCAGAATTACTACATTTAATGAAATTATCTGACATCAAATTATATATTCATTTTGAATATCAAATACTATAATAATAGAAATATTATGATATTAAAAATATGATTTGTGAAAGAAAACGAATGATACAGTATCAAAGAAAGTAGTAAATAAAAATTTTACTTGAAATATTATTGAACGTGGGATAAACTAACTTCAATCAATTAAATAAGCTATAAGTTAGATAAAAATTGTCAAACACATTCTATATATCTTCTATTTTCTGAAAGTTTTACTACTTAATCCATTTCCATTTTACTGGGAATGATTTAAGGGAAAGAATAGTCAATTTTATAGCATTGAAAGTGGAAAATAATCACTGCTGAAAAAGAAAAAAATTTTAAAAAGGGGACAGTGACCCAATCCACTTGTTGGCTCCATTAATTTTATGTTGTTCCAGTTAAACTTAGTCCACTCTAAGACCTATGTAACTAAATAATAACAATAAAAATAATAAAATAATTGCATAATTATGTTAGGACAGAGAGAAAGAGTGTGGGGACCACAGTAGAATGAGTATTGGGTATGGCAGTTCAACACATTAATAGTTTGAACGCGTTTTGGTTCTGTGTCTGGCTCTTTGTATTGTATAAAAAATAAAATAAAATAAAAATGTTTATAATAATGTTTGATTGTGTTATACTTATGTGAGTGGGTCGCAGTTGGGTGACAGAGAGCACTCAGCACTAACAAGATAAGTTTCTGATTCAGCCTTCCACTATACTTTACCCTCAAAAAATCAAAACCTATTTCTCTCACAACAATCACACCTATAAATTACAAAACAGGACGACACCTTTGACGTGGTCGTAAGAGGTTTGGTTCCATGCATTGTTTTTGCCCTTTCTTCTTTTATTTATTCATGGCTCCAGCTCCAACGTTTTTTAGTTCAGAAACTATTGTTGTTTTGCTTATAGTTGCTTAATTGGATTTGGTTGAATGAAGTGGGAGTTATGGGTTTGGCATTGTGATTAAAAACTAAATCCATAGGTAAAAAAATAAACTTTTTAGATTTTGTAGAGGAGTTTAGAATTTCTTTTGTTTATCTTGTGGTTAATTATATCAAAACTCGGTTTTAAATTTTTCTCAATTTTTATATTGAAATGTTCTGCTTTAATTTGTTATTTTTATGTCTTACACAAATGTGCATTTATAATATAGAGCGGTCGAATGGAACAAGAGAGCAATAAATTATGTACATAATTATAATTAAAAATGACATTGGAAAAAACAAAAGTTTAGAGACTTTTTTTAACTAATAGATTAAAGACTTTTTAATAAAAATTAACATAGTTATTTTGTTAAATAATGTTATTTTAACTTTAGTTCTGGATTTACATGCATATATTTCATAACACCGAGACTTTTAATTTGATTTTATAATTCGTAGCATAAAAAAATTGTACATTTGCACGACTCTAAATTTGTCAGTATGTTTTATTGACAGAGTTATTGATTTTGCAATCAAATTTGAATAATAAATATATGTGATGAAATCAGCTTGCTATTAAATATTACATCACAGAATTCATTAAAAAGAATTGTATTATTTAGTGATGATTTGTTAAGAAATAAGTATTGATTTTTTATGACTGTAACCAAAAACATTTAAAATGTATTTTCATGCAATGCAGCTCCATTGATTAAGTGACAAATCATAAATAATATCATTTTTCTTAAATGATTAAGATTATATTTGAAGCTTCGATATCCATAAAAATTGATTAAGTGACAAATCATAAATAATATCATTTTTCTTAAATGATTAAGATTATATTTGAATGTATGACTTTGTTTTTTAATAAGTGAGAATGCTTAGACTTTTGAGTTGTGTGGAAGAAATAAAAATGAAATTTTGTAATGATATAAAAATAAATTAGTTAACCATCTATAATTTGATTTTGTGAGAATCTAGAAAATGATGACCAATCAGTGTTTAAAATAACGAATATTATATTATTTTAATATTAAAAAATTAAAATATAATAGAAAATTAATAAAATGAGTTTCATTATTACTTATAAACATATCATTTCTCTAACAACATTTTCTATGGTCCCTTACTTTTCTCTCTAAATTTTGGATTTTTCATTCATAAGTTCATCTATTTGAAAATTCAGAGACTACTAGGTGATCCATGTGGTAAACTTTCCACTCATGTTCGATCAATTTTTTAAATTAAATAAGTTGATTTTCCACATTTTTCCTTGATTTGATGCTGATCTGTGTGCATGTGATGATTTTGGCTCGCATGTGGCTTATGTGTCTTCCTCATTAGTATATGTTGATTAGTGGTTGTAATGATGTTCCCTGGTCATGTATGGTATGTCTTTATGTTGAGTAATGGGTCTTGATAGCTATAAGGAAGATTTAATACTCCTTGAGTGATTTGAGTCATAAGGTAAGGAAAACTAATTTAAGTGTTTTAAAGTTATAAAATATTGAATTGATAAACTGTATGATGATGTTGTGAATTGTTGGTGCGTTGATATGTGAAATGATAGATGATTGTATGAAACATGATGTTTTAAAATTGAGGTTGTTACATGTAAAAAACACCTGGATTGGTTTTGTTGTTGAGAGTTTTTGGTACTCATGTTTGTGGTTGATTCAAATTTGGCATGTGTTTGGTATCTGTGAAGGTTCTTGAATTGCTTAGACTTTGCTCGCTCGGAAGGCATAATTATGCAGAATCATGTTCTGCTGAATTATGTAGACTCGCTAATCGAAGGATAGTTCGTTTAGTGAATCCAAAGCCAGAGGCTCAATGAATTGGGAGTCATTGAGTGAGAATAGACTCGTTGAGCAAATATAAAGTTAGGGGCTTATTAACTTAGGAGTCGCTGGTCGAGTACCCAATCGCTTAAGGAATCTAAAGTCAAAGAGTTTATTGACTTTGTATTCGTTGGTCGAAAAACACCATTGCTAAGTGAATTATTAAAGAATTTTTCTCCTAGGGTCCTAATGATACACTCGTTGGACGAGCCATCTGATTGCTGGAGGAGTGGACATTTGTGCACTTTTTGTCTAGCGAGGATATGGTCTCGTTGAGCGAATTGATCAAAAAATGAGTAGTTTTAGTTGTTAAGTGATCATTTGTAGAGACTTTGTGATTTCTATGACTAACTGTTTGTGAAATGATTGGTATGTAGTATGAAATTGAGATTGTTGAGACTAATTCAAGGAGAATTAGTAGTAAACTACACTAGTATATGCATTGATGTGGGGATTCAGTTCAAAGTTATCATGACGCTCTAATAACTATTCAATTCTCAAGTGGAGAATATTAAGGTGTGTGGTGAGAGGAGCATGAGATACTGTTTAGAGGTTTTATCTTAACCAAAGACGTTAACGGGCTAACCTTGTGTGTGATAGAGTATAACTCTTTATCTATCGCGCTTTAGAGCACTGGATGTCACTACAAGTGCACAACTTACCAAGGTCCAAAATTAATGCATGTATTTAGATAATTGAGTCATAACTTTAGGTCTTTGTATGAAATAAGATGATTAAATTTGTATGATTTAAGTAATTGTATTTTGAATGATTAACCATTTTTTATACATTAGCTTACCATTTTCTCTGTGTCTTGTTTGCCTTGTTTTCTTTTGTAATGATTACCTAATCTATGTAAACATATGTAAATCTTGTAGTTGGATTGGTGCAAGGAAGGGATGATACAACTCTTTAGATAGTTTCTTTAGTACTCCTATGCTTATATTTTGAAAAACGTCAAACTTTTGACATGTATAAACTTCAACCTATCAAGGGCACTTTTTACTTTTCGCTTAAACTGTGGAGATGCATGTAGCAATTAAGGGGGTGCATCAAGCAAAACAATATGTGAAACTTGGTTTGCAAAGTCCACACTTTAAGCAAACTTGTTTTTAGCAAGCCCACGCCCACCCTCACGGGTTTGGCAAATATGCCGGCAATCTACAAAGAAAAAAAAAACTGAAATAATTTTAAAACGTAAAAAGTTCATATATTTTGAAAATATAACATAACCTGCATCTTATGCCACCTAAAAAATATATTCCTGTATTTTGTATTTATACTAAATAAAAGTATCATAGCACCATTGAATAAAAACGATACCATATATATATAAACTTAAACATCTTATATTAGCATTGTGTTTTATAATTCAAAATATATTTTTGAATCTAAAAATACATTTTAAAATTAAGTATTTTGAAATATAATTTGAAATAACACAATCCATAATGCATTTCTATATTACACATGGTGATATGCATTGTTAAATTAAAAAATATAATTCAGATTGAGCAATCTACAATATGTTCCATATTTTCACAATTTGAAAATCTTAATTATATATAATTTAAACTTTTATAACTCCTCATGTAAACATATGAAAAGATCATGGGGTGAGGAAGAAATTCCCTTAATTAAACCTTTTTGATGCTTGGCCATAATTTCTCATCTGCTAGTCCAATAATAAAGTCATCATTCATAAACAAAATAACACTCGCACTGTACGCAATTATACCTCAGAAAAACTGCGTTTTAGTTCTTATGGGACGATTGCGTCTTAGTTATTAAAAAATTATTTGAATCCGAGTTAAATCTGATGAAGGAAGAAAATAAGAATGTTTTATACAAAACAATGTAACACCTTTTACTTTGTTTCACTGACCTAAAAGTTTGCTTAACCAACATTCTGACAAAGGACTTTAATTTATTAGATTGTAACCTTTTTTTATATATCATTTATTCAAATGTTTTAAATAATAGTTAGTTAATTTATTTTTCATCATTTCATTGCATTTTATTCCGTTCCATCGAGTATCATCAATCAATCATAGGAAAAAACTGATGGGCCAGGTTCAGTATGAAAATTTAATTTTGAATATAGAATTTTCGGGCTGGGCTTAGGAGGTTGAATTTTTGAAAACTTTTGTTTCTGAAACAAATTTTTTATAATGTGTATAATCGTAGGGGCTTCTCCCTACATCTCCAAAAATTTTTCTGTACCCAAAAATGACATTATTGACCATAATAATATTTTACTTGTCTCAGTGATTGGGATAATTAAAGTGAATTTACTGCGATTGATATTTATTGCAGTGCTACACCTCAATTCCTCACATCCGTTTCCTTTCTTCTCCTCCCTCCGTTCTCGTTATTTTGTGTTGTCTGAAGTGGTCCCAACTTTCCATCTCTTTCATTTGAAAGTGTTATTTCTAACTTTCCACTCCAGACAACACAAAATAACGAGAATGGAGGAAGGAGAAGAAAGAAAATGGATGTGAAGAGTTGGGGGTGCAACACTACAATAAATATTAACCATAGTAAATTCACTTTAATTATCCCAACCACCGAGACAGGTGAAAAATTATTAAAATTAATAATGTCATTTTTGGGATACAGAATAATATTTGGAAGTGTAGGGAGAAGCACCCTAATCGTATTTAGAATGGATTCTCTAAAATAAACTTTTTACATTAAGTTTTTTTTACTTGCATTTGTCATGTGTTGTCCGATAACTAATAAGTTAATAGTTAAGTTACATTGATAAGCCTATTTATTTTCATCAAAAAAAATTAAATTATGTTTTTGATCTTTATTTTTTCTTTATCTCTTACAATATTTTTCATTTCTGCTCTTGTTTGTACCTTTTATTAACATTATTTAAGTGATGAATTGTCCCTTAACTAATCTAGTCAATGTGCACAATATATATATATAAAGAAAATAATCAATGTAAATCAAATAACGTTGTCTTCTTTATTTTGGTTTTGTATCAAGTTATTCTTATTTAACTGTGAAACCCACAAAGAAAAGATTGATAAGTTTAACTTGTTTTTAGAATTTTCTTTTATCTTTTTCTTTGGGTTTCAACAAGGAAAAAAACACCATTTGCATTATATTTCTTACTTTTTTCCTTTAAAATTTTTTTTATTCACAATCAAAATACAAATAGAAAAGAAGACAAGTTTACTCATATTTTGAAAACACAAAATAAATGTAAAATTTTATTGATATCAAAAGAAAAAAGAATATACATATCTAGATAACTAATTAATTGACATATAATCGTAAAATGCAGAGACAAAAATCAATTTTTCTTTTATCTACAAAGATATAAAATTTTATTGAAAATTATATATAAAATTCACAAATTTATTTGATTGAACAAAATTAAGTTAGTTATACAAGAAAAACATAATAAATAAAATTAATGAAAGAATATAATTTCTTTAAGTACTATACTAAAATATTATAATAAAATATACTGAAATATTATAATAAAATGTGTGACAAATTTTATAAGATATGAAAATAATATACTCGCATACTATTTTCTTAGTACGTGAGTATAAATTTATCAAAACAAAAGGTATAAAATATTCTTCCACATTACACTTTGCCAGTGCTATCATTGTTCTCACCATAATCACTATTATCGGTTTACCTGTTCTTCACTACAAAGCAAGAAAAAGAGAGAAAGTTTGATTTTAAGAGAAATTTTACAAAGGAAGAAGAGAGAAAGTTTGATTTTAAGAGAATTTTTTTTCTAGAATATATTTTATGTTTCAAAACACTTGTTCTAAATTTTTTATTCTGAAAATTTTATTATGAAACTTCGGTTTTAAAAATAGAAATTTTGAAATTATGGGAAGTGCAGTTAAAAATCATGTAAGAGTAAGAAAAAGGCCCAACAACAAAAGTGGAGAATAGTTATGGGTCTCTCTGAAGTAGGGTTTTATAACTTTGAAGACACCGTTTCTCCTGCACCTCCAACAATTTTTTTTTTTTAAATTTCCAAAATAGTCTTTTAATTTTGATCCGCTAAATAATATAAATTCTTAAAAATGAAATTATCAGATGTCGAAATTCAATTAAAGAAATTATCTAAGTGAAAATAATTTTTTGGGTTAAATATGTTTTTGGTTTCTTAAGTTTTAGTGAAATTTGAAATTAATCACTCTTCAAAAATTTTAACTAATTTAATCATTCTTCTTTAAAAATGCAAAAATTTAGTCCTTTTAACCAAATTTTGTTAAGTTGATAGCGCATTTCATGATAGTATTTGAATTGTTTACACCGTTTGACACATTTTCGCTTAAAATATTAACTCAAATATTATCATAAAATATGTTTAAAATGTCAAATAAACTTAACAAAATTTAATTATAAAAACTAAATCCACGCATTTCTAAAAATAAAAAATTAAATTAATATAAATTTTGAATAGAAATTAATTTCAAAAATCACTTCAACTTTAAGAAAAAAACATATTTAACTCTAATTTTTTTAATCGGATATGACGTTTATTTAGTAGTTTTATTCAAAGTTAAAAGGTTATTTAAAGAAGTTTGAAAATAATTGGAAATGCTGACAAAATTGTTGGAGGTAGCGAAAGAAACCGCGGTTTGAAGATTGGAGTAGTATTTGTTATTGAATGGATGAGGTGTGGTTAGATATAAAATGGTAAAACTATGCATGTTTTTTAAGTGTATTGTTAAAACTATCCATGGTTAGATTGCGTGTATTGTTAAAATTAATTATTGTTATTGTATACTTTATTTAAATTTAGATGCATTTTAAATGTGAAAAAGGTGTAAAATAATTTGTTATTGATATGATGAGTTTTTGGATTACAAATCATTTCTAGTAATACACGGCTCTCAAGTCATGGATTCTTCTATTACTGTTGCAAAAATATGTCCCAACAACAAGTCAATAACTAATAAACTAACATTCCCATCAAATATTTAGGTTCAAAAGAATTAAGTGGTTGGAGAATAATATTAGAAAAAATAATAATCCAAAAGTACGACAACTAATGCCAAATACATAACATTTAAAAGAAAATTCTAACTTTAGTAAATTTTATAAAATTGAGCTACATCCAAATTATTTTGTAAAAGTAATCTTTACCGTATAGACAATTTTATAAAATTGACATGAGTGTAAATTACTTTATAATAAATGACAAAAATTTATCCAAATCCAATATTAACATATACAAAAATGCTTACACATTTCACACACACATACACATATATTATTGAGTAAACTTTATGGAACAACATAGTATTACAAGTAAGATTAATTAATAAAACCATATCATTTGAATTTTGATATATATTCAATCGACAATTAAAATGTTTTACAAAGTACATTAAAAATATGTTAGTATTTTTGTGGTTTTAATATATAAACCTCAAAGTAAACAATAATTAATAATTCTCATTATTCCGAAAGCTGCCAAAAATATAATCTATTTGATAAGATTTATTTTTGAAAGATTATCCAAGGAGTTGGACGTAATTAAGTTAGCTTTACTTAAAATATTATTTAAAAGTGATAAAAATAATTATTAATAGACTTAATTATATTTTGAGTCCCAGATAAATTTGAAAACTTTCATATAAATTCTTAATAATTATGTTTGTAAATGTTTATGGTTGATTGAGTCGTTCAAATCTTAAAACTTTTTAATTGAATTTCTATAATTATAATTAAGTACGATGGTTTAACTTTCTGATGTGCTAGTATCTTAAAGTGTCACTCTCTATAAATATCACCGTCTTTACCATTACTTGTTTTATTATTTTATATATATATATATTAATTCTTTTAATATTTTAATTTTAACTAATTTTAAAAATAATTTTCATTAAATACTGTAAATATTTTAAAAGATGTTATCATCATAATCTCTTGTAAAAAAAATATTATCTGACGATATTTACGAAGAGTGACCGTACCAAATAATTATAATAACATGTATTGTTACTACAAAGTTGAGAGAAAAAATTCAAAATATTTGAATGAATTTAATGAATATCAAAACGAGTTTAACATGAGATGAGAACGTGCTTGACGTCATAAAATATTTTGAGGGCAGTTTTAGAGTACACAAATGTTAATCGACATTTATTTAGAAAAAAAAACGATGTCAATTAATACTTGTTACAAAAATAACGATTTCAAATTTGATTTAAATATCTACAATAAGAATCGACATCATTTTTTAATATTTTAATTACAAATATATCACCGGTTATTTTTTAGAATTTTTGGAATGCTGTGACATAGAAGATGTGATGTTGTAAGATCTTTTTCCATCCATCCTATGTACTGTCCAAGGATTATATGACCACTAATGTCAGGTATCGATCATACATTAATAATATTTAAAGAATTAAAATTAAAGGCAAGAATTAAATATTTAGATAAAGAAAAAAATATAAATTTTATATAAGCAGTGAAGATAGAATAAGTAGGCAGGGTGTGGACCACTCTAAGTACTTAGCACATATTGGTTTTGGAAAGGAAAAGTTTATACACGTGAATCATTTCAATAAAAGTCCCATAACAAAAATTTCAAAATATTGGAGGCTACGATAATTGATGAACTCAGAAAATTGGTGTTCACAAAGTTAAATGAAGTTCTTCACGGCGCCGGAAAAATATATGGGCCATCCCTTTCAATCCAACTATGTCGACATAAAAAATAAAAATCTAAACCTCCATAAGACAATTCCTGCCTCTCTTAAAAAGTCGTTACCGATTAAAGTTAACTTCTATTTATTTCTAAATTATAAATTAATCTTTAGTTATTATTATTTTTATTAAAATTTTAATAATTAATGTTAATTACTAATTTAAATTTAATTGATAATTAATTATACCATTTTATTCATATGACTGCTTTAAAAATTAAAGATTTTTAATTTATAAATTAGTTATTATAATAATCAAATATTTTTTTATTTTTAAAATTAGTTGTTATTTAAATTTTTTTTTGTAGTGTATATATAATAATTTTAATTTGTACAAATGCTTATATAATTATTATTTTTTATCTCTTGAAAATATTTTGTCTCAATCGCAAGTTAAACAATATCGTTAATATCAATTCCGCATTTTTTGATAATTGTTTATTTTTGTTCTTAATGACGATACTAATGTTCTGACCGTAAATTTGTCACAGTTTTATTTTTAAAAACATCTCGAAAAATGAAAAAAGAATAAATATTTTAAATGTATTTGGTCTCGATTCCTAAATCATGTGAAATTATTAGGTATATGTATTCCGAAACATATTTATAAACAAACTTAGCAATTTAAAGGAAATTTTTTGGTGTTTCATCTCAGTAACATATAACATGTCTTGTATCCAGTGACTTATAACACATGTATTATTTATTACATTAGTCAGTTGTACTAGTTGTACTAGACGTTTTTAGCAACATCATTTTTTCTTTCTGTATTTTATAAAAATTTCATTATATCCTTGAGTCACTATTACAGATATAGAAACATAATTTTTTAATAATTTATTTTGTACTTCTCCTTGCTTTAATTATTCATCTCCCTTTGTCTAACATTCGAAAAATCCAACGTAATTTCCAAAATTTCCAACTTGGACCAATCTTTGGTTTCGTCACCTTCTTCCTCAATAATTGCTTTAATTTTTTTAATTTTTGTTTATAAATCTATTATATATATATATATAAATTTATTTATATAATATATAAAAGTATTATTTTTTATTATTTTTAATTTTAAACATAAAGAAAGAAACAGGTTGACGGGTCAGGACGGACTGACCCGTTTTGGCTTGCTAAACTGGTGGGTTAGACAGACCGGGTTACAGCAGGTTGGCGGGCTAAAAATTTCAACCCGACTCACCCTTTTTTTGGCGGACTGACAGATTGACCCGACAGACCTGACCCATTTTGACATATCTAATAACACCTCACATCTCATCCGTTTGTTTCGATTTTTAAAGGATAAGCTTTTGTTTGTTAAATCATATGACTTTCACTTTCCCTTTCACAACTATTTTTTCATTATAAATGAAAAATTGATGTTATTCTCACCCAATCTCATTCACAATTTTTAAATAGTAGAGCACGTGTATATATCAAATTGTGGGGGTGAATACAACTCTTACTTTCTAAGAATATTGAGACATGGAGATCTACATTCGTTTGTAAGAGATTGATGATAAGGAGAGATGCTAAATGAACGCTTTCTTAAGATTATTGTCCTAAATTCATCTTTATTTTAATATATAAGAAACTATAATATTTACTAAATACGTAATATCATATTTTTTAAATTGGGTAGGAGAATGAAATAAATATATACACATATGCTTCCATGTTTTATATTCACTCATGTTTTAAATTATTAAAATAATTTAAAACATTTATATTAACTTTTATTTAATAATTTGGATTGCTTTTATTTATATAATTAATATTGGAGAAAAATATTTATATATGAATTCAGCATTAAATACTTAATAATATTAAATTATTTTCTTATAATAATTTTATCAAAAAGAATTTAATAAATATTTAAAATTTTAAGAATACCAAGATATTAACATAGATAACCATTTGTTCCATGAAAGGACGAAGACCAGACAAATATTCTAACATGTTAAATATGAAGATTTGACTGACTTTTCTTTTTTTCTTTTTTAAATTTCAGTGATAGAGATGAAAAACTTGAACCTACCTTTCTAGCTCTCCATTTTTATCCATAGGGTATGATTTTTCGAAAGTTAGACAAAAGGTATGAATAATGCACCTGTGTGTTTGAAGTCTTAGATTGATTATAAATAAAGTTAATTTAAATTTGTGTGGAAATTTTACCTTATAAGATAATGTTATAAGGTTGCATTATATTTAAAAATAGCTCACTTTTTAATATGATATTAGAGTCATAAATTTGAATCTATCAAAATTTATTTTTTGTTGGTTGTATTGTTTAATCAAAAAATACTATGAGTCCATAACCAGATCATTCATATATATTATAAATAGATTTTGTAAGATTTTAGACTTAAGAGTCTATTCGTTAATATAAAATGGAAAAGAAGAAAAGGATAAAATAAATTATTAAAAAGTCGATGGTATGAATTAATGATATAGCTATGCACGCAGACAATAA
>Ga0209389_1002111_pt1 | contig 14871 bp, 9 predicted proteins | sample CowpearedBW_FD_187526 | JGI IMG/M metagenome (GOLD analysis project Ga0209389, IMG submission 187526) | Root nodule microbial communities of legume samples collected from California, USA - Cow pea red BW (SPAdes) (version 2) | ecosystem: Host-associated > Plants > Roots > Nodule | place: USA...
TATTTGTGAGAAATCGCCTCTCAAATTAAAAACTACCATCTAACTGTGTTATCAAACAATATATGCGAAAATGTCTAAAAAATTTTAAAAATACAATTCAACCTCTCTTTCATATGTTTTGACAAAATTTTTACCAAATGTCTTTTAATACTACATCAATCTACATAATATATGTTTTCATCTTTTTAAATCATATTGTTAGTACTGAGAAGATGGATCAAACTTCTACTTTGACTACTGAGTTACATGATTTTATATATTCGATTGATCCAACTTCAACATTTGAAGACTTTATCAACACACCAATCAACTAGTAACATTTCTTTAGTGACACCCGTTGGTAATTTATTTACTTGTCTTTCTTCATCCCTGGGATATTGACTCTGATGCAATTAATCACATGTCTGGTAATCATTCTCTTTTCTTTTTCTTAACTAAAACTACCAATTTACTTTTTACAATTGCAGGGAATGGCTAAAAAATACAAGTTTATGGCATTGGTATTATTTAAGCCCTTCCATTTCTTGTTTTTGACTTTGTTCTTTATGTCTCTAATTCCCCTTTTGATTACTGCATCTTTTTCAATTGGCTAAATCCCATGATATTATTCTCATATTCACTAAAAATAATATTATATTGTAGGATCCGATGTAGGGTCACACGATTGACATTGGATGTGAATCATATGTTTACTATCTTTATCCATCATCATCAATATTTGCATCAACGATCTCTTCAATGATGATGCATGCAAAATTACAAGTTAACAATTGTAGAAGATGGTGTCAAGTTTGAAATATTTGTGTACTCTGGATTTGTGAGTCTTAATAAACAAAACTTTGTCTCCTTTTCATTGGGGTCCTTCCCATATTGTTACTCCTTTAGATTTTAAATATTTTGCTTGATTGATAATTATTCAAGATGTACTTGAATTTAGTTGATGAAGAGTGTATTATAACTGTAACGTCCCATTTAAATACATAATCTAATAAAATAAATGTCGCATACTTAATAATATTCAAAGAGCACGAAGTTTGGGGTGTGAGAGTTTTACAGTTATCCAATCATACCAACACTGAAAATAGAGGCATTATATGGTCTGGAACAAAATATAAAAGTTTAACAGTGGGCCAAAAGACTTGTCCATGAGCAGGGGATTACAAAATAATTAAAACTCTTCAAACATGGGCTCAATAGTAACTCAAATACCAATCCATGACCATCAAGCTGCAACATCTTTATAGTCACTGTGATCAACAGGGGTTCCCATGTTTGCTCACATCAATAAATTGATGATCATCGCAAAAAGAGAAAACCACACACGAGACAAACACAAGCAAGAAGAAAGAGTAAGCCAGAGTAAAAAGATTTTATCATACATCAAGCAGGCAATTTAAAAGTCAAGAATACATATCAATCATCCAAACATGTGATAGCAGACAAATGCAAGATCTAAGACTTAGTTATCCGGATACATATAATCAGTCAGATTCACTGGATGCTTGCACTTGTGGTGGTCTCTACTGCTTTGCAGAGCCATTGCCAATGGGTTTCACCCTACCATGCCCAAGGTAACCTTCAAACATCTAAGGCCATTATCCTGCCAGCCAAAGACTAGGGCTTCCTGCTACTCTCACCACTCGAGTCAGTACGCTCTACTTGAGACTAATTGACTCTCTAGAGCTTCAGGATGCAATCCTTACTTGAATCCTTACTTAATTATATATTGAGGCACCACCACGAAACCTTATTAAGAAGTTCGTGGAATTCCGTCCATTACCTGAGGTACCACCATGAGCTCTCATCAAGAGGGTCATGGAATTACGTCCTACCCATACCACAGTCATGTCTCACCAACTTCATGCATACCAATCTCATGCCCATTTATAACCAATCATCCAATCATAACCGCTTTTTATATTCCTTACATTTTTAAGGAAACTAAAACACAATTTAGTATATCCATACATGTTTGCTTTAGTGATAATGCTTGTGAATGGTTGTTTAAAAAATTTTAGCAATTCATGAAATTCAATGGTATCTTTTATTAAACTTTGCATCCTCGTGATCCTAAAAAAATGGAATGGTTGAAAGCAAAAACAAACATCTTATTGAAACTACTTGGGCACCCTTTCATAGTCATCTACCTTACCAATTATTGGGAATATTGTCCTTGCAATATGTTAACTCATAGTTGTAGTCATTTGTCCTTAGTGATCAGTTACCTCACTCTGTACTTTTTCGTCATCGCCTCTTATATAGTTTTTTAGTTTTCTTACACCTTGTTAAAATAAATTTTCTCTTCAATCATTCAAATGTCTTTTCAATAGATATATTCACTCTAAAAAAAGGTATCATTGTTTCTCTCTTGATCTTAGTTTTTTTTTTCTTGTCTTTCCTAATGTCTTTTTCTTTGTGTCTTTCCATATTATATTCTTTCTAACGAAGACTTATGTAGTCACACCTTATGATATTAGTGACACGTGTTTTTGGTTTCACATGCTTTATACATACCTTACACATGGTTGAGATAATTTTTCCCTTTAATCATTCAAATGTTTCTTCATTGGATATCAACACTATAAAAAGGGTATCAAGGTTTCTCTTCTGATCTTAATAGGTACTTTATGTCTCTTTCTTTGAGTTTGTTCCTTGATATGCTCCAATTTGAGGAAAAGTGAAAAATGGAATAGGTCTTAAATAGTGTTATTGGAAAGTTATTACATGTTGTAGTTATGAGTTTGTTAAAGCAAAAATGCAACACCTTGATATTTTAATTGAATGCTTTAAAGACAACAGAGTATAAGGTTTGAAGAACATGAAGAACTTTCGTCTGACATATACTAGTGCATGTGCTTCATCTGGTAAACGATAGAGTACATGCCAAGATTCACTTCGTGTGATACACAAATGAAGATCAATTACACGATAAGCACGGATAAAAAATTTCAAGTTGAAATGAATAAGGAGAATACTCTAAAAGGTTAGGTTTGTGCTATAGAGAATGTTTTTATCATCTATTGATGAGAGATTTGCACCTAATTCCAAAGCCTCATTTAAATATCTCTTTGGAATTTGAGCTAAAGCTAAAATATTCGTCAACTTCATTTGACACAGACGTCCCCACCCTGGCCAAGCTAATTTGCCTTGTATAATATCCAGTTTTATCACTCAAATAAGTAAAAAGATATGCAATGTAGAAAGATAACTATTGTCAGCTATTAGAGAAGTTACATAAAGAAGAGAAGAGAAATTAATGTTGCATGGGATGAATTTAACGCTTCTTTACATCAAAGCTTTTGTCTCATCCTCATCCTTATTAGATTACAGATATAGTTGTACTTGCTCCCTTACCATTTTTAAGTATTAATTAAATTTCATACAAAAATGAAATGAAAGATATTATTAATCTTTCAATGTCAAAAAGGTGCACAACATAAGGGAATATGCAATTGAGTACATGGAGTTAAAACATTTTCCTGTGAAAGAAGTGTACAATAAACAAAAATATTAAAGAGTAAAAATAATCAAATGTGTCTTAAAAAAATTATTTGATTTAAAGAAATTGGTGATTGTTCAAAAATAGTATTTAACAATAATATTAAGTTAAATGCACATATTGTATATTAACAACATTGACAAAACAATAGAGCTTATAAATAGATGTATAATAATTCTCAAATAGTTTCTTCAAGTATTTCAAAATGACAATAAAATGTTACAAACAGTTTCCTCATTTATTCATGAACTTTGTTGTTGCAAAACAAATATACTATCATAAAGGTGAAAAAAACCTTACTAAACAAAATTTCCTCATTCAAAACTTATAAATTTTAAATAAGTTAGAATAATAGTTATAAATTTAAATCACACATAGTCATCTTCCAAACTTACTAATTATTATCATCAATATTAAATTCATAGTATTCTCTTAATCAAAGCAACATTTACATACAAACCCATGACCACCAGAGGACTAATGTATTGACTAATACTCTAAGATTTTGCATCGGTCAGTGCTTAATCACTTTTATTCCCAAGAGTTATAGTTAAACCATGTTTGGGCCTTCTGATTCATAAAACATGATAGGGTGAATTCTACGTCTAACAAGTTTGACTATTATCGACATTATAGACAAGAACCTCCCTCGATGCTCATAACTAGTCCTCTACATCTATTTGATTCCATGTACTAGTAGAGTCGGGATAATCTCAGTTAAATCTCTATCATCAATACATCTCATACCAACCTTTATGATAGCATCTCCCATTGGAAATAACTACCTTATCATCCTCTTCTTATACCGAAATATCACATTTCCACAACTACTTAACAAGATATCACACTTGAACACACAAACATTAAGAAAAATCAAGCATTTTTCATAACATGAAATGGTGTCCTACAGTAGGGGATGGCGCCCAATGCATTGAACTCAGGGGCTCACTGTAATGTGTGGACCAAAGACGTTCAAGCAACATCCAACATAGCATACCCCTAGAGCTCACTAGGAAGTGATCGCACAACGCGACACCTAATGACTTGTTGTTTGGAGCTCTCTGACTTTAAATCTTGAAACCCACACCGAGCGCTTTTATACTACCACCCAACGTCACACCAAAATTTGTGCCAGAATTGGATTTTTGCAGTTTGTGCAATTGGCTCCTGATGGTATTTGTTATGTTTAGGGACGTCATGCTGGTACCTGTGGGTATCTACAGATAAAACTCGTAACAGGTAGGAAATAGATATTGAAAATGGATATCCGCGGATAACGGGTACGAGTATTTTTTATATCCGCATGTTAACGGGGTGGGTACGGGTATCATAGTATCCGTACTCGTGGATACCCGTACCCACTATACTCTAATTTAAATTAAAAAATTTATTAAAACATTATCACACATTGATTTTAAATGAATTATTTTTTGTCGATTGGTTTTAAAAAATCTTCATTTATTTGTAAATTGTCATTCAACACTATTTAAATAGAATATTTGCACTTTGTTTGAAATTTATAAATGTTATGCATTGTATTTTTACTTGATTTATGATTAAAACGTGTTGTTAAATATTTTTTTTTTATAAATACCCGCGGGTATCTGGTATCTATGAATATTCGTGGATATTAAAAAAATATGCTGGTATCCGCATAACAGATACCCGAACAGATATGGATACGGGACGAATATTTATCCAGCAGGTAAAATACGGGGGAACTACTACTCGTATCCTACTCGCTCGGTTGACATCCCTAGTTATGTTCTATTCTATTTGAAAACTACTAATTTTAGTGCAAAACACAGGTATATTATACCATCAGGAGCTACTTTTCCAAACTTCAACAATCTCATTCCAACCACTCAATTTCAACATGTATCTAATAAATCACATTTGGGTTTCATTAGTCTAGATTTCACCATTTAATAAATCCATCAACATCAAGTTCAACAATGCACTATCCAAATTCATTTCCATATTTAACTTGCAGATGTAATTTATTTACTGTAACAACAAATCATACAAAGGAAATCAATTCTAACTTCCCTTAACTCGATTGAAGCTTTCAACACAACTCTAGCCTTATTTTCTACGTTCCTCCAAACCCTAAAGACACAGAGATTATTGGTTTAGTGATCCAAACACACCCTTGGAATCTCAGAAGGTCTAAGGAATCTAGGGAGCCCGTTACAATCACATGCAACACCCCTAGGGTCACATGCATGCCAACCCAAAAATTTCTCTAGAAGAAAGTAAAATTAAACTTACTCTGTGATTGGAAACGATAAGTTCAAATTGAAAATCCCGTTGCAATGAGCTCCAAGGCGTTTTTGGATCTTTACAAAGAGAATAAGTAAGGTTAGAGTTTTAGAGAGATTGTAGTGAATTCTTTAGTGACTGAAATCTAGAGAGTTAAAGGTTCTCTTTGTTTTGACTCAATTCTAATAGTCTTGTACTTATACATTACTCCCTCTTAAGAATAACGAAAATAATATTATAACACCAAAATTTGATTCTTTTTTACGCCATTGACGTGCCATTTTCAAAATCAATTTTTTTTTTTTAACTGCTGACTAGTCCATTTTTATCCACTATCACAGAGCAAAAAACTACAGTGCTTAAATCCAAGGCATCTCTTCGTTCGAGCTTTCAAATTGTTTATTTGGGTGGATTTCAAATTAAAGGAGAAAAAACCAAAGTGACTCCTTTTCCACCACGATCCTCCTTCAGTGACGATACTCTGTCAGCCACAATACCTCAGTATTCGTTTGAACTGAAGGAAGCAGAGAGAAAACCAAGATGAGGATCTGTCGTTTTCAGTCGTCCTTGTTTTGTAAACGAAACAAACCTTTGTGTTCTTCTATCATACCAAAATTAGGACAAACTATCTTTCTTGTCATTTGAAATAGTATTCAAATACTTTTCTCCATATATAAAATTGAAACTATACTTTTTACAAGTTTTTCAAAAAATGCTTGGTACAACTTCTACTCTCTTTTCACATAAAAGAGAAGCCCAAAAGAGGTTGGCCGAACACAACCTAATTACAACACCTATTTGAGCATGCTACTTCCGTTAAATCTTACATAGAAATTGCCGTATACTTATTCACAAAATACATTCATACGCATTAATTTTTCAAAAGTTCCTGAATCATATTTCTTGCCTCAGCCCGAGTGCGTGGGTAAGAGACTTCTTCGGCCCACATATTCCGCATGTCATGCACATTCAGCATTTCTTTAAGGTATTCTTCTCCCAACTGTCTTGTTTCCCCGGCATCCATCCCACTAGCAACAACATTCTGCTCATGTCAGGTTAAAAGCCTTAATTAGACAAATATGTAAGAGCCAAAGAAACTGAAATGATGAGAGGCCAGATGCAAAATATATTAACTTATAAACGAGGGGAGCAAGCAGTGAGTAACAAATCACAGAAAGTCACGCAAGTATCACATCACCAAACTTAATATTACTTATTCACAAATGAGGTTTTTCTTTCATTTTGCCTGTGAAGAATGTAGTTTTGATAAAATCAACACGATATACCAGTCTCAATATTACTCTACTCCAAAATCTTCATGATAATAAACTAATCATGTCTGACTACTTCCAACCACTATATGCTAACTCACCCATATTCCTCCGATGGATGCATTGAATATAATGAGCCTGAGGATGTTTTCGTCGGAACTGCAAAGAGCATTCCCAGAAGCAACTGTAAAAATATGATCTTGGCAAGAAGAATCAACATATAATCCATGGTTTTTCACTGTAATTTTTTTGTGCTTTTTCAAAATTCTCCCTAGATGATGGGATGTGGTGAGTTCTTCACGTAGTCTCAACAAAGTTGCAGCCCTTTCAGCACTAGCCCAGCAACAACATGATGATGATCCATCTTCTGCAAGAATAAAATACCATACAAAAATGGTCATGGGTGTTTCCTACAAAATTTGTTACAACCCAACATATAAATACAACTTATATAAGAATGCTGCCAAGTGAATACCAATAGATATGGGCATAACGAAATAATTAAACAAGGAGTCCATGTCAGAAATGATAGAAGAACACAAACTAAATAGAAGATATAGGAAACAGAAACTCAGCTAAGCCACAAAAATGGACAAATTATGTGGAATTATTTATAAAATATTTAAAAGATGTTTATAATGTATAGAACACCAAGTAAAACAACTGTCAGTTAAACCACATTCGACCAACAATACATGCACATGCAAGACAAAGAAAGTGGTTATAGCTGACTTTTCTTGAATAACACTTACACATATAACTTACCCAACAAAAAACAAGCAAGTGGAATGTCCAAAAGAGTCCCCTGAGCATTAACTTTTGTTTCTGCAATAAAATTTGTGGTCTTTCTCTCTATAACTAAAACAAGGACCGCAACCACCTGTTCGCAAATGACAGCATAAAAAACAATGTTCTATTAGAATTAGAGCACAAATATTTGATGGATAAATGTAAAATCAATTTACCCTGCATCGAAGCACTATTTTCTTGTGGGTCAAGTCCTGAGGCAATTGGGAGATCAAACAAGAGATATAATCTGGAGATGCATGGTCAGCATCTTTAGTAGAGCTTAAAAAAGAGGGCCTGTCACCGCATTGTTTATCACATACTTTTATGGATTTTATTACAATAAACGACACAGGCACCAACATAAATTTACTTTGTGCCCTGCAGAGCAGAAGATAAGGAATCAATCATGTTGAAAATTAAAGACATTTCACATAATAAATGGGAGAATATTCCTTCATATAAGTGCATATGGAAAAATGGAAGAGTAAAATTATGTATACATAATAGATAGGCATACAAGAATATATGCAACACACTCGTCAATGGATTTTGATTTTACAGAGCAGTTCACCACTGTCAATATTACAATTTTCTTTAACAGTGCAGTGAAACAAAAACTGGTTTCCAATTATTTCTTTTCGGATAATCCAACGCATACCTTGCATAGAGAATTCGATGAAATACTGCAGTTACACCAGGTCCAAATCCAGTGGGGAAAGTATGTTTATTTACAGAACCAAAAATATTCACCTAATAAGAAATAAATTAACAAGATTATGTTGCAAAATAAGCACAGAAAATATGAAGATTAATATAGAGTAAGATGGGATTCCAGTTACAATATGGTGATGCACTAAAACGTGAATGCAGAAATTGCTTCTTGTCCTAACGAGGCCTTTCAACTGAAGAGAATCAACGTTTGCACCACTTGAGCATGAACTGAAGAAACCAGAGTCAGTTTTATGAATTTCGATCACATTTCCCTCAAGAGACATCAAATTGCCCTCAGGGAACAGGCTGTTTGATCTCTGAGTTCCAAAACAAGATTTAGGTCTATCCTCTGAAGTCCCAGTACCTAAAGAAAGGTTAGCACTATCTTCTGATATTACAGACTGCAAGCTTCGACTATCTTCCAATTCCATAACATTATCCTCAAAGACATCTGCAAGACTGATGGGGAGATATAAGCAAACATCTGAACTGACACCGGAAGGTTCACCATTGGACCTCGGCAGAAGTTTTTGATGATTAGGTGAAACTCCATCAACCGAAGGAGATAAAGAATCTTTTGCAGATGTATATACTGATAGATGATGAGAAAGGTTCTCATCATAAATAAATGAAAGGCTCCAAATACGTTTTCTGGAATCAACAAGTAATTTAGCAGTGTCACTCCTACCAAAGTCAGCATCTTTTGTATTTCGATAGCAATCCTTTGTCTTATGATATATGATGTAATAATGACCAATCTGCAACAACTGAAATGCAGTAGATAGTAAATTAATACTTGGGTTTGCACTACTATATAAAATCAGTTAATACCTACTATCCTTGGTAGGCAGGCCAAGGACAATAAGATATACCTGGTACTTTAAAAATCTATCTGATGAGAACTCTAGCAAAATTTTCCTTGAAGAAGGTTTTGAATTAAAACTTGTATCTTTCATAGGTAATGTAGAGCGCAAGATAGCTGGGAAAATCTCATTCTCAATTTGGAGGCTTTTAAAAGTAACCAGACAAGATAAATCATGAGAAGATTTCATGTTGACACATTTTCTGTTCTCTTCTGGTTTCCTGGAAGAATTAGAACAAGCACTCAGCTCATATTTGGAAGTGTGAAATTCTTCCTTTGAGGAACTTACTGATTCCTTAGTAAGTTTCTGCCTCTTATTAGAAAATTTATATTCATTATTACCACTCAGACAAGATTTCGAAAGTTCCTCTATCTTGTCCCAAGAATCATTGCATGGATGAGCAATTCCACTCTTCCCATCAAACAATAAAATGAATGGAAAAAGCACGGCTTCAACAAAAGTACTTGACTTGCCACATCCTGCTTTATTAGAGTACTGCAATAATTGAAATAGGGGCCTTAGCAGAGTAGAATTGTCGAAAAAAAATGCGGATATATTACAACCATGGAACACTTTAGGGTGCATAATGCTACACATGTAAAGATTAAAAACAAAAAAGCACCTCCTTTATCATATCAAAATACTTCAGCAAGTCTTTTACATGGATCTGCAAGCAACTAAACAGCATTGTACTCATCTTACATTGATTTTCAGAGTACATTATTGCATTAAGATATTCTGTATATTGTCATTAAATATAAAAATCCACTCTCAAGCATGCGTGATAGCTTAACCTTTTAATCCTCAATAATTGAAATGACATCAAAACAGAGGTCAGGACTTCAAATCTGGCAGTTTCTATTTCCTATGTGCTACTTAAATTATAAACTAAGCACAGGGTTTTAGCCAGCATGTCTTTATGATCATGTTTGATGCTTCAAGTCAAAACTAAAAGATTTTCCCTCGCGGGATCAAGCTAGAGACAAAAAGACATCTCCAGTACCCACCTAATAGCTAGGGTTAGGAATTTGTAGTCTTTGACAAATTTAGGATTCTATCTCCCTATGAAAATCAGAATTCAGAAAACTCACGTCTGTGCTCTTAAGTATTAATGGGCAAATTTGACATTTACTGGATCAAGGAAACTATAATATTGGAAAATTCTTCATTCATTGTCTCACAAAGCATAAATCTTCAGTTTTCTACAGATTGGATTCTTAATAAGATTTTAAAGAATCTCAACTGACCATAAGGCATTTAATTATGTAATATGGATTTTGAAATTATCATAACAAAGAAAGATTAGTTGTAAACAAATAAACAAAAAGAAGTAAAATATAACAGGCCACCAGGCTGTCATATAATAATATTAAACTTGCAGAGAAACTAAACTTCCAGAAATAAAATCTGAAAGGGTTAAACACATTAGTCTAAGCTGATATTCACAATCTTCTCATCTTTAACTCTACACTTCCTTTTTTACCATGAAACTGTTCTTATGAAGACTTGATAGCAGTTCATAATGAAATTAATGACTATAATTTCTGACTAAATATAACACAAGCAAACCTTTTCTTGAAGAGGAAATTTGTGAGATACTCTAAGCAAATAGTAGGATCCAGGCTCTAGTGTCTCACTTTCATTCTTACTATTTATGCATGAGTAAAGGGGAATGTTTCTGCATTTAACATTCTTCCAATGACAGCAAACAAAAAATGGAGTGCTTAATTCTCTTTCTGCTTTGGAGCAATTAAAGATTGTTCTACATGATAATGATTCACTCCCAAGCCTTTCGATCAGATCCATAGGTTCGTCTATGTCGTCCATAAAAACCTCATAGTCCGTCACCTGAAATCCAAAATGACTGTTTTTAGTTTAAACACATAATTCTGTGGACGGCCTAATTACCTAATCCTAGGTGATTAAGTTAGGAACTTTTAAACACTATTTTCAAACTGTCAAGAAAAATAATTCATAAAGCTAACTCAATCTCACAAAATCAACTTGTAAAAGAAATTAGATACTTGGCTACAAGTCTCCACTAAATTATGAAATCAGTTGAACCCTCATTTGAGTCTACCAAAGCAACCCACTTTCCAGTACAGCAGAACCTCTTCCCTAATAAATTTATAAGGGTTAGAAATGTTAAGTCTGCAAAGGGCAGTGTTTAATTTAGTCCTTCAAAAATATAGTCTCATTTTAGTCCCTCTTTAAGAAAATATGGATCACATATGGGACAACAAACCTCAAATATTTCGTTAGGATTCCAAGTTAAGGGAAGGTCTGGTATAACAATATCAACACCACCAGTTGCATCAACCAGCTGCAGTCTTCTGGTCGATGGATCAACCTGAATAGGCAAAGCAGAAAGCCAAAAGCATGATAACCAAATTATTAGTAATCAACATCCTCCAAGATCAAAGAAAATCATGCCACGTTAAAAAGAATAAAAAGAAATAACAACCATTGACAATTGTGGTTTATTCACAAACATGGAAATGAAAGATAAATTGAACCACTAACCTTAAGGTATCCAAGCAAAACAACACCTACATCTTCACTTTGAATGATCCTCCTAAATGATCTATCATTATATCTTGCTTCACGTGATAAAATACTGAACTGGTTGCCAATAGGCAATAATTTACAGTGATTTTCTGGCTTCATAATTCTTAGCAAGGTGTGCATACAGCGACAAATGAAGATAGAGATCGGTATTACCTGTAATAAATGAAGTAATTATCCTTCAATGTTTAATAACAAATTCCTTCTATGAAAACATAACGAAATTCTTTTTTCGGATGAAGTAAAGCCTGTATGCTATATATAGACCATGTTAGATCCAAACTTTACAAAGTATCAGAAGAAAAATAAATATAAACACAAATAACATACCAATTTCAGAAAACTGCAATTTAGTACTCTAGCACAACCATTCAAGTCATGAGTGCACAGCCACACAGGAGCACCTTGCTACCAAAGGAAAACAGTATTACCAAACTGAGGCTTAAAATTGGTACCAACGAAATATTCCCAGCTGTCAATTTGTTGACGAACCTGAGTTTGAAATATTGACGAAGGGAAAAGTGAACTAGCATACATCTGAACTAGCCCTTCTTTCTGTTAAAACCTTGCATAATTAAATTTATTAGAAATGGAACAGATCAAAGAGCTTCAGCCAACCTAAGAACACCTTAAACTCAAAGGAAGAAGATTACATGTTTTGATCCCAAAATCTCCTTGTCAGATAAGATACCAGCAAACTTTTTCCGGAAGCTTGAGACAAGAAGTAATACCCTGCCACGAAAAAGGAATGACATATATTCCAGCAATTTTTAAAACTCAAAGTTCCAAACAATTGCAGTAAAAGTAAATCGAACTATTTAATACCAGAGTCTTGCAGAAAACGGTAACGACTGAATGAACTTCCCTAGCATACCGGAAGAAGGAAAAACTACATTACACCTGCAATACTGAACTGAATCATAACTTTTCTGCAAAGAATATGAATAGGCAAATAGACTTAACAAATAGGTCAGAAACATTTAAGGAACAATTGGTGCATAAATTGTTAAGGAAATCAATTGCTTTTCTTGGCTGCTTTATTGAGAGAGCTTTTGAAAAATATGCAGCTAATATTGTCTCATGCAAAACTTACAACAGTTCAGAACATGACCATGCATATTTCAGTATCTCAGTCACATGCAGTTGCTTGCATTAGCCCAAGCTCAACGTCTACAGACTGTCGTAATCTAAGCATTTATGCAATGCCAATTTGAACAGAACACAAGCAAACACAGTTATAGCAATACATACACAGTTTGGCACGGGGAGAAGGATTGCACAATAATGCTGGTCTTGATGCATGCCCCAAGAATAATTATCTTTGTCCATGAAAAGTGCGGATTCACAATATGCACATTTCTTACAGATAACTGCAAACGGTCATGATTTTTGGTGTCAAAACTTAAAACTCAAAATGGGTTGCAAATTATATAGTTCACGAGTTCAATTTGTAAGCACTCCTACGTAAAAAACTTTTACACGCACATCTAACATTAATTCAACCTATTGCCACATCATACTAATGAACTAAGTGATAAATGAGCACATCCTATTGGATGTCTGGGAAAAGAAATGTGTTCTTCAACATGGTGCTACATTACAACCCAATAAATACCTCAGGAGGTGAAATTTATCCTGACAGTGGAAAAAAGAACTGTGTTCTTCAATATGGTGCTACATTCACAATCCAAAAGATATCTCAGGTCAAGAAAACGGCAAATTTGCTTCACTTACAACGGAGCCAACTCTCAGACCATGCATCGAGGTATGCAGTTGATCAGTTAAAAGAAGCCACACATCATGGTCCAACTCCAGAACCATCCCTTGCATGTACGCACCTTTAACTACACCAGTATAAGAACCACATTCACCCTTTCCCTTGATCTCACTCAGGCTTGGCATGCATTTCTCCAAACAAGACCCAACATGCAGAACCGACTCATCTTCAGTCACATACATCACTTGAGACTCCTCCTTCGTCAGGTAAACTAGCTTTTTCTTCAAACCAGACACCACAACGCGTTCGTCAATCAGCTTGGTGATTGCAGGGTGCCAGGAGGAAGAAGCACTGCCACAAAAATACACAATCTCCATTTTGGTAAAAGAATGTCCCTTCCTACTCTCACTCAATTTGCCAATTAAAACATCCCCTTTGGAACAACAAAACCTACACTCACAACACACCAATTGCACTGAAAACCCTGGCAGGTTCACCATAGAGCCTGAATTCAAGTCAGAGGTACTAGCCGCCATGGTGCACGGCACGACAAAGAGGGGACCAACGGACTCCACCACACCGTGGACGCTTCTCCTTCTGCCACCGGATTGTCGGACACAATTCGGCGCCAGCGGAAGCGAGTCCACAGCGTTGGACCCGTGGTTGGGGTCGGAGAAGCGCCAACTGATAATCTCTAATAGGCCGTGGGCGACATCACAGACGTGGCGCTTGAAGGGGATGAAATTCCAGGCGGTGACGCGTATTTCCCTGTTCAGAGCGGCAGGGCGGAAGTGGAGGAGGTCGCAGCAGACGGTAGCGGAGGCGTCGGAGAAGCGGAGGCAGGAGCAGGTAGGGGAGAGGGCGGGGAGGGTTAGGGTTCCGACGAGGACGGTTGGGCGGGGAAGTGCTGTAAGGACAGGGTAGGTGGTGGAGCGGTGCGGCGGGGGCGTGGAAGAGAAGATGGAATGGGCGGTGGCAGTAAGAGGGCGAGGAGACTGAAGGAGTTCCGCTAGAGTCGTCACCGTAGCGTTTGCGTCGTCCATTGCGGCCAAAGATAGATGGATGAATGGATGAATGAAACCGGTGGCGCGCCTAGTGGTGGTGGCTTTCAACTCCGGCGGGAACCATTGTTTTCGAATTAGAGGAAACCTAAAAGTCTTACGAAATGTGTTTTTGGGAGGGAAATTTTGTAGA
>Ga0209389_1002118_pt1 | contig 14857 bp, 5 predicted proteins | sample CowpearedBW_FD_187526 | JGI IMG/M metagenome (GOLD analysis project Ga0209389, IMG submission 187526) | Root nodule microbial communities of legume samples collected from California, USA - Cow pea red BW (SPAdes) (version 2) | ecosystem: Host-associated > Plants > Roots > Nodule | place: USA...
TAATCAACAATTATAAAAATAATTTTGTAAAATATTACTTAAAAGTAACCTCAACCAATGTAAATTAATAATTTTATTTTTTTTTGCAAAAAAAAATGAAAAAATCTTGAGAAATGTTGCAAAAGATTTTATATTTGACAAAAAAATATCATTGACTAAAACTTTCGAAGTTTACTATCAAAATAAACTTGTGTACTTGAAAATAATTGATGTATTTTATTTAAATAAAAAATAAAATTTAGTAAATTTAAATTGTCTTATTTAAATAAAAATAGAAAATATAATAAATTGAATGTATTTTAATTGGTTAAAAAATGGTGAAAATCTTATCCTTAGTGAAACATGAAGGCTTGTCTGTATCTGTGATCATTTATTGTTTCATTCATTTGAATTTATGAATTGATCCATTCCTGATTCCATGATATGAATTCCGTTGTTAAGCTGTAATGGCATGACATGAGAGCATTGATCTTCTTTTTCTTATTTTGTCCAAAAATACAATACACCATCTCATTTGTACCATGTGGTGTTTACATTTATGTCACATGATAAATCCCCTCAAAAAAAAGTCCACCACTTTGAGTCCTGCACGTCTTCATCCTTAACTCCATGAAAACACTGCAATTTGTCTTTTTTATACTTTTTCTCTCACTCACTCTCATGCCAAATAAATACATTAATGTTAATATATTTCATTTTCTTCATGATACAACCACTCCAATCTTGTGAAAATTTTTAGGTCCCCTTCTACATTGCCCTGTGACTTGTTTAATTTTTCTTAGAATATTTCACTGTGGGAATGAGATTGAAATAAAAAATTAACTTTTGGAGGAGGTGTTATTAGTTTTGTGGCTCTATTCTGTGATTGGTGCAATTGTGGTATAAGTTTAGAAACACCAACTACCTTATCATCATCGTGGTCGTATATTAGTCAGCTATGCCCTAGGGCCTTCTGGGTCTCAAAATTAGTTAATTAAATCATGATTAGGTTGTTAAAAGTAAGACTTTCGCTTTCAACCTCAATAAATTTTTTCTTCGTACTGTTTCTATTCAAACTGTGATGTTTTATTTTGTTCGGAAGAAATATTCTTGAAGGAGAAGGTTTAGAGAGATTTTCGTTCGGAATAGCAAATATTAATAAAACCCGAATCCAATCAAATAAAATATTGATATTATCTTTAATTCAAAATTTTAAGATAATAAATTTATGAATTTTTATCTTTATTTATATATATTTATTGTTAATGGTGGAAAAAAAACTGTTTTGGTTAACAGAGATGCTTTTAGTGCGATTAAAGAAATGTGATTGCAAGTGTTATATTTATCTTCATTATTATTGCATGGTGACAGAAAATAAGTAAAAAAGAAATTAGGTGAGTTGAGGTTGAGGAAAAAAAAATGCATATCCGACCGAATGTGATCTAATTAGAAGTAAATTTTGAACATAGGATTAAGTTGGATTAGATAAGTGGATAATATTGAATAAGTAAAATTGATAATTACGGTCAGAATCTGACAATGAATTGAAATATTATGGATATTCGATCCGATCTAAATGTATATTTTAATTTTTATAAATTTGTAAATATACTTAAAATTTTAAATTTAATTTTTAATATGATTCTATTATGTTAAAACTTAGTAATAAGTAATATAAAATTATAGTTCATTACAATAGTCATTACTAAAACTATTGTGCATGCGTGTTTTTTCTTTTAATACTAAAAGTAAATATGTATAATATTAGACAATCAATCCGTAGTGACGGGAATCTGGGGATCCCTATCCATATCAAAAATAAAGATATTTTAAGTTTTTATTAAAAAAAATTATCCTTTTTAAAATGATTAATTTAAAAAAAATGTTAAATGATAAAATAGTTGAATATAACAAATTTACTTAAAAAGGTAAAAATGATAAAAAGTTGTTTAATTTAAAAAAATATATTAAAAGATAAAATTGGAAATAGAAATATGGATACAGAAATAGAGAATCCCTTTTATATGTAAGTATAAATATATAGATATAGATTATACATGTCATTTTATTAACTTAAAAATTCACTATATTTATTATTTATGTCATTTATTTAAAATAAAAGTAATTTTTTATTAAAAACATTTAATTTAATATAAAATTTTAATGTAAAATTCGATCAAATTAACCCATAATTAAAAAATCTGAATCCGATTAATCCAATAAATTAGATAATCAAATATAAATTTTAAATTATTGAATTTAAATTATATTAGATGAATAAGGTCAATTTGAACTGATTTAATTAGGAATGACAAAAATATATATGTCCCTATCTATCTGGAGATAAAATTTATGATGAATAATTGGTATCTACATATATTTATTATTTGTGGGTAACAAGTATTTTAGGATAATGATATTTTAACATACTTTTTTTGACCCAATTTTAACCCACTTTTTCAATCACCATTATATAATTTATTTTGATTCTTTTTAGTGATGTGGTGTGAGGATTTAATGGTGATTGAAGTAGTCGGTTAAAAGTAGATAAAAAAAGAGAAATTAAAATGTCATTATCCGGTATTTTAATATTTGTTTATAAAGAGGTCGAAATATCATACTACTCATGCCTGCGAATATTTGCTACTCACAAAATATTAAATATTAAATTTAATTTATATTTTATTAATCTAATTAAAATTTTATTTAGATTTTATTTTTAATTTTTTTTTAGTATTCAAAAATATCCATAAATTTTAAATATATATATATATATATATATATATATATATATATTAATAGGATATAAGAGAATAATCTCTTACTGCAAACCAATTTGATCGATCCGGTTTCCATGTTAGATCGAACTGGACTATTTGAGAATGAGAACATGAAAATTTGTTGTAGCATCCGAGGTTGTGTGAATGTGGTATCTGACAGAGTGACCATAAGGAGAATTGGGAGTGGCACTGTGTCCCACACCCATCCCATTTTTTCTTCTTTCCTATATTTATTTCTTTTTATCTCTAATATATTATATACAATCAAAATCAACAAATACTAATACTTCACTTCATTTATTCTATTTTCTTAAAAAAAATCAAAAAATTTGTTTGAAGATTCTTTTTAACATCACTTTAAAAAAATATTAACTTGATCTATAAACTAATTTAAATTTATAAATATTTTTTCTTGTTATCTATAATATTTTATATAGAGTAAAAATCAACAAATACTAATTCTTCACTTAATTTATTCTATCTTCTTAAAAAAAATGTAAAATTTTGTTTGAAGATTCCTTTTTATCAACTTGATGTATAAACTAATTTAAATTTACAAATAATTGTTTTATTGTAAACTTTTTATGAAATAAAATTTTGCTTTTAATATATTATATAGAGAAATAGTCACATAATGTTGGAATAAGTTATCCAGACATAATAATTGTTTTAGTAGATAATTTTTCCCAATATATTCTTTGTGTAGTTTATATAATAATTTACACAATATGATTTGTTGTATTTTATATTTTTTTACTATTATGATATGCAGTAAATTGTATATAACATATAAATAAAAAATATTTTGTCATATAAAATTATTTTACAAATAGCATTTTTGAAAAAAGAGTTAGTTAAATTAAATCAAAATTTTAATGTTATCACGTAGAGAAAGAAAAAAGATAAATGAGATAACGACACGTTGTGGAACACTTCAATTAGATTTTTAACAATTAGTACAATTTTGATAATAAAAAAAAAGAAAGAAGTTTTCTCTCTTTCTTGCCAAATGTCTCGGTACGTTCACCATATAGTATAAAAGCAATGTTTTCTGAATTTTTTATTAACACTTGAAGTGATATCTTTTAATGTTTCAGATTTTATCATAATTTAAATTCAATTAGGCTAAATATATAATTATATCATTCACGTATCATAGTTTAACATATTGAACATTATTGTGATATAATAATATAGAAGGAGTTCACAAAACTTACTTCCGTGTGGCAGTGCCATCCAAAAGTCCAAAAGGCAAAAATTGATTTCCATTATTGTGATTCTGGTCTTCGCGACCCACTCAGCCTCCAATCATTGTTCTCTCCACAAGAACTTTTTTTTTTTTAATTTTTTTCTCATCAACAAATATTCACAAGCCACCGTTATTAATATCTAAACATTTTTAGTTGAAAAATGAAGAAACTGGCTTACCAAACAGAGATTACATAATATTTAATATAAATATTTTTGCAAATGAAATGCAAGAATTCCAAGAATGAAGGGTGATGGGGGAACTACGTGTATGGGATCATGTGGTCACGTGTCGCTATCATGTTTGCTAACCACAATGTTGATTCTTACTATGATTAGATAATGTCAATTATTTCACACCCATGAGGCCACTTAATGGGGTCTTATTATTCATATACTATCCAAATGAAGTAAGTGGAAACATTATAATAATAAAGGTAAATAATTATTTATTTATTTATTTATATTTCAAAATTAATTAAAAAATGTCAATTCAGATCTTAAGAAAAAGTTGTCAAAATATCATTATTAGAAAATAAAAGATGCAACTGGCGAAGAGAAAAATGAGATATCCACGGGTGTAAAAAGCATATATATAATGAAAGTTAATCAAAAGTAGAAGAGTGAAGCAGAGAAAATGATTGCAGTGTGGTGTGGGAGTGAGACATTTGAAAGAATAAGAAATGATGTGGTTAGTTTGTAGATTCCCTTTATGCAAAAATGAAAGTAATAGTAAAAGGGGTGTGATTGAAGAAAGTGATATGGAGGCATGTAATTGGGTTTGAGGAAAAGTGAATGTGAAAAGGAAAAGATGATATAAGTGAGAAGCAGAGCTTGGGGAAATCCAATTGGGACTTCAATTGAAAAGGAAATTGGAGTTTTGTTTGGGAAGGGAATGGTGCCTCATAAGTGGACTCTTTTGGTGTCATTATTCATTACAAAACTTCTAGACGCATATGTGACAATTTTCTTTTGGTAAACTTTCATATGCTTGCATTTCTTCTTAGTCCTCTAAAATAAGGCCAAATATTTCTTTCACCTTCATTACACTACGCCACTCAACTCATAGGGTCAACTCTTAGGGAATTGCTTCCATCCACATCATATGGATATCACTACTATCTCCTCAAACTCTCCATGGGGCCTCGTATTAGTGGGTAAAACTTTGATGGAAAAATTAAAAAGGGAAGGAAATAGTAATTGACTTTGAATTTATTACCAAATATCCAAAGAGCCTACAACCATAGACGTTGTTTTCATTAGTCACACGTGTAAAGAAATAGGAAAGTGGTTTTAGTGAGAGTGATTAGATTTTTGTGAAGAAGTACTAAAGCATTATCCAATATGTGGATAATATGATATTTAATTTCCGTGTGAAAATACGTTGATAATCTCCTCTTTTTACCAAAAATTAAAAAAACGTCGATTAATTGGAACGCAATAAGAAAACAGGCGTGGAAATATATAGAGTTGCTTACTTTATTGGCAATTTCCAAAAGCTTAACTTTTGATCTCTTTGACTTGGATTGGAAATGATTCGAATTTGATAGGATGGAGATGTGCCTCCTAACTTTTGTGTTTTCTCAACCTTTTTGTAAACTCTTGAGATTAAGATATATTCTTCTCTGATAGCGACCTTTTCTGTTGAATTTTATTATTCTCCATTACTCTCCCATTATGGTATGTATGCTTCCACTACCTTCACCCACCAACGTTGAAATCAACAAACACTTTCTAAATGGCCTTTTTGGAAGGCACATAACATTGGGCTTAAAATCAAGCCCAACAACATTAGACAAGTCCAATCTTTAAGCATTTCAGTTATATTTTTCGGATGGACTGAAAAAGTTTACACCTTTTTTACAAGAAGCTGCTGGATCATGAATTAAGATCGCAGAGTGTGGTTTATAATTTACAGGTATTGTCTACCAGATGTTTATTGTTGTTGCTTCTCTGAAAACACTTATGAGATTGTAAACCATGAATGGTTTTGTTGCATTTTTTTGGAACAGGAAAATAAACAGACAATTATAGAATACGTTAGAGACTTACATTCGTAGTTTGTTTGTCATACACTAAACATATCAGGTCCGCCAGTTGATATACTAAACTTTCTGAAAGAATATTCAACTTAGAATAGAATGAAAATGGCTAATGTGATAGTTCCGCCAAGAATGATTGATGAAATGAACTCCACAGTGACTTTATAGGGAACATTCCTTTCTTTTTTTCTTTTTCTGCTGTAACTGAGGTCACAACTACCAGAATATCAGTGACTGAAAATTTGAAGTTCTCGTGCCTTGTAAAAGAGTAATATAATTTGAAGTCACAAATAAATGGATATAAGTTTAACTAATAATAAAAGTGCATGGAACGAGAATTAATAACTAATATTTAGCAATGTAAACAAAATTAAGAAAAAGTCATTTCTACGCAGTCAATAGCCCTGAAATAGTAAAGCTAATACCATGATTCTCGGAGAGAACAGTGGATACACAAATCAAAGAAATAACTCTATTCTATTTTACACCAAAATTTGGAACAATACATCATAGCATACATTGTATATGGATGGCCATAACTAGCGATAAGTATCAGTGTCTACAAGCTTAAGGCCCCAGCTCATATCCTCACAGTGCCTCACATACGGAACAAGTTCACCTGTGTCAGTTCCTCTCTTGGCCTTGCAATCATAGAAGGGAGGAGCATGGAAACATGGCTCCATTGACATGGCACGCCGACAGGGAGGATCTGGGGCTGTTCGGTTCTCAGGTTTGTACAGAATCCATGGTTTTAAACCTCCAAGCCCCTGAGCCACATAGCCAAAAGTAGACCAAGAGCTTGTAACCAACACATCAGTTAAGCTTAAGAGATACATTTCTGCCCAAGCTTTTTGGTTGTGCATCTGCTTCTGTGTTTGTTGATATCCTTCATGGCTCGGCTGGTAAACCCCAACAACTTCTCCTGTCACCGTAGGGTATTCCCAATACATGTCTCTTACCTTTTCAAAATAACCAGAGCTTAAGGATGCCATCAACACCGCTTTTGACTTGGGACTTCCTGATGAATTGGTAGCATCCTGCTGATTGTTAACATCAGGCAAAAGTTTATGCTTGGAAGTACAAGCTAAGATCTGATCCAATACATGTTGAAATGGACCGGGTTCTGTGTCAAACACTCTAATTTGTATCCCCACTCTTTCATCGGCTTTAGCTAAATAAGCTTGATAGTATCTGGTAACAAGTCCCCACACACTGTTAGTGGGGTGGAACAGATACCTACCCAAGAAATGGAAAACTGTTTCTTTATTTGGGAAGAGATCATTCAGCTCCTGCTCAAATGATGGCATCAAGAATAGAGATGGGACAAAGTAATTATCTGTTTTCATCACTAACCAAGGCACTTCCTGGAGAAAATGTTGCTCTTCATCACAAAAGAAAAGCTTATCATGATCATCATAATCGTGGACTATGTGAAGGTAGACAAAAGAAGGAACATTGGAATTTACAACCAATTTATTTTTCAGCATTTTCCCATGACATTCATCAGATTTCTGACTGAAACTATTAAACTGAGCGGTAAGAGGAAAATCAGCAGGGAGAAACCAGGAAGTATCTGGAAATGGCTCACAAAAAAGATCAGCCATATCCACTCCAGGGTCAACCAGCAGAACACGGTTTGTGAGAAGAGCATAAAGAAATGCAGAAGCTAGGGTCAATATCCTATTCCCTAACCCACTAAATGAAATCCATACAACATATTTACAAGGTGAGGACTCCGTAAATTTACCAGACCTAAGTTGTTCCACTGTTTTGTTATAGAATTCAGTGTAAGGTCCACACTGTTTGTGTTGAGCTTCATATTTTCTTAACCTAGAAATGAGGTAAGAAGAAGGGTTTCCCGACAGCCCTTTGAGATGATACTCGGCTGATTGGTATCTGCTGAGACAGGAATTTTCATCAAATCCATCAACTAAAAGGCCACCGTGCAGTTTATCTCGAAGCAACTGAACAGAATCAGAGGTATCATTGTCCAAATCTACAAGTCATGAGAGGAAAAAGAAAAGAAATGTTACAACTTTAGCAATGCGATGGGATAAAAAGGTGAAAGCAGTTAACCCTTTAGCAAGGAAATGAAAAAGGTACCTTGAGTGATTTGAAAGAGAGGGGTGAGTGATGAGGGTTCGCGAAGTGCCGCATCTGAGGGAGGGTCTCGAAGAACAACGGAGACAGAGAAAATAACAGAGCAGAGAACGAAAGTAGCGACGAAAAAAGCCATCAAACGCATGAGTGAGAAAGTGAAGGCACATTTAGAGTCCAAATCGGAGTGTGAGAGTGGGAACTTCTTCATCACAAAAATTGGTGGTAAAACAGTGAATGAATGCAGCAGAGTACGAGTGAGTGGGTGTCGGAGCAGATAGAGTGATTTGGTTTAGACGCCGCAGACCATGATGCGATCGACATTAATTTGTTTGGTTGGAAAGAATAGTTTAATAACGTTGTAATTCTCTCAAAATTAGGATAATAATCTTACTGTTTCTCAAAATTGGATGAAATTACGGAAATGAACTGTCGGTGACACCTTTTTACGCCCCTTTTTCCCGTTACCGTTACCGACTCTGTTCTTGGAAATTTTCATTTTAAAATTCAAACAAAAACATAAATATGATGTCACGTGTTTTATTTTTTTCGGTCGTGCATATATCATGCGCACGTATTTATGACACCTACATCTTCGTTGTTCAAATAAAAAAAAATTATGCAATTTAAGTTAAATTTGACTTTGAATATTAAGATTAAAAAATGTTTATTCTAATTTTTAAATTTCGGAAAAGTATATTTTTAGTCTCGAGAGTTGAATGGTGTTGTTAAAAATGGTAGTAATGTGATCTTTGAAAATAGACAATATCAAAGGTTGGTAGCCTCGTGTTTTACTTTTAATTTCTTCTATTTGTCATCTTATTTCAGGATTGAAAATGTTTTCTTTAAAATTTAAATACTCAAATATTTTTTAAATTTAACAAGGTAAGAATGAGTTTTTTTCAAAAAAATTTTAAAAAATAACAATTTAAAATTTTGCTGGCGGCTTCTCTTCGTTTTTAGATTATTTTATTTTGGGATTTTTGTCTTGTCTTTTGGTTTCTCTTCTAGGAACTCTCAAGTGTCTCATGTTTTTCTAAACAGACACACTCTTGAGTTTCCTGAAATTGATAAATTTGTGAAACCTGTTTTATGTTATTCTGAGTGCTAGATGACGGCGACAAGAAGAAACACACTCAATAGAAATTTATATTTTTTTTTTGAATTTTTTTGTGTTTTTTTATTCACAATACATTAATTATCATTAATTTTAAAATATATTAAAAAAATATTTAAAATATCAATATAATATATTTTTAATATTTAACCGAAAACAACACCAAAAAGTTCGGTAAAAGTTTTGGACTCCTCAATAGACATTAACAATGGTGGTCGGTGATTGTTGAATAGTGAATTAACAAAATTATTCATCTCTTTTATTGGTATAATAAAGTCTCTATATGACTTGGTGAAGGAGTTTGAGTGTTGTTGACGATGATGATGATAAGAGCACGTGATGAAATAATTTTGGATTCAGCTTCAGGTTTTATTGACTTTATTGTTGTCATATTTTTAATAGGGTTCTATGTTTTTAATTTAACCTGAAATTTTTATCGATGGGATTAAATGGGTGAACAAATGAAATATGACAATTACATAAAAGAATAAAAAATAAAAACTCCATATTCAAGGTTACTTACTTTAGTTTATATTTTTTAATTTATCAAATCTATTGTATCATTCACTAACTTTTACAAATTTTTCTCTTTAATTCATCCAAATCATACAAATTTTCCCTTAATTCAAACAACTTATATTAACTCCAAATCCACGTAAATTCAGTTTCCCAAATTCACTCTTCTATCTAAACAAAGCCAAAAAGTCGTTTTCAATGACGTTTGCAGCTCTTTTTATTCTATGAAAAATCAAACAAAAATGTCAACAAAAAGATTCCAAATTATCTCATGAGATTTTATATCTTACAAATGCATCCCAAAATAACAACTTTTTTTTACTTTCACCATGAACATCAAAATGTTATAGTAAAGAATTTACGGGACCCATCAAGTAAAGCTCCCCCTGTATAATTTATAATTGGTTATTTCTTTTAAGGTCTTAATTAGATTTTCCTATTACTTTCCTCTATTTCTTTAATTAATTGATTTTTTTAGTTATTATGTCGATTCAGTAATAATTAAAATTAAATACACTTAAAAATCCTAATAATAGTAAAAATTCAAGCTTTAATTATGAATTAACAACTTTATTGATTATATTGATATTTTTTAAACCATTAATTTTAACAAGATTGTCACCTGTATAAATAAGGCTTTGCCTTCACAATCTTTGTTATGGTCTCAATATATAAACTATTAATGTGGTTTAAAAAAATGCCTACTATCACATAGTCCCCAATTTAAACATGACTATCAATTTGGTTGAAAAACTATTTAGTAGTACATTATCTCTAATCTTATATGTGAGTGATGAAACTATTAGTGTCAACAAAAATTTCTACACATTTAAATATTACCCAACACTGTTATTGAACAATCTTGTTGAAAAATAAATTAAATATTAAACAACTGTTATTAATTCAAGAATATCATTATTCATTATCCTTTTAGTCAATCTTAATTTATCCGTTTAGTCAAACTTAGTTTATGTTAAATTGTTGACAAATTTTATTAAGTGACATTCATAAAGTTATTTGTTGATTGACATGGGTCAATATAGTTTTTGGTTGATATCAATCACAATTATATAAACTAATATTTATTATGATTATTTTTACAAGATAATTAATTGAAAGTATTTTTTTCTCACGTTTTAATCAATATTAATTCAAAAAAATCTCACAATTGAATTTGACAACAAGAAAATTTAATTAATGTTGAGAGAAAGTTTGTTCGATTTAACAATAAAAAAGTTAAATATGTTTTTTGTTCCTTAACTTTAAGTAAATTTTAAAATTAGTCTATTTTAAAATTTTGAATCAATTTAATCCTTTATCTCTCGGAATACGTGAATTTAATCTTTTTAATCAAATTTTGTTAGGTTTATTTGATGTTTCGTACATATTTTAGGATTGTATTTGAGTTGTTTATATTATTTGACACATTTTTACTTTAATGTTAAGTGAAATACTATTATGAAATACGCTTGAAATGTCAAATAAACTTAACAAAATTTGATTAAAATGACTAAATCCATATATTTCGAAAGATGAAAGATTGAATTTGTTTAAAGTTTTGAAATGAACTATTTTCAAAATTCACTCAAAATTAAGAAATTAAAAACATATTTAACCCACTTAGAAGAAATTATAACAAAATATTAAGAAATAACGACATTGGTTTCGTTATAAAATAAAGTAATCATTACAAAAATATATTTAAAACATGTGGAAAAAATATCATGTAAATGTAAGAATATGTTATAAAAAATTATACCAGATGAAGCAAGAGATTACAATAAAGGAGTAGTGAAATGCATGAATTGCAAAAATGAGAAAAAATGAGTAACTTGCTCGAGATAGTTGATGTAAGAAGTGTTTAATAATTGTTTATGGTATGGTTGAGTGAGAGGTGCGGGAGAGAAGAGCAGCATCAACCAACCGTTGCAGATAAGCACATCTCCACCAAACCAAATGCCACGTGTCATTCATCTGATTTTCCATTTTTCATATTACAAAATCCAATCAATTCACACCACAACACACCTCACACAAACACACGCACTCTTTTGTGGAACCATAGGATTGGTAACGCAAACTTGAATTTAGTTGAAGAAGGAGATGGCTGCAACTTCTTCCTTGTGTTCATCCACCCTCCAATCCCAAATCAATGGTCTCCACCTTCACAAAGTCACTCTTTTTCATCCTCCTTCCCTCACTTTCTCCAGGTATTCCTATTCATACTTCCTACTTTGGTGGATTGGGACACCCAGAGGATGAATTTCTCATGAATTTCACTCCTGTGTTTTTGATTGACAATCAAATCAAATTCACTCACTGGGACCCCTTTATGTGATTGTGGGTATTTGTGGAGATAACTGGACAATACTGTTTGTTCAAATTAAAAGAAAAGAACGACCTTTGGGTAGCTTGCAGTCAGATAATTCAAAAGTTAAATGATTTACTTAATGCCATCGTCTTGCATTGTCTCCTTCCTGGTTTCAATTCGTGTTATTTTTATCCGGGAGGATCGTGACAACTATGCTGTTTTTCAACCTGGATGGTTCTGTTTATTTGTACCCATTTCTTTCATATTTGATCATTTTTTGGTAAGGTTTGGGAATCTCGTCCATTGGCTAAAACATGGTAGCTTCAGAGCTTCGTTTTATTAGCCAGCATTTCGATGTATTTATTTGTGGTCTTGTGTTCATATGGAGTGCTAACAACTTTCTTGTGATCGGTACATATTTATGCAGATTGCAGTGCATGTATAATTTGTTAGATATGGTTTGTGCTTTGGGGTATTTGAAAGAATAATATAGCCTTCTTTAATGTCCCTTTTTAACTTTTTCTACTTTGTGAATTCAGGAGGAAAATTTCAACCATCGTGAAGGCTTCATCTCGTGTTGACAAGTTTTCAAAAAGCGATATCATTGTTTCTCCATCCATTCTTTCTGCTAACTTTTCAAAATTGGGAGAGCAGGTTTGGTAACATACTTTACAATGTACTATATTTGATTCTCATTTTATCAAGTTTTCTAATTGCTAGTGAACCCGTATTTTTGTTTTCTAGGAACTAATCATGAATGTTGGAGTTCGTGTGTTATCTTGTCTAGGTGAAAGCAGTGGAGTTGGCTGGTTGTGATTGGATTCATGTTGATGTAATGGATGGTCGCTTTGTCCCAAATATTACAATTGGACCTCTTGTGGTTGATGCATTGCGCCCTGTGACAGATCTTCCTTTGGATGTGCACCTGGTAGTCTTCTAATCATCTATACACGCATACAAATTTAAGCTGATACTGAATCTAAGTACTTTTCTTACTTTTTTTTAAATACTTTAGATGATTGTGGAGCCTGAACAAAGGGTGCCAGATTTTATCAAGGCAGGAGCTGATATTGTCAGTGTTCATTGTGAACAATCTTCCACCATCCATTTGCACCGTACAGTTAATCAAGTAAGATTTCCTCCTGAACTGTCTAATTCTTGAACAAAGTTGTTCCAACTGAAAACTGATACCAAGGAGGCAACTTTGATCAATTGTAAATGAAATAAAAAGATTATCAAAGGAGCTGTACACATGCAATTTGAGATTTTTGTTGTCAAGGACACAGTACTAGTGACATGATGCTGGGATAAATGTCTGAGATTTTAAGTGACAGTAAAGGGATGTCTTGGTTACTTATATTATTAAGGATATCTATAGAATATACTTCACGATGTGGATAGAGCATTAACAAGGCAGTCTGAGGACAGGATAAAGAAATGACTATAACAAATTCTCGTGGTATTTAAGACATCAATTTCCCTGACCAAATTGTTATATTGAAATTGGAGTACTTTTTCGTGAAGCATTTGAGGACGGGAGTGTTTATAACCCTTTGATGAAGCAGAAAGCCAAATCTTATGTCAAGGAAATTCTTAAACCAGGACTGACCTTAGAATGAATTTTAGTATTTTTAAAACTTTTTCAAAAAAGGTGAAATTCCTTTTGCTGTTACATGTTCTTTCAATATTTTCTTGAGACCTGTGATGCTAATTGGTTGGTTTGCTTTGGTTCACCTGTCTCTTTTATCCCTTTCTTGGTTGGTTTGGGTTCATAATCACCTATTATTTAGGTTATGGTAAAATGCAGTAGAAGGCATTGGTCTCTTTATATAATTGGCCAGTGCTATATGAAGTTGCGTACTTCCTATTCATAATGAGGAATGGTTGGCCTCTTCATGCCAGCTAAGTGTATAAATAAATAAATAGATTTTGGAAGCCTTATACCATCTCATAACCTTTCCTTTGTCTGAATCAATGTTTGCACCATGGTGTGAAATATGAGGCCTTATACTTTTGGGTATATCTATTTCAGAGTTGGTTTCTTTTTTTCAGAACCATAAATTGTTATATGCAGTTGTGTTAAAAGCCAGCTAGGGAACTGGACAGTTGAAATTAATCCTTGGTTACATGGAAATTTTCGCACTCCTGCTTTAAATTTTTCTGCTTAATATACCTGACTTCTTTCTCCTGATTTAGGTTAAAAGTCTGGGAGCCAAAGCTGGAGTTGTATTAAACCCTGGAACTCCCTTAAGCGCAATAGAATATGTCCTTGATGGTGAGCCATTTTTACTCCCTTTATTGTCTCCTTTCTTTTCATTATACAATGTTAGCAGTAGTCGTTCTCTCTAATATTTCTGACTTGGGTTCCCAATATTCTAACTGTGGCTTTCTAAGCTTTAACCATGGACCAATACCAGCCCAGTCTGCATTGAGTTTAGAATAGAAAAGTTAGCAAAGCAGTTAGTTAACTTGGAGTTATGTTTCTTTCCTGCATTATGGGTGCAATCTGGCTTTGTGAAACTGTTTCTGTGTCTTGACAATACTTGTAACAGAAAATTTTAATTTATAAACAGAAGACAGAGATTTAGTCAGCAGGTTTAATAGCAGTGTTAGACATATTAGTCCTATGCTTAAAGTTTTACAGTTTATTCTCAAATCTAAGTTCACACATACTATTCCAGTTTTTTGGTGAGTTGCACTTGACTTTTTTGTTGTTATATAGAGCATGTCTTTGTTTTCTTTATTTTTTTTTTTTATTTCTGTGTCA
>Ga0209389_1002129_pt1 | contig 14840 bp, 8 predicted proteins | sample CowpearedBW_FD_187526 | JGI IMG/M metagenome (GOLD analysis project Ga0209389, IMG submission 187526) | Root nodule microbial communities of legume samples collected from California, USA - Cow pea red BW (SPAdes) (version 2) | ecosystem: Host-associated > Plants > Roots > Nodule | place: USA...
TATACTTAAGCTCTGCCTCTGAGGGGTGGTATTGTTTTGTTTAACTGGTAGTTTCTTTTCTTTTTAAACTACAGATAGCAATTATCTCCATTTATCTTTAGAGTTCTTTCTCTCCTGTAATATTTTATCAACGGATCCTACCATCATGTCATTTGTGATGGCATACTCCTTTAATTGATAAGAAACATTTGTCTTAGAAAATTTAGTTTTATGATTTATCTATCTCAAATGGCTGGTATTGCCTTCTTACCAATTTTTATGATCTCAACATCATAGGTTAACTGGGATGAACCTGAAGTCTTGCAAAATGCAAAGCGAGTCAGTCCTTGGCAGGTTGAACTTGTTTCCCCCTCACTTGCCCTTCATACAGCGTTTTCCCCTTCAAAAAGGTTTAGAGCTGACCAGGGATCTGGACTGTTAAGTGATAGGGAGGGAGACCCCTTCTTTCCTGTGACAGGTTTCCCTAACTCTATGGGAAACATGGATAAAAAATTGTTGAGTTATGATACTTTTCCTGCTGGCATGCAGGGAGCCAGGCATGATCTATTTTCTGCATCAAGTTTTTCCAACTTTTTAAACGATAACTCTTATCTGTACATGGGTAGTAGTTCCTTTGGGAACAATACAGTACAAAGTTTGGGAATTGTTTCTACAGAGCTAAACATTAGCAGTTCTCAATCAGATGACCTGTCACCACATAGCCAGAGTAGTTTACATTCCTTTGACACAGAGTTTACTGGGACCAGGCACTGCAACACCAAAGTTGGTTCTGGTTCAATCCTGCTATTTGGTAAGATCATACAGCCTGCTGAAAGTCATTTGCATGATGCTGCTGATTACATAGAGCGTGATGGCAGCGGGGGCAGCAAAGAAACTGAAGACAGTTGAGGCATGCTATTTGTGAAAATAGTTATGCAACAGATAAATACATGTACAGGTATGCTATTATTATCTGATTGAATTTAATTCAATGATATAATGAAGCTTTTGTTGCTTTTATTAACAAAGTTTGTATTGAAGAAATATTATTTGTCTCTCTATATATGCCTTTTGTTGAACTGTCTCAAATCCTGGTTGAGGTATGCCTCATTGTATGATGGAGGGGTAGTTCTAATTTCTCACCAAGTTCTAGGTAATAGGATTCCTCAAATTGTGTTATATATTTACTTCAATTAATATTTCTTATGTTTCCTTTAACTGGACCATCCTTTACAATTCTCGATATTAAAATATGGGATCTTAACCTTTTGATCAAATGTATCAAACCTTGGTCATAAATCATCCTATACTTGCAAATATTATTTGATTGGAAAGCATTATCGGATTTCATCTTGTTTAGGTAACGATAGTCGTTGCTTCATTATGCACAATACTAACTTATTATTATTGTGAATTGGTTCATTTTGAATGTCTGAGTTGAAAGTATGGTCTTAGATCCGTTTATAACAATATATTCCTTTGTAAATATTTTTTTGGTGTAATGCATCGTATTTCTGGAATTACTGTTGGCTCATTGTGTGTGTAGCTTGTAGTTGCATTGACTTCAATAGGCAAAATGAGAATTTATCTGTTACCAAAGTGATAGCTGTGTATACTACTGAATAGCTTATCCTGGCTAGCTTGATACGTTGTTTGATTCATTGATACTCTGTGGTTATGCTACCAAAATTCATGTATAAATTAATTTGTGCTCGTATTTGATGGCCTCTAATGCAGGCAATCAAGGCAGGCTGGTAAAGAGGAAGCTGTCCACTCTTTTGGCCTTGTTTGTGGTGGTAAAACTAATGTTTCGGAGCTATCTTTATGTTTGGTATTGCTGCAACATGAATGATGAAACTAAATTCATATATTCGATCAATTGTATGATATTAATATCGGACATAGCGTGTGTAAATCCTCTTTCTCCGATAATGGCATAATAGGCTTCAAGTGACCGTACATTGCAGGAGTTATTTAAATAACACAGCTCAAGTGGTCTGAACCAATAGAGACGACTCATTTTTCAAATTAAAAAAATTTAATATGGCTACAGTTAAAAATTCATTTCACCAATTTTAGTATTACAATGGTTTTTTTATTTGTAGTTTCTAAATGTGCGTGATGATATTGCAGCGCTGATACATCACCGTTATGAATATGGTCTCATGATTGTTTAATAAATTAGTAAATTTGAACACCCTTATAAAATAAATATTGTTCAAAGTGCGATATTTAAAGATAATGAAATCTCGAATTGTAAAACATTTGCATATATTTAATTAACTTAATTAAAGAGTATTCCGAGTTTTGTGGGATTCGTTATGTACTGTGTATGTATATTGGTAATGAATGATTTAAATTAAATCGATGAGTGAATTATTAGTCCTATTGTACTTTATTTCTTCTATTTTTCATATGATTTTTTTAATACTGGAAACAGGATAACATTAAAAGTCTTTGTTGATTTTATTACTAATTTTAAAACATGAGTTCATAGATTGCATTATAATTATATTCTAGAAAAATTGTAATTTGTATTTTGTTCCAATTTTAAGTTTACTAGTAAAAATAATATTATTGGTAGGATTAATCATTGTCACTAATCAAAATAAGTTCATTAAATTGTCTTTTAGTGTGAATTTTAATAAATTTATGTATGTATTTTTTTAATGATTATTTGAGTTTTTATAAAAAAATTGAATGGTGTATGAAAATTTAATGGTAATGAAGCCTGAAGATGAATTACAGTGGAATTACTGTACAATCTAGAAATGTAAAGTGTAAGTGTAAATTGCTTAATATACAAGAAATATAAAATGCAAAAAGTGTAAATTTGTAGGAAAATAAATGGTCAAAAATAAAATAAAAATCGATAAAAAAATCTGTTAAAGTGCACGATCTAGATCTAGAAATGTAAAGTGTAAATTGCTTAATATACAAGTCATGTAAAATACAAAAGTGTAAATTTGAAGGAAAATAAATTATCAAGAATAAAATAAAAATCAATAAAAAAAATCTATGAAAGCAGTTTGATAAAAATTGCAATAATCATAATAGAATTTGTCAGTTTCTTGTTCTAGCTTTTTTAGTAATCATAAATTGTCATTCTATTTTTACATGAACAACTTATTTATATTTTCTTCATTTTTTCAGATAATTAAACTAAAATAAAATAAATGAAAATTATATAATGTGCAATAATTGTTTAAAAATAGCTCATTTTAGATTAATTATGCCTACTAAAAAACACATTTGATAACATGATTAGAAAATCATGAAGGAAACACACATAATCGATCACACAAAGAGAAACATTAAAGAAAAAATCATTTGAAAAAAATAATGGAAAGATAATCTTACTACCGAGAGAACAGTATGACATCCTATTAATAAGAAAACATGCTGTTAGAATAACATCTTCCAATCATGAACCTTAATATTAGCACGGAATTATCTATTTTTTCTCTTGCAATATCATTTTGTTGTGATATGTGAAGACAAGTGCAAAAAATTTAGAGAAGTACTTTTCGACTTTGTCACTGTTTAAAAATTTTAAAGATCTAACCGAATTGATCTTTAATTTCATTTAAAAAGGTGGTAAAGATGGATAATAGTTTAGAACGATTTTTTATGAGATAAAGTCAAGTATATCTAAAATATTCATCAACAAACTTAGTCGTAGATTTCATAATGGACAATAGCAAAACTAGGATTACATCTCGATTTAGACCTTTTAGGAAAAGTAGATTAAAATATTTTTCTAGTTGATAATACTCACATTTTAAAGTCTGTAGACTACTGAGCTCATGGACAATTTTTTCCCCCAATTTTGGCAAGTGGGAATAGCCTATTAACCGATCACATAAAAGTTTAGGACATGGAGGTACAAAATACGACACATGTGAACTAGATCTAAAATAGTATAAACCCCCAAATTAATATCTTTCTCCAATTCATCTCTTCGAACCACACTCCTAGAACAAAGGACTAGTTGTTAAAGGTTATTAAACAATTTAATTTGAATAATTGGCTTCATGAAATTGGATTGAAAGGACAATTAGGAACATAAATGACAGATTTAAGATTTAAAGAAGAAGAAAGGAAAACTTGACCCACACCCTTGGAGGAAACTTTAGCCATTTGCCAAGGTTATGAAATGAGGGTTTTTTTGGAAAAGAAAGGTATGAGTACAAAACGGTATTAATAGATATGTGATCAAAAGTACCTGAGTCAATTATCTATAGATTTTGACCCTCCAGGTATTGTGAAATGCAATTGATGAACTCGAATTTGTAGATGTTTGTGCCAAGCTATAAAACTTCAACCTCAAAGACTCTTTATATTCTTCATTAGTGAATTTGGAGTCGACAATTTCAACTTTGGAGACATTTGTGTTCTTGTTAGGAAAGTCATGTAAGAAAAACAATTTTCTTGAGTGTGACTCATCCTCTTACATACAATGTGTATTGAGGACATCCTCAACCTCCACATCCTTCTTTGCTATTGCATCTTCCTCTTCGCATGTAGAAACCATGGTAAAAGGTTCCACTGGTTCATGAGTTTCCTACTTTAAAGTGTTGGAACTCTAAGAAGTCATGTGGCCAAGCTTTCCATGGAACGAACTTCATGACCTATTGAAATTTGATCTCTAATATGATCAAAGTCAGGATGTACAGTGCTAAGAATCATTATCATGTAATATTTGTCAATTTTTTTCTTAATCTCATCCAAAGATTCAACCTCCACGAACTTTTTCAATTCTTTATAGGTTGGTCGCAAGAAGGACAACCAACTTCTGGTATCGTCAGGGTTGGTCGTCACTCTGAAAGACACTTCATATCGGGTGGTCATCGACAAAAACTGAGATGACGACCGACAGCGGCTGACGGGCAACAGATAACCACAAAAGTTGTGTTGGAGATAACTAAGACCAACAGAGCGGGATCAACTTGCTTTGATACCAACTTAAGATTAAAAAGAAAAATATATTTTTGGAAGACTTGAAAGACCACTCTTATGATCTTCTATTTATAATGATAAAAATCTAATACAACGAGAATATGAAAGATCGAAAGACCACCTAAACACCAAGGTACAAAACTAGGTACAACTAATAGATTGCATTAGACTTCTAGGTAAAAAACTAGGTACAACTAATAGATTGCATTATACTTCTAGATACAAAACTAGGTACAACTCATAGAGTGCCCTAAACTCCTAGGTACAAATTAGACACAAATAAGTACCACAGAAAATGGTTCCCAACACACTACTTCTTATCAGGCATCTAATACTAATTCCAACAATATTAAAAGGAAATCATATTTGGATACCATTTGTTGGTTATTTTTAGGCGCATTCTCTTTTGAATAAATCAAACATCATTTTGCATGTATTTATATACATTTCTCTCTTCACCATTCAAGAAGTTGAAAAACACTATTATTCATTATTGCCAACAATGGAAACATAGCGCATTTTCTAGAAATAAAGGATTCTCCTTACTCAAATGAATCTACAAATTTGATGGTAGACTTTTATACTTCAGAAATTCATTTGCTTCAATGGGGTTAATAGTCAAACACCCTTGCATTCATAATTATCTGCATTAACCAAGTATTTGTACACAAACACAACCAAGCCATGTTATAATAATATTGGTGCTTTAACATTCTGTATACAATACAAGGCCAAAAGCTACCATAAAAAAATCATAATTCATCATCACTCGAAATTGATCATCTAGTCAACAGCAAGACCATTCATGGCTTTTGTTTTGTCATGTTATATACAAGGTTTTAATAATCACAATCTACCGTTTCTGAAACGCGTTACCTGCTAGGAAAATATTCATTCATTCCAATCAATAATTTACAGCCTGTTCTACGGTCCAAGACCCCATATTTGCCATCCTCTTGACAATTTGATGATTTTATCTGCAATGGCAAGAAAGAAACCATGAGAATTCATGATCATTTCTATATCTCAAATTAACAGTGACATATTGTCAACTCGTTGTGTTCCAAATTTTTTACTGAATGAAACATAAATAAAAACAGGACCAAACCCACTGAACAGAAGATACTAGACATTATCAGGTCAAAATACTTGGAACCCAGGCAACTCAACATGTATTAGGATACCTTTTCCTCCTTTCTATTTCAATGCATCCACAATAACCCTCAATTTTCCTTGTCTTCTATGCTATGGAAGACAAACCAGCCTTTTTAGAAAATAAGATCGCAAGAAAAATAACTCATATCATACCTAAAACCTGAACAGCCATTTGAATTTAATAGGAAGCAAGGTGAGTCTGAGTAAAATTCTCCTCCTTTCCCCACGGAGGAAACAAAATGATACCAATGAATAAAGAATTAAGTGAATACATGAGCTAAATTTGGATATACAATGACAATTTGAATAGAACAGAATGAGAAGGATTGAATTGGACTTAATTGCATCAATTCCATTCTATTTCAAACATTGTAATCTACAATCTATTATCCACTCAATTCCACCCTTTTCTGATTCTTTCTAATGAACAGATAAATAGACAATTCTTCACAATTACAAACTTCCTTTGCCCATCACTCTCACACTTGCTCCGTCCTCAAAAATACAAGTCTATATGCAGTATTGTTATCACAACTAAGCACGAGGAAGCACTCAACAAATTTTCTAAATTTACCAAACAAAATCTTGTTGTAGATTCCTTTTCACAACACAAGAAAAAGCATCCCGTTACATATAATTGCCAAAGGGGATGAGATTATAAAAAAAAATAAAAAATCTTTAAGAAAAACAAAAAAGGTTTCTTTTTTTGAGAAATTACCATGTGGAAGGTGAGTTTTGGGCATGAAGTGTGCTGTAAATTTTGGAGAAGCGACCAATTGGGGGCTTCACTCGGACAGGTTTCTTTTTGAGGCCGAAAACCTCTTGCACCAAAGGAACGTGAACCAGCACTAGTTTCCACGCCACAAACCAACCTACACCACCACACACACGTGTTCCCTTTTCAACTCAAAAAATCAACGCGATGAAGAGAGAAATCAAGGGAATGAAAGAGTTACCAGAAGATATTAAGAAGAGAACGAAGAGTATGGCGAAAAGGGGGCGCAGAAAGAAGATCACCGTGTATTCCCAAAACGACAACGAGGAAGCCATAGCAACAACCTCAACTTCACCTCGGACTTCGTCTTTTCTAGGCTTCGTTTGGGCCTTCAACACTTCTGGCCCAGACTTCAAAAAAAAAAACTGCGTATTTAAAACTTTAAGTACATATTAAATTGCATAATTCACCAATTATTTAACTCTCCACCAAACGGATTCTCCGAAACTACTTTAACCAAAAATAAAAAATAAAAAATTGTGCAAGCATCGATTCCATTGGAACCCACCTTTCTCTCCTTATTCATTCATTCATTCCCTTTGCTTTTTTTTTTTCATCACTATCACAATTCTCTTTTCTTCCTTCCTCAACCCTTCTTCGCTTCGCTTCATCTCAATGGAGACAACTACTTCCACAACTAACCGTCCACGCCGCTCGTTTCGCTGCTCCTTCGTCACGCGCTGTTGTCGCTGCTTCTGCTGTTGCTACTCCTTCCCTTAACCATATGCATCATCTTCTCGGGGTGCCACACCTTGAAATCCATGTTGGAGAGGGAAGAGCAGAAACAGTTCAAGGTTCGAAGTCTTTCTATTTTTTTTTTTTTTTGAAATTAGGGTTTTTAATTTGGGATTTTTTTTAATGGCTTGGATTAGGATTATCTTGTTGAGTGTTTGAGTAGCTTAGATGCTGGTCAGTTATATGTTGTTGATTGAATAAAATGTGCTTGACCTTACCGTGTAAATTATAAGTGTTGAGTTAATGTAAAAAAAATTTACAAATGATCTTCAGATAAGTTATAATTTTTAGATAATATTTTTTTCTTAATTTCTTCATCCATAAGTGTTTTTTATGTGTGTATCCAAACGGATAATTTTTCTACTCAGTAATATAAATTTAATTAAAAGAGTGATCATGCATTTTATTTGGATCATCTACCTATCTTGAACTTAAAATAGGTACAATTTTAATATGTTTAGTGCATCAATGTTTTGAAATTTCATTTAATTTAGTGCTAAGCTTCAGAACAGAAATAACTAGATAAAATGAATTTTATCCCTAATACTTTAACGGGATATGGAAAATGCATTTCCGTGCTATTTGAATTTTTTTAAATTAATTATTGAAATACTTATTTATTTTTGTACAAGTTATTTATGAGTATTTAATATTTAATATACAAATATATAATTTTTTTTATTTGATATGGTTAAGTATGAATGTTTTAATTATGTATTTACGTATCCATTATTAAATACTCATAACTATTTATATACAAGCAAACAAATTTTTCAAAATATTATACAAAAAATTTAATCAAAAGTTTTTCTTGTTAATATAAGGATAACAAATAATTCGTCATTATTCAAAATCATTTTTAATTTTATAGTTTGCACCACGGTGAACCTTCGATGTTAACATCTTCTGCTTCCTTTCCTTATCTAGAACTGATCATCTTGAAACTTTATTTACTTGTCATTAAGAAGGGATGATTGTGTTTCTTCAGAAAATAAGTAGGACACAGGTAAATATTTCTAAAGTTCTCAAGCTCTGTTGGTTGAAAGAAGAGAGATTCACAGGGTTAAGAAAGTTGTTGCAACATCAACGCCTCTTAAACCTTCCTTTATGTGAATGGTAATGCTTATCCAGATTTAATGAAGATATTGTACACCAATTTAACATTTGAAGGTGTTGTTCTGAAATCTTAAGTGAAAGAAGTGGATGTTGATGTTTCTCAATTTGTTTGGAAAGAGCTAGCTGGTTTGAAAAGTATGAAGTGATTCAAGTCAGTAAAGGCAACACAAGTGTTGTTGAGAATCTCAAGAACGTTCAATATGCTAGAAGCTGTTTAGAGAAACATACAATATTCATCAGGGATCCAATACAGGTTCACTCAAACTTAAGAACGTCTACCTTTCTTCATCGTATTGTTTCGATTTCAAGTTCGTTGATAGAATTATTATCGATAATCATATATTTGAAATATGATCTGATTTGTAACATTAGTTCTATCACGGTTTTGTCTTTAAAAGACGTCTTAGAGGGAGGGTGGAAGGAGTAAAGAATATTTAAATCTTAGAGAGTGGAAGGAGTAAAAAATATTTAAATCGTCTGAAGTATCAATTTCTAAATTGATGTGAAACTATTATATGGGATAAGAACATATAAAATTATACTTTTAAAGTGTTCTATTTTCAATTTGTACGTGATTTTCACTAAAAAAAATTAGGTTACTTTAATTTTGTATTTTTAGTTTATTTTACCTTTTTTCAATGTTTTGGTCATTGCCTTTTGTACTTATATTATTATTTTTAGTTGATTTCAAGTTCATTAGATTATACATTTTTAGAGATTTAAAATTAAGATATGATTTGTGGGATTTGGACTCATCTATTATCTTTTACAATATTTAAAAGTTGAGGTAGATTTGATAAAATCTTGTAAAGAAACATATGCAAATTACTTTTTTCTTATCTTTTACAATATTTCAAAGTTGGGGTAGATTTGATAAAATCTTGTAAAGGAACATATGCAAATTACTTTTTTCTTTGATTTAAACTTTTTGTTATTGAACTTATGGACCTTATTAGAGTCCATATATTAGGCCCTTATTTGCTTCAATTTCTAGAGTCAAAATAAGGGCTAAATATATTTTAAATTAGGAGACATTAATCATTTGTTAATTTAAGAGTTTTATGAGTTGTCTCCATTTTTTTTCTCTTTTTTCAGTCTTTATTCATTCATGACTTTTCCTATTTTTCTTTGGTTGCTTTTTCTTTTGGTCATCAATGGAAAACTAAATATTTACGATTAATTTATGGAATCAAGATTAAACAAATTGTATTGAGTTTTTCATTGATCATTCACCACTTCGAGTTTGTTCTTCTCTAATTTCGACTTTGCTCCTTGTGATTCCAAGTTACATTTCTAATTTTAGAAATTAAATTAGGAACCACTCAAATTTTGATTTGATAATTAAAAGCAAAATGGATTGCATGATTCTTTTATTTAATTCGTATAATCAATTTAATTTGTTAATTTAGTCAATTAATTGTTCAAACATGGATTTAATCAATTAATCAATTAATTATTGGTTATTTGAATTTGTGAATTGACTTATTTTTTCTTTCTTAATTTTATTTTTTTTCTTTTTTATTTGTTTTTTTCCATTTTTGTATGATGTTTTTCGATCTTAAATCCCTAATTTAAATTGTACTTTACCAATACTAAAATTTGAAAATAGTTAATGTGTTATTTAAGAATCGACTTAGGTTGTATTCTATATTAAAAATTTTAGAAAAATTTAGTGTGTTTGATTTTTCAAGTTTGACATTGCAAATCTTTTATTTCTCATCATATTTATTATACAAAACATGGATCAATTTCTTTCAAATCATTAATGTAGGTATGATAGGTGTTACAAAGGAAGAGGTGCTTTGAAAAAAAAAATATAATGGGAGTTGAAGAATTTATAAAGAAAGCTTTGTAGTAAGACTATTATCACAATGATAAGGGTATTCAATGTCCTTATACTAAGTGTGGTTGGACAAGGATTTTGGAGGATATAATTGTGAAGGTTCATATATACAAATGTGGTTTTAAGCCTAATTATTGGATTTGAACTAAGCATAGTGAGGAAATGCCACAAAGCGATTACCTTGGTTTAGGGAAGGGACATTTAGCATGACTAATTTTTTTTTTTTATTCAAGACATGGTGTATGATGCTCTTAAGTAACAAAGTCATTTGAGCCACCAAATTCAAATAACATGGAAGAGCCTCCAAATGAACAAACTCTTTTTCTTGATAAATATACACCATTGCATTAAGGGGCATTCCACTCCAAATTACTAATATGTGTTAGGATGTTAGCTTGCAAGTCCAATTGGAATATCCTTGACCAATGCTTAGAGTTTATTTCAAAAATATTTTTGCACATTACATCCACATAAACAAGTTTGCCTAAAAGTTATTATGAAGCGAAAATGTTAGTATAAAATTTGAGGTTAGAGGCAAAGAGGATTGACTATTGTGTGTGTTAGTATAAAATTTGAGGTTAGAGGCAAAGAGGATTGACTATTGTGTAGGTTGTTGCATGCTTTATTATGATAATGAATACTATAGAATGATGAAGCATTACTCGAATACAAACTTTTTCATAAGCCAAGTTATTGTGACAATAATAAAGGACATGACAATGAAAAACTAGTTTTTATAAAGATGATGTTCTATTTATCAATAATTAATTCCAAGGTTACAAAGAATGTATGCATCAAAAAACAAACTATAGGAAAATGACATGACACTATGAAAATAGAAGCACTAATGGTGTTTTATGCCATCAATGTGATGGTGATGTTTGAAAGCACTTGAATATAATATATCTTGCTTTTGAAACTAAGGCACACAATGTGTGATTGAGTTTATGCTCCGATGACGTTAACCTATATGTTTTAACATCAAATGCACAATATTCACATTGGCCAATAAATGTGTCCTCGTACAATCTTCCTTCAAAAATGTACATGTCCAAAACCTTATATGTACAATCCTCATTTTTATTTGATCATTTCATCTTGTTTTGAGTCCTTTTCATTTTGAACTCCATACATGTTATCTAGAGCCATGTTTAGTTCTTTATTTGTCATTTCTTCTAAGTTGGACCGTTTGATTATACTTAAATTTTAAAACATCTTTGTTTGATGATATGCAAATCATATATGTCCATTTGAGTGCTTTTATTTTGTAATCTTTTAGTTCATGTTTGTTATAAGATCATTAGCAAATTCTTAGAGTTAGGTTTCTCTTATGTTTTGTTGAGTTTCATTTCCATTAGGTTTCTTTACTTTTGAGTTGCTTCTTGTTTTCTTCCTGTTCAAGTAAGAAAATATGTTGAATATGGTGGAGTAGTGGTCATAATTTTGGTGTTGAAAACAGTTGAGAAAAAGTTTCACAAAGAGTAAAAAGAAAAATATAAGAGTTGATAAAAAAGAGAAAAAGTGATCAAATATGTGCATTATGACCACTACTACTTCTTGATTTTGTGTTGTTTTCTTTGCTTTGAGTTTTCATGTTTCATATCTTGCAAAAACAACATATGTATGTCTCGGCTTTGAGAAAAATGAGTGATCTAGTGCACCATTAGCTCTCGATTTTGTGGAGACAAGAATCATTCATTTGAACTTAGTTGTTTTTTGTTTTTTATAATTCATTCTAGTGTCTTCTTTAAATGTTTCTTATTTTTAGTGCTTGACTTGTTTCTTAGCCTTGTTTCTTGTTTCTTGTTATTTGGCTATTCCCAATTTTGTCAAATATATTCTCTCCTAAATTTAGCTTTTGTTCATTTTGAAGACTTTTTTTGCTTTATTTCTTGGTCTCTTTACTTTAAAATTTTAAACTAATATAATTGATTAGTCCTACGTAAATGTGAATATCATCATTTGCTTTCCATTCAATTTCGTTCCCACTTTTTCAATCCTAATATTATCTTTTAGCTAACACTTGCAAATATAATTTTGATATATTATATAAGATAATTTATATAAATTAATTTATACATAAGTTAATTTTAGTTTATTAAACCAATTTTAATATTTATTTTTATTTTTTCTTCTTTATAATTACCTATTAAGAAACTCGGATAAAATATGTAAAAATTTTCTTTAATAAAGTAATAGAATGGGACTATTTTCTATTTAAGTGACAAATGGTGTGCTACATTTTATTTAAGTGACAATCCAACCATACATCTAGATTGTATCCCAATTTTCGAAATTGGATAACTATAATGTAAATTAAATACATCACATTGTTATGAATTAATGATCGTCCATTAATTTGATATAGTTACTCATATGATTGATGTGATTGATACTCATATAATTCACTACTCTTTATGTAAATATTTATATTAATTATTTTATTTGTATCCTTTATGGGTTACATGTTTTATCTATAAATAAGACTCTTCCTTTTCTATCAGTAATAAGACACATAGAAAAGTTGTTTCCCATTCTCTCATTCTCTATTCTTCCTTCTCTTCTTTCTTTTATTATTAGCTTTATTTCATAGCATGTTATCAGCATGATGCTTCAACCGACTAAACGCTCTACGTGTCTCAATCCAGGCTCCTTCTAATCATTTCTTCATTTACAATTTTACCTTATATTTTTATTCATGTGATAAGAATTATTTGACTTTATCATTTTTCATCTTTGTATTATTATTATTATTATGATTATGATGATGATGATGATGATGATGATGATGATGATGATGATGATGATTATTATTATTATTATTATTATTATTATTATTACTATTACTATTATTATTTTGTGCTAGTTCTAAACACGCCAAATGTTGCAAAATTTGAATTTGTGACCCTTGATATTACAAGGAAGAATTACTTATATTGGATATTCATTCCCAAAAGTGGATGCAACAATATTTGATTTATATTTTCATGGTCGTGATAATGATTATGGACATGGTTATAAAGAATATTTTAAAGACATATTTTATCACCAAAAATGGAACAATAATGTGAAAAAGAGAGAAGAAAAATGTGGTGCAAACCTCACCTTACAAGCCATTTTTTTGTGTTGAATTAAGCTTAAAGTCCATTTCTTAACATTGTATCAGAGTCATTGTTTAAAAAAACCTATCCTAGCGAGATTTCTTGGATATTATGTTCCACCCGCTATCAAGCCGCTAATGGACCACCCATTAATTTCTAGTCCTACGCATGAGATGTATATACTTCGGCATGAGGGGCGACATGAGGGGGGGGTGTTGGAAGTCTCATACGCACAAGATGTATATACCTCAGCGTGAGGAGTGTGTGTTGGAAGTCCCACATCGACTAGAGATAAGGCAATTTTATAGTATATAAGTAGTGTGCAAACCTCACCTTACAAGCCGATTTTATGGGGTTGAGTTAGGCCTAAAACTCTTTTTCTAACATGGGTAAAGATGAGAATATAAGTTGTCATTATGGTGGTAAAGGCTATTTGAGTTGGACTTGTCGTACATCAAAACATCTTAAAAATAATAAGAAGAACATAAAAACACACTTTGCTTATGAAGATGATGATTCTAATTATTCTAATTATGGCCAACATCTTATGAAAATGATGATTCTAATTATGGTCATATGGATGCTACTCATCTTGATATTGTTTTTTTTTTGCTAAACCAAATGGAAGCATTGATCACCTCATTGGTGATGAGAGTGTTAAGAAAAAAAAGACTTTTTCATATTGATATTTATGTTTGTATGAAGAATGAATGTTGGAACTAATACCAATGATGAGGATATGTGTTTTATTGATAGTGCAACAACTCATACAATTCTCAAGAATAATAAATTTTTCTCTTGTTTAGTAATGCGAGAAGTCAATGTTAGTACTAGAGATGGCAAGTAAACTTGTCCCCGTGGGTATTGCTCGAACCCGTCCCTGTTTTGACGAGGAATCCCCGCATTGACTGGGTATGGGTATGGGTATGGGGAATCCCCGACTTTTTCAATTGGGTATGAGGATGTACATATCCCCGCCATAATATTTGTCACTGTCATATCTCCGTCCTCGTTTAAATTTTTAAAATATTCACAATTAATTAAGTAATCCTATATATATATATATATTTATATTTTTTTTCTATTTTTTATTTCTTCTAATTATTTGGTTTGTCATGAAACTCATTCGCATCTCCAATATATTTTTCATCTTATCATAACCTTTATGTAATTATGT
>Ga0209389_1002134_pt1 | contig 14834 bp, 17 predicted proteins | sample CowpearedBW_FD_187526 | JGI IMG/M metagenome (GOLD analysis project Ga0209389, IMG submission 187526) | Root nodule microbial communities of legume samples collected from California, USA - Cow pea red BW (SPAdes) (version 2) | ecosystem: Host-associated > Plants > Roots > Nodule | place: USA...
AGCATGATAACCATTTCTCACAATCTTTTCTATTTTATTTTAAGATTGCAAAAGTTCTAAGCTTCACACAGTTATTTATGCATTGTAAATGACTTGGCTGAGTTAATAACAATATTGGTTCTTTTTATTTATATTCTACTCTTCATATGTATATCATATATTTGACAATTCGAAATACATTAATCTCTCAAACTCTCTCCCCTTTTATAAGTTTTACTTTTTCTGGGTTATGTTGAGCTTCATTCATATCAGTAACAAAATGGGCTTCGGTTCCCAATATATAAAGTAAATACATGACAAGTGAAAGAAGACAAGACCAAAATAATACATTGATATGCGACAAATACAATATTTTTATTCAAAAGTTTCCCTTGGAAATTAAAATGAGATGGAATATACCATCACTACCAATGTAACTATAACCCATAACAAGCTCAATATTCTTCTCAACCACACCAGTGAGATGAAGTTTTATCCCATCAAAGCTCGTCCTGCAGATCAAAAACAGATGGCAAATCAATCACACTCATTCCACAAAGACAACTTTTTTCTCAAGTTTAATTTTTTAATTGATGTATTGTAATCATTGTTATGACATTTCAATGAATCTAAAATTTAGAGACACTAACTTAAGAGAAAAAAAAAATGCAACTTACATGATAATCGTCGTAATGGCGATGCTGGACAGAGGAAAACAACAAAGTGTAAGAAAAGTTTGTCATTGTTTGTTGCAAAACAAGGGAAAACAGAAAGTACAAGGAAAATCAGCATCTAAACCTAAAACATACATAACCATGAAAATAACCCTTTTTCTTTGAAAAAAGAACATCATGGAGAGAATACTATTTACCACTGTTCTAGTACTGAGTTTTGTTCCAAACTAGAATCTATGCCATTTGTTTTGTCCTCAAAAGGGATCGAAGATTCATTAAAAAAGGAAAAGCATAAATAATGAATGTATTCGTTCGTGTATTATACATACCCTTCTGTATCTGTCTCTGTATCTGTCCCGGTATCTACGATCATGACCTCTCTCTTTTCTACGCCTTTCACCTTCTTCTCTTGCTCTTTGAGCCTCCTGCAGAAAAAAATGAGTTAGGATCCTGGAAAAAAAAAAAAACCAAGCAATCTGGTTCACCAAATATAGATGATGGAACTCAAATTGTACCTCCTCTTCTCTGGCTTTTCTCACTTTCTCTGCTTCCTCAAAACCTTCCTTTTCAATCTGAGATTGCCAAAAATCAAGGGTCATCTTAAAATGTATCTTGTGAGGAAACACAATGTATTTCACCAAGAAAATGTACATTTGTTGGAAAGAAAACCCACAATGCAATACAAAGTTAACATAAATAATATACTTAACCAGTGCTTATATATGGAGAAAAAGTATTAGATGTTATTTAATATGTAACCTAATAAGTTCCACCTAGTAGTTGGAGATTGAGCTAAATCACATGCAAGTGGGAAACTCACCTCCCTGTTGGCAAACACTTCCTCAACAACTTGTTTTGCATAATCAGGATCATCACATATCAAAACGTTGTCAAAAACTGAACCTCCTTTAACCTGAAACAGAGTATTTGGATTATACTAACCGCATTGCACTTCATGGAGAGGGAGAGAGAGAGAGAGAGAGTTCTATATTAAGTATAACAAAACAACACCAAATTTGGAAATTTACATTCTTCATACCTGCCATACTTCAATTCCCACATACTGGATAGGCTTAAGCACATAGAGATCTGGGTCATCTATAAACTCTGAAAAAGGGAAAAAAATGAAGTCTAAGCATAAAAGTATAAAAGATTATCACAGAGAACCAAGATTTACATTTGAACATACCTGGATTATCTATCCATGGAGTTTTCCATTTCCCTTTGTAGTTAGGGTTCTTGATTTTCTGTCAGCATAGAGGTTGCAAATTAGAGAGAATGGACTGTGAAAGAAAGCTGAAAAAGCCAAACTTGATGAACAAACCTTTCTTTTCCATGGTCCTTTGTATGCTGGATTCGGTATCTGTGGTGGTTTCCATTTCCCATCTGCTTCTTCATCCCAGTTTTCAGGCTAATTAAAAGGTAAAAAAATTGTATGAGATTATAAGAAAAACTCATTTTCTATTGAGAAATCATCACATCAGAAAACCAATAATCAACCAAGCCAGAAAAGCAAGGAACTAACACTAACCTCTTTAGCATTTGGGTCAGGAATTTGTCTTGGGATTGAATCATATCCCTGCAATAGCAATAACCAAATAAATGAGCTTTTCATCTCATGGATCAAAACCACCAACTTCTTGTTCTATTATCATTAGGGAAAATGTTTAGGAATTTTCCAAAGGTTTGAACCGGAGACATTGGGTTCGTTAGAAGGCTCTGATACCATTGTTACGAGAAGGTTAACCCGCACAAAATTCCTTTACAGAAATGTTAGAGCTTTTGAATACCTCAGGTTTGAAATCATCAGGGTCTTCAATGTATTCTTTTTCTTCCCAGTCTGCAGGCTGCAATTTGGAAGATGTTTTAATTTTAGAAACAAGAAAGAGGAATAACATGATTCTCTTTACGGCAAAACAGGAAATCTAAACCGAGTGATAACATTGTTATTATATGTAGAAGACCAAAAACATCAGAATATGGTAAAGGACAACATTTGAAGTTACAACTGAATAAAACAGCTAAAAATGGAAACCTTTTTGGCCTTGACATCTTTGATTTTTCTTGGAGGAAGAATATCCCAATCTGTATACATGCTTCCAGAATCTCTCTCTCTATTATCAACCAGGACACTGTATGTGGCATCTGGCCTCAGAATGAATGTGTAGAAATGAGTTAACTTGTCAGTTTCAGACTGCAGGTCCTTCTTTATGGGGTAGTTTTGACCGTGGTAGGAGAGTATCACATGGAGTTTCTTTGTATCAGTGCCACATAAATCTGGTCCAAACATTAAACTATAAAAAATGTGTCAGCTATCATTCTGCAATTTTTGTTATCATTAAAAAAGTTAACTTATTTAGGTTGCAGATTTACTGTTTGTTCATTTGACATAAAAACCAAGAAGCAAAAACAAAGTGTAAAACATGGAATAAGGAACATACATATAAGGTGTATCCCCACCAAACTTCTTTTGATTAACAAATCCAGAGAGAAGCTTGATGTAACCTCCGCCACACTCAATCTCTTGCTCAAATCTTACAGAATACTGAAGGACCAATGTTCTGTTTTTGTTGGTGAATTCTGGTATTTTAGCAGAGATGGCAAAATGTTTGGCATCACTGGATGTTTGAATACCTACAATATTCCATAAAATGGTAACAAGTTACAAGACAAACCAAATTCCTGTTACTACCATTTTGGACATATTAAGAAAGCAAACAATATAAAAGCAAATGTTCATGTGTTGCTAAAACCTACAAATCAAAACTTACGATAATTTGTTTCACATTCATATGCAGCAAAAGCTATTGAAGTTATAATAAATCTAAAAGTACCTTTATCATCTGGATCACCATGCCATTGCCCAGCTGTGTGCTTGAAAGAACCTGCTTTACCCTCACTGCTTTTCCAGTCTGATTTTACCCACCGATTTCGCCATCCATCTTCACAAAAACCAGCATGTTATAACACTCATATCATATATTCATATCGAAAAACGTATAAAGAAGTGAAATTTAAACTTAACGCAATGCTACAAAACCAGCTTGTAAAGTGAGTTCTGCACTCACTTATCTACTATCTACTATCAAATCGTCTTATTTATAGTCGACGTGAAATCTCCGACAAAAACACAAACAGTACAAACCCTTTAATCTGGTAGGTGTTGTTTGGTCTGTTTTTTAGTTTTTAGTTTTTCATTTCAATTAATGATGCCTTCTGCATCACTTTATTTCATCTGCCTTTGTGAATAAAGAAGCTACACAAAGTTGTGAAAAGCAAAAGACAAAAGTGAAAAAAAAAGTGACACTCGGTGTAGTTATCAGTTAAAAATTATGAGTTGGAAATGAAAACATGAAACAAATCCAACACAGTTTTGTCTGGTGCTTTCTTCATACACAAACAAGGAACACTCGTTATGGAAGTTGGTTTTGGAAATCATTGGTGGAGAAGAGTGATCTAAGAAGTTAAAATTTACTAAATAAGAAAAATTGATTACCCATTGACCATACTAAATATATATATAAATACACGTGGACTAGTAGAGTAAATATAAATATACGATGAATCATCATCAATTTAACTACCAATTAACTAACTATTCACAAAAACAAAAAACCAACTACCTACCCACATATGGTAACAATTGAAACACACACACATGCAGTAAGCATAAAAAAGAAGAACAGAGAAGAAAATAGGAATACCCTCAAAGCGTTCTTCAAATATAATTTCAGAAACTGCAACTTGTATAAGCAACAAACAAAAAAACAGAAACTTGTTGAGCTCGGTTGAAGAATTTTCCGCCATCTGCGGAATAAGCAAATATTTGCTTTCTGTCACTGCTTACTTCCAGTTGCAGAGTGGAGTTTACTTATAGAGGACCAATGCACTTCTTTGCCCTCCTCATCTCATCGTAATTACTTAAATGCCACATTCTAAAGTAGAGGACTAAAGTAGATTTATTATCCCCATTAAATTAAATGCTTAACCTTCTTTTCTTTTCCTCCTTATACATTATAACTTGACAATTTATAGATAAAAGTGCGAAACTTTAAATTTAACTCAATTTTATAAAATTGATATATAAAATAAGATTTTCACCTACTTTTATAATTTTAAATCGTATTATTTTTAATTAGTGTGAGACTTCCAATATAATTTTATCTCAACATAAGATAAACATGTGATTTGAGTTTCTTTAATTCTAAAATTTTAATTCATTAGGTTAAGATTTTAAATTATAAGCTCTATAAATATTTTATACAAATCTGACTCATGTCTCATTTACTATTATGTCTTTCATGACTTTCTCTTCAAATAAATCTATCAAAATTATCATAGTATTAATTTTTACTTGTATCATAATTATAAAATATAATACCAAAATAGTATACTTACAATATTGAATTATTTGAATCAATAAGACTAAAATCACTTGATAACAATTAGTGAAAAACTAAGATTAATTAGAGATGAACTATGTTTATTTTCAAGTTTGATAATTTCATAGATTTGTGTTGTTGTGATGGTTCTTTGGCGTGGTGTGTAGTGTTAATGATGTGGATGGTTGAAGGGTAATTAGGGTTGAGAATGTGGTGTAGAGGGCCAATTTGACGTAGCAATAGCCAATGGTGTTGGTTCTTTGTTGCATTTCTGTGTCATTTTTATTTAACAAAAATGGGGTAAAGAAGAAGAAGAAGTCAAAGTCTTCGAGTCCTTGCAAAGTCGTGAAACCACACAAGGTTAGAAAAAGGAAAAAAGACATTTTGTGTTTAATGGAATCTCTTTCCTCGTTTTTTCGGAGAAGACTTGAGCAACGCGTATCAAGAGTCAATGGTGACTTACACGGTCAATGTAACCATCTTCACATTAAATTTTCGCAATTACTTATCGCACCTCTTCACTTTCCTCCTGCACCCCATCACGGAATTTATTTTTCCAAAAAGAAATTCCAATAAATGTCCTCCACTTTTATGGAAAACACTTTTCGGAAGGTTTTTAGTGGGTGAAGAAAAAAATTGATGGAGTGCAAAAAGTAATTCCCTTAAAGTTTTTGTGCCTTATTTTTTTTTATTTGAGTTGTATATGAAGATAGTCCAGATCCATGATTAAAAGAGGCCCGTTTCTTTAAAATCATACATGATAATGTTTTTATATTGTTTGATAGATAAATTTAATTATTATGTTATTTCATGATTTTTTTAAAAATGTCTTTCACAAGAAATTTGTAAGAGACTAAAATTAAGATATAAAATATTAATAAAAAAAATAAAAACATACAAAAGTTTTACTGAATAACTATAAAACAATCTTAAAATAACTAAGTAATTGGTAAAAAAGATTGAACCTTAATTTGTTTTTCAATGTAATCGACATTTTATTCTTATCAAATAATTCAAACACATTTTTTATGTATTTATACAATATTTCATGAATCAATGCATACAAAAATGGACATCATGAAATGATGCATATAAAAGAACATAATCTTAGTTTTAAATCAAATAAAACAAATAATTTAAACAAAGTCATTCACCCATATAAATTAAATTTAAGGTAATTGAGGTTTTCTAATCAAAATGTACCAAATTTGACGAGAATAAACTCATTTCCACACAATTGTACAGTCTCTTGTAAAACAAAGTTTGAAGGGGAATTCTTTGAGGAATAAACCCGAGTACAAATTATATTTTTTGAGTGTTGTTATTTGTTTTGCTCAGTTATAATCTATCAATATATATGAAAATTCTTTTATAATGACTATAGTTGTAAACTATTTTCTTTTTCAATATACACCTGCAGAAAATTCATATTATGCATTTTATTGCAACTTATGTAAAATTTATTATTTTAAAATGAACACCACATGCCTTATACCATATTTAATTGTCATGGTACAAGCATGGCATTAAAAATAAGTCACTAGCCATTAACCCTTCATAGAAAATCTTCATGTGTAACAATTTAACATCCATCTGAAGCTTCAAGAAAACCCTAATCTCAAGAAACCAGAGAACATACACCCTTTGTCACAACAAAATAATATCCCATCATCAAATCTCAAGAATCACTCACTCACTCATACACCACAATTTTGGGCAATATTGAAAATTATATCCGAAATAAGTAAATTTAACTCACCAACAAACGCACATGACATGCCACAACTTACTTTGTCTGAACTAAAAGCAAAGTAATAAAAACTAAAGTTGTTTGTAATAAAAAAAAAATGTAAAAGAAGAATTATCAGAAATTGAACACAATTCTTATTGACATGAATAACGGAGTAACACAAAATGTGAAGTTCGGTTATGCCAATACGACCAAAGGGAGCTGGCACATTCCCAGCAAACAACACTCTTCCTAGGATGAGAAAATAAAGATCACTTTGGTAGCAGCAAAAATGTCTGATGCACCTAAACTAGATAATGGGAAACAAAACAAAATGAAGTATACACTCTACTTTGCCTGAGGATGGGATGCAATGAAGTCCACAGCATGTTTAATAGAGTTGATCTTGTCAGCCTCATTATCAGGAATCTCAAACCCAAACTCTTCCTCAAGAGCCATCACAATCTCTACTGCATCCAAACTATCCAATCCAAGGTCATTCTGGAAGTGAGCATTCGGGGTAACCTGACAAATACAAATCCAAACATTAGCTAAATATAATAGAAAACAAAAGGTTTCATCCATACATATAGTATAACATAGCCCATTGATTAAACAGTGAAAACAAAAATCCATCATCAAATAAAACCGTCCATTCTATATCCTTGAAATATCACTCTCCCTCCTATATAATCCTTATAAGTAATTTCTTAAGTATTAAAACTCATGCTACACCGCCCCCTAAACTAACTTAAATACGTATATTTAGGGACTAAATGTGTTTTCGAATTGATATTTCTGTGGAACCAATCGTCTATTTGCATTTTCCAATTCATAAAACATAGATGCAAATACTCTCACATTCATAGTCAAGGTTGTATACTTTTAGATTTATTTAGATAATCTCCTGCATAAACATTTCTGAAAAATAAAATAAAATAATTTCTTCCCTGACCTAAATTTAACATTATGCACAATGAAAACCACCTTGTAGAGATGTCGATCATGCCTTTTATAACTTCGGAAATGGTGAAAAAATTAGTGGTTTAATTATTCTAATATTATAAAGCTCTAACTAAGAGCATAAATTAGACAAATGCGACCGATGCAATCAGTAACCGCTACGGTCACGAAACAGTTGAACATGTGTAATGGCCATATGTGGAAATGATTGATTGCAACTAACGTGAAGGAGAATAACGTGAGGAAGAAAGTGACGTGGCATTTATCTAGGGTTGGCAACAATTGAAAAATATAACAGGATCGAGAAATTATGCATGAGTGGTATCGGTAATAGATGGAAATGGAGAGAAGAACCTTGGCGGGATCGACTTTCTGGAAGTTTTTGACGCAGGAGATGACGCGATCTGCAACCTCGGACTTGTCGAGAAAACTGCCACGAACCTCTTCGCAGAAACGGCGGAGGAAGACGGTGGGAGCGAGGGTTAACGGAGAGTTGCGGGGAAGAGCGTCGACACGCACTCTCAGGTATTTGATCAACGGTAAAGTGTTCCTACTCGCCGCCATGGATCTGCACCTGTGAAACGAACCTAGACCTCACTCTCTACCCTCTTCTCGTCTTTTCGATTCTCTCTTCTTCCTTCTGTTATGCTTGATGATGGATCACAATACCCAAAACACAATCCTCCTCTCTTCTCTTCCATTTCCTTCACTCCCTGGGCTTTAGAATTTGGACCTTACAGTTCGGCCCAACTGCGCCTGGCCCTGGAAATATTTTATGCACCTCCTTATTTTCTTCCTATACCGCAAGTTTTTTTCCAATTCCCCTTTTGCTCTTCGTGATTTATTTCTCTAGTTTATATCACTTATATGATATAAAATTCAGAATACGACGATCTACAACATGGTTAATATGATATGTGAAATACAACAATTATTAGAAAGTAAAAAACAAATACGAAAGAAAAAAATAATTTTAAATTATAGTCATTCTCTTTATTTTATTAAAAATATCATATTAATCTATAAAATATGCAGATGCAATTTATTTTCTAAACATTTTTTTATCATTCAGAAAAAAAAAAAGTGGTATCATTATAATCTTCTTTGATATAATCGCCTTTAAAGTATCAAAAAACAAAATCGGGGTCAGTGACGATAGCTTTTACGTTAGAAATTCGCGTTGGCATTTCACTCACCAGCAACCAAAACCAGAAATAACTGCACAGCTTAAGCTTCTGTATTGTATTGTATTGTTTTGCATCGCCCAGCCCCATGTTGGTGTTCTTCATTTGCGTATTGCTTTTCTTCATCTTTGTATACAAATTCCTCACTGCTTATGGTATTTCATTTTTCTCATTCCAATGCTTTCTCTTTTCATTTATCTTCTTTTTGTTCTAATTCTCGTTTTTGATTTATTAGGCGATTTCACTTTGATGTCTAAGAAGCAACCTAAACGCGAAGAAATTGAAGACAAGGTTGCGAGAATCACACACCCACACACGCACACACACACACTTGAGTGTTTTATTCTCCGTGTCTTACAGGAATGACTTTGTATTTTCATGTTTCATTTCCACCCAGGTTGTTTGGATTACTGGCGCTAGCCGTGGAATTGGTATAACAAGAACTCTTCATTTTTTTAATTTTATTTTTCAATTTCAGTATTATATTTCTGTTGGGTTGATTCGTTCACTCACGTTGACCTTGGACTTCGATCAAATAAATCTTGAATTCTAATTTGCCCAGAAATCACATTGATAAGCGAAGGACTAAAAATAATTAAACTTTCAAGAATGTAATCGAGGATGATTAATGATGGCAACACACTTTCTAACTCACTTGTTTGAATGCGCACTCTTTTATTGGTTGAAATTAATCGAAATAACATATTTTAGTAGTCTCACTTTTCATTAACGGGTCCCTCTTCTGATTTTGTAATTTTCAATAAATTTTAAGCTTAGTTAATAATGGAGTGTGTGTTAGAAAGTATATTACTAGCACAGCACTACTCTAATCTGCAATGCCTTATATTGCCTGTTTGTAATTATTTTATTATACCAGATTTCCTTTTTGTTTACTTTGTTCTGTATAATCCTAGAAGGATTCCTTCAAACAGCCAGAACTTTTTCCATATCTGTAACTAATTTTGCTTGCAGAGCTGATTCCTTTTTCTTTTTGGTTCCTTCAATGATGTATATAAAGGGGAGATTTTGGCTAAACAGCTTGCAAGTTTAGGGGCCAAGCTTATAATCTCTGCAAGGAATGAAGTTGAGCTAAACCGAGTAAGGACACAACTGAAAGGTATTTTTGTGTTGTGTTACTGGAAGTTCCATGTGATAAATTAGTTTGTAAATTGTGTACAAATAATGATATATACTCACATACCATGATCTATTAATGTGTGGTTTGCATACCACCAGGTAAGCATGCACCTGATGAAGTCAAGATTTTACCATTGGATTTATCGTCTGGAGAGGATTCTCTAAGGATAGCTGTTGAGAAAGCAGAATCCTTTTTTCCGGATTCCGGTGTTGATTACATGATCCATAATGCAGCTTTTGAGCGTCCTGTAAGTGACATACTGCTTTATCCAATGGTTTATTTAGTACTTCAATATGCTTGTAAGTTAAAAGAGGAAATAGAGGTTACTTTCATCCTTTAATTTAGAAATACAATTTGTCAAGACAACATTATTAGTCACTATTTCATTCTATAGGGTGTGTGTGCATGCGTGTCTTTTGCCCTATGAGTTTAGAAACATTTCATCAGCAGAAATTCCTACTACAAAGGTGATACTTTTTATTGGTCAGCATGCATTTCATGATATGTGTATCAATTATCTACATTAACTGAACACCAGCACTGAAAAGATTTCATTACATGATGCTAGCTTATCATTTCATGTCAGTATTCTGATGCTTTGTTGAAAGCTGATAAAATTTCTCTTCACTTATCTGATAAAATTTGCTGATCATATGCTATGCTCACTGGATTAACTGTATTGTGAATTGATATTTGTTGTGCAGAAAACATCAATTTTAGATGTAACTGAGGAAGGTCTTAAGGTATTTCATAAAGGAGACTCTTGGTCCTGCTGTTCAATTACCAATCCTTTACTTTAAAATTTGTTTTTATCCCTTTTTCAGTCTTCTTCCAAAACATTAAAAGATATCATCTGAAGTTTTATATTACTCTTTTCTCCTGATTAGGCTACATTTGATGTCAATGTTTTTGGGACAATAACTCTTACAAAGCTCTTGACACCTTTCATGTTAAAGAGGGGGCATGGTCATTTTGTGGTGGTAAGCAGGAATGAGTAGTCACTAGTCAGCTTTTCTGTTACATACTATCTGTCAACGAACAATAATAATTTTAACTGTTTGGTAAAAATATATTTGGCGTGTTATATGTTTTTGCATTAATTGCTGACTATGCTAAGTACTAATGCACATATTTTTGGAGAACTTCTTCAATATTTCTTGTAAACCCTTTCCCATTCATAAACTGATAATCTTTTGTTACTTTCAATTACAATCAGATGAGTAGTGCAGCAGGAAAGACACCTGCCCCAGGTCAGGCTGTATACTCTGCTTCCAAATATGCGCTCAATGGTTACTTTCATACCTTGCGTTCAGAGGTATGTAGACTATGTACGGGAAGGGATGCAATTTACCATGATAAACCATACTATAGTGTACAAATGGAAGATAAACGAAGTAGTTTTTTTCTAATGAGAAAAAAATGGGTATAATGGATGTTATCTTATTGTAATTATCATACTGTACATAGTTATGCACTACTAAACATTTCATGGTGACAGCTCTGTCAGAAAGGGATCCGAGTAACTGTGGTCTGTCCTGGTCCAATAGAAACGTCAAATAATGCTGGATCAAAGGTTCCATCTGAGGTTTGTGTATTTGCTAATTAATGCATTACTACTGCAAAGAAAGACAAAACTTGAGTGAATTTTTCTTTACTTTCTTTTCACCATATTACGTAGTGCATGTATCTTTGGAAACTTCTAATACTCTAGAGTGATAAATCAAGATATACTACCATTTTCTGAGCTTATAGATGCAATTCAAGAATGAAGAAAATTTTTTCCTTGCACATTTTTAGCAAAAGTTGATGAATGTAATTTTACTAAAGAAAAGGACAAATTGCAAAGAAGCAGCATAGTGGAAGATGCTGGAGTTTACAGTATTCTCTCCCCTTTACGTTTTGATTGTTGCTATTGTTCTCTTTAACTCGTGTCATGTTGTGTTCTCTGGATGTGTCAATCGAGTCACTGAAAGATTGTTTCATTCATGTGAAATTCTGTCTCCACAGAAGCGTGTGTCATCTGAAAAGTGTGTGGAGCTGACTATCATTGCTGCAACCCATGGCTTAAAGGAAGCTTGGATATCATATCAGGTGAAAGCATTGATTAGAAATGTACTTTTGTTTCAATATGTCGCCATTTTTAAACATTTATTCTCTGCATTTTGTACAATGAAATCTCCTTAATACTTGTTTTGCCATTTTTTGTACACGTCACTTTGTTTGCCTCTTAGACAAGTGAATCTCTGGTGTCTGTTTAGATAAAGCATCATCCTTACAATTTATCATTAAATGTAACAGTGTGACAGTGTCTTGAGGTACAATGTAACTGTCCGAATAATTATGTATTTGACGTGAAGATGTAATGCTCCTTGTCAATTTGCTAGGCCATGGATTTTGAGTATGATGCTGGGAATATTTGTTCCTGCTTTACTTTATGGAATCCAGAAGAGTTTTTGTTCACTGGACCCGGAATATTGAATGCTTTCATCAATTTAAAATTTGGTTGCATCTAAGCATTTGGCTTCTCACGATAGATAGGCTAATTGATGCTTTCAATTAGCACCAATTAAAATTTCCAGATTGCAACTTTAATCCTTGAATCTTTTTCGTGCAGCCTGTGCTTGCTGTCATGTATCTTGTTCAGTACATGCCATCTGTTGGTTATTGGCTCATGGACAAGGTATTTTCTAATTCTATAGTATGCATTTTTGTAACTTTATTACGTATTCTTTTCTTTCTTTCTTTTTTTGCTTATGTGCTGGACATCGATCAAAATGAATACATACCTTGTTTAAATGACTGTAGGTTGGCAAAAATCGAGTAGAAGCTGCTGAAAAGAAGGGAAACACATATTCTTTGAGCTTACTGTTTGGAAAAAAGAAGGCCCCATGATGCCCATCTGTGCATGGTTTTCAAAGATCTGTATCAAATATATTTTAGTTAAAGGTTCTCTATCAAAATGAATGACACCCTTTCTGACAATTGACAGAATAGAGTTATATGTTATTCCAAAATGAACAATGAAGGTTTATAAATTTTCGATGGGCAAGTCATTCTGCAATACTCCACATTACTTTGCAAATACAGAACAATTTTTTACGTATAAAATACAGAACAATCAATGTGCAAACAAACTAGTGATTTTTAAAGAAAATAGCCTACACTATACTTTTGTCGTCGAAGATGGAGCTGCAGAAAACTTCGATGACGTAAGGAGTCTAGTTCGGTAAAAAAAATGGCAGGTGATAATCTCAATTTCCAAATATCACTGGAAGAAGCCAATGAAACTTGATACTTCGAGCTCCAAAGTTGCATTAATATACAACGCCAAGTTAAGATAATATTAATAATTAATGCCGTCAAAAACAATAATTAAAATTATCAATGGAAAAGACTTGCAAAACAACTTATTATATAAACTTAATTTTGCATTGGAATTGACAACAGAGAGCAACTAATACAACAACCAAACCGTAATCCATGTCTACAAGGGAGGTATATCAGTTAACCCCAGTTGAGGACAGTGACATGTTTAACTTGTATTTGAGGTATGATTTGATGAAGGGATCCAACTCCCCATCCATTACAGAGATGACATCTGTGGTTTCATGCCCTGTTCTTACATCTTTAACTAGCTTGTATGGATGGAATACATAGTTCCGTATTTGTTGTCCCCATTCAGCCTTGACTGCGTCCCCTCGAATCTGCTTAATCTCTGATGCGCGCTGCTCTTCAGCTATAACCAACAACTTGGCTTTCAAACGGCTTAAAGCTCTGATCTTATTCGCCAGTTGTGATCTCTCCTCTGCACCATGCTTGTTTAATGTTAAAACTTGCAAAAAACACATGTTTGAATTGGATGCAGACTAGAAAAGGCTCAAATGAACCTCAAAATTTAACAAAAACATTAGTAGTCTCGGATCCATATATTAGTGAACCTAGACGTACGCAGTCCATATCAAATATCCACCGGAGTTCATCTTTAACAAAAGTCCAAATACACTACATAGTACCTACCATTCACGCAGTATTTTGATCTGTTAGATGTACGCAAATGTGCAATGCACAAAATAAATGATTGATAAAACGTTTTAACACAAACCAAGTAATCATAACTGAAAATTCAGAAAGTCACCACAAACAGTTTCAAGTTCGATTATCATATACGTGTTCCAAACAAAGAGGGCTGTATTGATTAGCTTACCGGACATTGCTGGGATCACTTTGTGCTTATAGATTAGTTTCCTAAATGACTACTTCTAGATTCTGGTCATACTGAAAGGGTTAGAGTGGGGATAAGAATTCCCGAAGAGGAACAATTAACGGCATATGTTTGAAACTTTGGTTCATTAAAGTAGATTGGACACTAAATTATTTTTGAAGTATAGTGTCTCCAAATATATCTGGGTTATCATTATCTTAGAATTTGTGATGTATTTGAAACTGCGAGAAGCAACCTGCATATTGCCCAGTGCAACATGGAAGAGTACTATAGAAAGGTATGTAATAAGTCCAGAAAAATATACTATTGTGATCAAATAATTCTCAAGGAGCTGAACAAAAATATAAATAAATAAATCCCAAAGGAGATAAACGAACCTGTGCAGCGAACAGTGACACCAGTTGGAATGTGTGTAATCCGAACTGCAGTTTCAACCTTGTTGACATTCTGACCTCCCTTTCCACCTGCTCTTGAAAAACTAATATCCAGGTCCTCCTCGGGAATTTCAACATCCATAGATTCCTCTGGAAGAAGAGGCATCACCTCAACACCAGAAAAGCTTG
>Ga0209389_1002137_pt1 | contig 14824 bp, 11 predicted proteins | sample CowpearedBW_FD_187526 | JGI IMG/M metagenome (GOLD analysis project Ga0209389, IMG submission 187526) | Root nodule microbial communities of legume samples collected from California, USA - Cow pea red BW (SPAdes) (version 2) | ecosystem: Host-associated > Plants > Roots > Nodule | place: USA...
ATGTAACGATCTTACTAAAAGAGACCAGCGATTTTATTTTCATTTCATGCCAAAACAACGGAAATATATGACCAAATTATACTACAGATAGTTTTATGCACACAAAATGCATTTCAAGCGCCTTTCAATTCAAACAGATAGTTGCTCAAGTGAAAACTATGCTGGTATATTGTTTTGGTCAGCCAAGGAACAGGGGAATCCTCGAAATATCAAGTGAGCACATGCTTATAAGGAATGTAGATTTTGACCTAGAAAAAAACTACAATATTTGGCAAACATATTCGCATTCAGTGAAAAAGAACAAACTTTACAACACAAAATCTTAAATCTTGAATCAAGTAAATAAGTGGATATCATACCGGCTCTCCTTTTCCCCTAATTTGCCTTTTAACTCGCTCTTAGTCGACAATCGTGACAATTTTACATTGATATTTTTTCCTCCCGTAGCATAGGAATAATACATATAGATCTACACTTTCTTGATATCTAAGAACCTAACAACAGTCTACTGTCCCGTAAACTTCTCCATTGACACTTCTACGCACATTCTTAGCAATAATGCTCTTACAATCAACTAACTTTCATTAATATAACATTTTTTACCATTACAGTTCCCATTTGACATACCATCACCACCTTTCCTTAACGTAAAACCATACCTGTATAAAACTTTGCCAGTATTTTGTATTAGACAATAGGTAAAGAGGACAACAGAAATTATTGAATGAATTTTTAGAACCGGTTTGGAATAAAACTTTGTAAAAGCTTAAGATTCAGTATTTAGAATATACAACAGTTCACAATATATTATTATAGTAACTACTCTACTTTTCTAGAATATATCATAATGCACCACTCTTGTGAATGAGGATGAGGTTATCTCAGCATTCCCTACAGTGGGCGTAAGAGTGAACCGAACATACCTAGGGTTAGGATTGCCTCTCACCACCTTTTGCCCATACTTGCGCCAGCGGTAACCATCATCCAATATATCAACCTCACTCAGAGTTTGTACAACGACCCGTGGCTCCCTAATAGGCTTAACTACAGGAGTAATGTCAGCATTTGCAAACTCCATTTTTCTGCTCAATAAAAGAAATTCCGGCTATCAGCAAACATACATGAGTAGCAAAAAGAAACATAGGTCTTGGGCCTAAAGCTGTCAAACCTTCGCTTTGATAAGGGATCATCATCATCAACCTCATCACTATTCCGATTTGAAAAAAATCCTGTACCCTCTGGATCACCATCATTTGTTGCTGCAGGTGATAACTCTGGAGTACTGTCAGGCTCAGCTGGGTGAGACACCTGGCCACATATATTGGATCCTTTGTCTGCAATTCAAGAATTAGGAGAAAAAGAAAGCCACATTATTTGTTTACAAAAAGTACCAATAAAATGGCATCAATAAGAAGCATCTAGCAGGTATTACCATCTCGAAAGGAAGCTTTATCAGTCCTCTCTTCTTGCATAGTCATGATAGTTCCACTTGAGTAACGCCGGTTTGGCTGGGGTTTCGGATGATCATGTGTCCCCTTGTAAATTATCTCAGTGATTTGCCCATCATGAGATCGTTCAAATAGTTTCTTAACTTCACAGTTAGGATGTGTACATTTGTAATAACTGCGTGGAAATTCACTTCCTTTAACATGTTTCTGCCCATACTTTCTCCAGTTGTATCCATCATCAGATACTCGCTCAGCTGTGACGGAAAGTCCACTACCTCTATTGTCAACTTGTGATGGTTGAAGCCCAGTTGCTATGTTGCTCCTAGGGTTCAGTTCATCCAAATCACCTTCAACACGGGCATTAGCTCCCGAGCTAACAATTTGAACAGGAGATGATAGACTTAATTCATTTGAAGGGACCGCTATCTCACTTTTTACTAATGGTGATGATGAATCAAAAGGTTGAGCTTTTCCTTCACCATCTATTTGAGTAGATTTTTCACTTGCGTGATTGTCGGGGTCTGCAGGAACCTTAAATATACGAATAGCATTGTGTAAGTACCACGCAACCAGTAATCTTCAAAACAACATCAACCAAAACAAGAAACTTGAAATCAAATCTGGTTCGAGTTAACATTGCAATATATTTATATAATTATCGCTATGTAGCACGGATACTGATACAGACAATGGATAGGACACTTTGACATGTGTAATCTTTAAAATGTAAGACAAGGATCTATATTACATCATTATGAATTATTTCAATTGACAATCAAGAATTATGTATTCAAAGTCATCTATAAACAAGGTTAGTCAAATATAACAATATAAACATACTATCACCTAATATTAAAATGAGAGATTATATAAAAACATTCCCAATAATGCATATATAATCTAAATATTACTAATTATATAGGATTTATTTCTTATTTCTATAATCTTAATAGAGACTTATCCAATAAGCTTATGGGTATTTAGAAAATAATTGTATTTGTTCTTGTTAACATTGTGTTGGAGCGGTATCAGAACTATGTCAAAGACCAAACAAATATCTTTTAAATTAGACACTTCAGAACTATGTCAAAGACCAAACAAATATCTTTTAAATTGGACACTTCACCGATACGTATCCTACAAATGTTGTGTTCGAGCTTCATAGAATTATCCTATCTTGTTAACTTAGTATAAAGGTTATGATCAGGTACAATTAAGAAGAAAAACATCAATGTCAAGTCCATTTATCCACCATAGTTCAGAGTTTATATTCTTCAATTTTACTAGCAAAAGCATAGAGTAATTCATTACCATATTTGGTCTACTGTGCGGTTTAAACTCAAAGAAGCTGGGTTTCCGGTCATCAACAGTATTGGTATTGAAGCTTGCAGTGGTTACAGGAAATGAAGCAGATGCAGCAGAAGTCACAGAAGCATGCGCTGTTTGATGAAGCATAAAAAGGGATCCTGTAGTCGGTGAAGGTTCCACCTGCAAAGTATGTGAGAAAGCGTTAGATAATCTAAATAGGCAAGTACTGAACGAATCAAAAAAATATATAAATGAAGACACTTAAAAATTTTAATTTCTTAGAGCAACAAACGGACAAAGAAAGTGACAAAATAACAGGAAGTTTCAGAATACACACTAGTAAAGGGACCATGAATAATAACAGAAAGAAAGTACATACAAAATCATCAGAGTAACCACGCTATCGAGTATATTTATCAGCGACTTATGCAGAAAGATTCAATTACAATTGAGCAAATCCAAAACTCTAATTTTCCCTTCGGGATAACATTGCATGTTTATCATTTAGAATCTATACCACAACCTATTGCATCACTACGTGTGGAAGTTATATAAATTCAGCTCAGAAAAACCACCCCGCATTAATTATGCACAGATTAGGACCACTCGCACAATTACATCAAGATTTAACAAATATGTGATGTATTTTTGTACTTTCACAAAATTACAAATCTTGACCCACAATCTCTGACATTCCTCATATTACTCCAATGCCATGCCATACAGAACTAATATGGATCCACTAACCCTTGACAAAGCATTTATTCTGTTGTTCCACACATATAAATAGGGAAAGAGAAAAGCATTTCCTATAAAACCTGCAATGCAACACCGTTGAAAACAAAAAGGAAAAGCACCGAAGCAAAGGAAGATTCAGTATGTGAAAAAACAACACTGACGCAAAAGAAAATAATGAGAATGTTGAGCAATCGTAAGAGAAAGCCATATTCCAACAAAACACCGTATTGAGCATAAAGGGAAAATGCAGAATTCCATAAGAGCAAGCATCAGAATCTCATGGTCCCAACACAAATAACAAAATCTAACAAGTGAAAAAGATCAAGCACAGAAAAAGGGCCAGCCCTAATTGTAAAAAAACTAATTAAATAGAAAAAACAAATTAGCCTCAACCACCAGATTAAATAAAGCACATATACTCACTCTGTCACTCACATCGAATTTTTCGTGAAACAAACAGCATCTTCCATTCATCAACATTTAAATCACCTCATTTTTAAAAATTATTCCGTCCAAAGCATAACACTGTCCCATATGCCCCATTTTGATGCCCTTGGCATTTACATGAAAATCACACTGAAAAGACCACTATTTTTTTATATGCCACTCACACTGTGTGGACTTCAACACACTCGGGTCAAGTAAAAACATTTAAACACACCTTTGACCAAGTTCAACTAAAAAAAATTAAAAAACACAGAAAAACAAAAATCAAATTTTGCCGATGAATTCACACACCCATTTCTCTCTTTAAACTCCTTTTCTTTTTCTGAGCAATTAAACGGATCAAACGCGAGCCTCGAACCCAGCCAAAAAAATCAGAAACCCTAGAAATTGAAAAGACGAATGCATTCACCACTGACTAACCTTCATGTTGGAGAGCAGCACCGGTGACTCGAGAAACGAAGTCGGACTGAGCCCCGGCGGAATCGTGACGCACGGCGAGCGTGAGATCGGGAGCTTCGCCGGTGACATGAGCTTGTACCTTGCACCGCCTCCGGCGGGAGCAGCGTCGGCGGCGGAATTGGGCCTCGACCCAGGTCGATTTGGATCGTCGGAGAGAGCTTCGGCGGCGTCCATTACGGTGTAGAGAAAGAAAGTTTGTGTCTTGGAGGAACAGAAAGAGAAGGGTGGAGTCAAAGAAGAAGGAAATGGAGGCAGAGATGAGAGGGCAAAAGAGTCATTTCAAGTGAAGGGTATGTATGTCAGTGAGAAAGAGAGAGATCAAATTGACTTGTTGTGAGAATGAATCTCAAAACGAATTATGAATCTGTGTTCAGTGTTGTGTTTGGTCTTTGGCTTTTCATTTTAACCTTTTTCTCTGCATTTTTTTTCTCTCTTCTCTTTCATGGTGTGTGCTGCTTGTAATGTTCTACTGATTCTCATCATCATGTTATACAAATGTCTGAAGCTAACATGTCTCTTAATATATTATAATAGATATATTAATAATAGTGTTAAATATGTTTTTATCTTCACATTTCAAATAAATTTAAAATTAAATTTTTCTTTAAAATATTATCAATTTAATCTTCTTCTTTAGTAAATATGTGAATTTAATATTTTTAACCAATATTTTTAAGTTTATACAACATTTTAAATACATTTTAAAATAATATTTGATTGTTTAACATGTTCAACTTTTATTTTAACATTAATTTAAATATTATCTTATAACGCATTAAAACATTAAATAAACTTAATAAAAATTAATTAAAAAAATTAAATTCATATATTTATAAAAATAAATAATTAAATTAATAAAATATTAAAAAAAAAACTAATTTCAAATTTTACTAAAAATATTAACTTTAAGAATCTAAAATATATGCATGTTAATAATATGTGAAATGGCAAGAACATTTTTTTTCTATCATGCTTCACTTCCTCAGACTCAATAACTACATACCAAATTTGAATTCTAAGATTTCAAATGAATTAAATTATTCAAATTTAATTTCTAATTTCAATTTCAAGATTTAAGTGGGTGATTTGATTTGGCTAAATATGTTTATTAGTCTTGAATTTGAATCTTTGATACGTGTTAAACACAAAACATGTATTACATAAAAAATGACATTATCTCACACAGTTCAAGATTATTCTAAAAATTAAAAAATAATAAAGACATGTTATTATATATATAATAAAAATTTGTGGTTAAACAGCAGTATAAAAAACATGCTTGTAATGCGTATATTTTTATGTATATTATATTTTGTTAAGAAATATGGATTCTTAATGTAAATTTTTTGCAAACAACCAAAAACTATATTTGTAATATAACTTTAAAGATGATTATTCTTATAAAAATTAATAAATTTATCATATAGAAATTTGTTATAAGGTAAAGTGTACCACATAATTACTACTAGAAATTCTCATATTACATAGGACTTTTCTTGCAAATTTGATAAAAAAATTTGCAAGAAAGAAATTTTTTCTGCCATTTTTTCTAAAAATTTTAATTGGTAGGTAATTCCTTCGTAGGTAATCATTTTCTACCAAATTATAAAATTTGTAAGTATTTCCTACAAAATTTGTTATGAAAAGTGTTTTATACAAAATATTTTACAAAAAAATTGGTAGCAATTACTTGCAATTTTTTTTTCTCAACAAAATTTGTAAGTATTTTCTACGAAAAAGAAGATCAAAACAAAATTGACAGGAAATATGAGTTTTTTTAGTAGTGAATATATTCTTTCATGATACGATGTTTATTAAAAGAACACGCGGGAGACTTGTTACTGTATATTAAAAACAATTTAGCAATTAAAATCAATAAATATAGTTATTTTGATTTGTTTAATTAATAATACCACAATATTAAGCTTGATTCTAAAAGCTATTCATGAAGCTAAATGATATAAAAGTTTATTATATTTAATAATATTACTCAAGGTACTTTTTAAAAGTATAAAAGTTAATAATTACTTAATAATATATATTTATATATATTATAATTAATAAAAAAATTCCACTCATTTATTTTTTTTATAAAAAATTAGAAACTAATATTAATAAAAATAGTTTAACTAATAATAAACTAGGGGTGGGCATGGATTATTATTAGTTAAACTATTTTTATTAATATTAGTTTCTAATTTTTTATAAAAAAAAATAAATGAGTGGAATTTTTTTATTAATTATAATATATATATATATATATATATATATATATATATTATTAAGTAATTATTAAATAAACCATTAGTTTAGCAACTAAGTGGTATCTTTTAAGTAAAATCTTAAGTTCAAACTTTATGAATGGAAAAGTTCTTAGAAAAGGAAAAACTCTATTAATGCTAATCAATCATGTTTTTGAATTTATAAAAAAAACGGTGAATATTTTTGACCAAAAAATAGTAAAAAGTCATAACTTCTATGAATTCGGTATTTTTGTAAAAGTGATGTGCATTAATTACAGTATTTAGTTTATTAAAAATATAGATCGATATGTAAAATAATTATTAACTCCCTATTATGTTTTTTATCAATATTTATCAACTGTGTAAAATATGTAAGAATTACGAGATGAAAGTATATAATTAATATAATTAGAAAATAAAGTTAATATTGCTTGAAATTGTAAATGAACAAATAAAAATAACAATAGGTTTCAATTTCTTTAAGCTTACAAAAATTAAAATGTGATTTTATCATATAAAATCATTTAAAAATAACCCATGCATAAACATATTAATTCTCTTTATTACCAAAACTTTATTTAGGAAATGAAAACAAAATTTTCTATTCCTCCATAGTTAATTCAAGGGACACAACACAATTGGGGTGGAAAACTACAAGTGCAAAGACATAATAAAAAATATTAAGTGAAAAAAGTCACATGGATTTAATTATTTAAATATGAAAAAAAGTGTGGTATTTTTAATTTGGTAATGATAGTTTGATAGATGAGAGAGAAAGAAAAAGGGTTTGTGTGGATTGAACTTTTAGACTTTTTAAAAAGTAATGTGGTAGATGATTTTGTCAAGGAATTGTTTCACTATTGGACAAAGATTTGATAACAAAATAATTATTTATTTTGATGTGTGGGGAAATAATAAAGAATTGTGGTGTTTGATTAAGTGATTTTGTTGGGATAGGTAAGATTTGAAAGGGAAAAGTGGTGTGTATGCTAAGTAGCAACTCAATGTTACTCTTTACCACACAAAAAAGAGTTTGAGTGATTGGTGCACAACAGCAAATCAAATCTCTTTCTCAAGTTGGAAGTTAAGGCCACACCAAAATTCATGCCACAAAAAGGGATAGATTCAAATCATTTTATCAATTCAAACAATATCATCTTAATCCATCATTCTTCTTTATCACATTGCTTTATTCATTTCTATTCTTAATTTTAATAAATTCTCAATTTCATTGAAAAATAATGGATTAAATATATTTTTGTTATTTAACCTTGAAATTAGTATCTTTTTTAAACTTTGACTAAATTTATTTACCAACGTTAGAATTACGTATATTTGTCTTTTTAATCAAATTTTATTAAGTTTATTTGATTTTTTAAATTCATTTGTCAATTTACATTGAAGCGAAGATATGTCAAACAGTGTAATGTACTCAAATATTATCATGAAATACAATTAAAACGTCAAATAAACTTAACAAATAGTCGTTAAACAATAATTATAATGTTACAAAATCAGCTAATATTTCAACATCCAAGTTATTTTATACTCTAAGTAGTCTTTAAAGTACAAAAAGAAAAAAAAAAAGTACAAGTAATCCTCCAAAAACTACAAAACATTTCAAATAGCCTAGTGAATTCTGCATAATGGAAGAATTAATCAAACAATTTCATTAGTTTAAATTCCACTTAACAATAAAAATAACATTTAGAGGACCAAATTAGTAGTTTGTTCATATTATATTCAAATTGGTTGTGTAAGTTATGTCAACTTTGGTCTTTGGATTATAAATCACATCATGCAAGCTATGTTATTGTGAATAATGAAGTTGCAAGTGGTGAACGAAAAACTAGGTCACAAAGTGATACTTTTGGTGGGGTTTAGAAAGTAAAAAAAATGAAGTTATGACTTTGGACATTGACTCCAATTTTTATTTATTTTTTGCTTCTAAATGAGGTAATTTTTGACCCTCACAAATTTGGATATTTTCAACCTTTAGTCACAATAAATAATGAGAATGTTCTGAGTTTCCATGGATATGGCATACACAAATGACAAAGAGAATGAGTTAATATGCTGGCTTTATCACTCTTCTCAGTTACCTATTTATTGATGATGAAGAAAATAGAAAGTTGTTAAAAGTGGTTAAGAAGATATTTTGTGGATAATTTATGATATAGGGTTTATAGGCTTTAATAAAACATGGTCTAAGAAAGGGTAAGCTATGTTACCTAAAGAAAAAAAAATGGAAAAAAGTGTACTTATTATTATGATTAGGCAAAGATAAAACAACCCAAAAATCTAGGACTTTAGAAGTGGTAGAGAATACTTTAATTTTCCTTTTCCACTTTTGTATATTACTATTTTTTTATATTTGTTTTATTAATGATTAGTTTTGGTCATAAAAATATTATTACTTTTAATGATTTTTTTTTCTAAAATTCATATTTTTTTTATTATTCGAACTCGACATTTAAAGAATAAATTCAATTCCCATTTTTAATGGATATGTTTTATCTTACTTAATGAATTATACTAATATTAAAAGATGTCACAATCAGTGCATGATAAATTCAAACTTTTATCCATATAAAGTTGTTGCTTCCATTGTTCCTCGAGTCTTTTCTTTATTGGTATTTAATAAACTTAAAGCATGAATTATTCATCATGTGAGTGCTACACTATCTTCTATTTGTCTTCTTTTAAAAGCATCAGTGCACTGAATATGTAAGATCAATAAAATTAAGATACTTATTTCATATAGTTAAACATAATAAATTTATATAATCTTATATTTCTTTTTATGACCATATTATTAAGGAATTTGAGAGATTTAACAACTCTCGTTAATTAAGTTATATATGAGAGATTTGACTTCACATTTTGTCGAAAACCTTAGAAACAATAAATTTGTGAAAATTTTCTCTTTATATATTGTTTACTTTATTTATTTTCACTTAATGTGACACTCGTGAATCTACACCTGAATTTATTGATGTTTCATCTCAAAAAAGATATTTTTAAAAAGTTATTATTATTCTCATTAACTTGCTTAAATTATTCTATATTAAAGCAAGTGATTTTACTTCTTTTTTTTTTCATTACTTTAAAATGCGTTTTCCTAATTTTAATTTGACATAAATTTAAACTCGTAATATATTATATCAAAACAAATTATCTTTAAACTGAATAATATTACCTCATTTAGGTTCAAGTTTAGGTTGAGGCTGAACGTCTTATGTTTTTTTAAAGCTATTACATTATAAAATATTATTGTTGTCATTACTAATAACATCATTATAACATGCCATCTATGTTTACACTTGAATAAGTTAACGTGTTAAACCTTTTTGCTTCTTGAATGACCCAAAATTTAAATTTTCTGGCTAAATAATCTTGAAAAATAAGCTTGACCAATCATGTATAAAGCATAGGCATGAACTGATCTAGACTTGAGGTAAACTAAACTATAACAAAAATCTAATCAACAAATAAACAAAAATTACATTTAAATTTGAAAATCTAATCATGAATATCATAAACATTTTAATAATAGTTTAATCATCTTGAGCCAGTTAGGTGAAACTGAATTTCAAAAACTCAATAATGTTGCCGATGAATATATCAGCCCATCTTTTCTTATTAAATAAATTTCAGAAGGACTCAACATTCTTCCTTTATCGAAGAGGATGAGTTTTAGATGTGATCTGATCCACTAACATGGCAAGCAATTACATTATTAATAGAGTGAAACATTGTAGATAAGTCATTAGTCAAATTTTCTTTCATAATTGTATGCCTCTCTCTATGTATTGAGTGTTAAGGAAGATTGTTGCCATGAATGCATGCTTGGTCCCAATACATTTTTCAGATATCATGAATGCTTAGTTTACTGTCATATGCTGTCACAGTGAATTGTAGTGTATTGTCTAATCACACCAAATGCATAAACAAGTGACTTTCAAATGTGGTGAAACAATGCACTTACATCAGGAATCTAGAATTTAGATATGAATGAAAAATTTTAGATTGACTAAAAGTAAAAAGTTATATAAAAAAGACAAAACTCATATATATCAACTCTTAAAGATTTTAAGATAGAAATGATATCATGTGTCTTGTACAAACAACTCATATCTCAGATGCAATTAATTTCCCCTGTCTATCCCAATAGATCCAGTTACTACAAGTTGGTGCTAAGCAATTCAATTTTTTATGGATGGATTGTCTATTTTCTTGTGAATGAATGGAATTATCAGCTATCAGGAACAAAATTTTTGTTGAACACATTCAGAACATGTCATAATAGTCATGCAGAATAACCATTTCCACAGCCAAACCATCATGCAAAAGGGTTATGGGGATTTTGAAAAGGTGAGAGGCACAATCTATACAACAAGAAGTAGTAATACTTACAAATCCTTTCGTTGGTAAAAAATCACTTCATAGGCAGAACAGTAACATGTTTCTCCAATACATTAACTTTGTTGAGCAGTGAAAAACTCAAGCCATATCTATCTTTTAATATATCTAGTAGTAACTTCCTCTAGTTAGAAGCTCCTCAAATGATTATAACTTCACTACAGTACTAACACAAACAACTTGTGCTGATATTGATAACAACACCATTGTAGTATTCTTATGGAAAATAGTAAATGATTTATGCACATAATGTAAAGAACTGTTACACAATTATTTAAGGTATGCTAAGATAAACTAAGAAAGGAAGAAAATGAAATGAAATTATCTGTTAGTTAAAACTATCTTATAACTTATACACATTAGTTTGTGTATAAGCTAATTTTAACATACAAATAAAGTTATTTCAATTTTTCTTCAAGAAGCCATATAAAAATGTATATCCAAACAGGCCACCAATCACAAATTTTCATATATGTCAATTATATTGCTTATACAATAAATACTTCTACAGTCATAATAATAATTTTATAATTAGTTTGACAGTTTAAAACTTTTTAAAACTGAAAGTGCACAGCAATTAAACTCCAGAAAATAAATATCATTACCAACTTTGACAAATAATCATAATCATTCTTATCAACCTAGATAGACATGGGAACCCACACACGTCCCAATTTGGGCTTCTTTTCACAAGAAAAAAGAGTTCAAACATTATAGACCAAAACATGCACAACGTGCTTTACCCAAAAATATAAAAACAGCATGCATATCGTGATCCAACCACATATCCCCAGAGCATTGAAGACAACTAACATCAATTCATCTGCCACATTACAAAAGCATTATATGGCCTCAATTAAAAATAGTTTTAATCACAAAAACAACTCATAAATTCATATATGATACCAACAATTAAATGAGACTTGGTCGTCTATACAGTACAAACCATAATACATAACAAATAACAGGTACCCTTCAACCTAAAATGTTATGAATTGAATAGATGTATAAAAAATTAAAATAAAAATGCAATTATATACAATGTAAAATTGACTTTGAATTTTATAAACGAGCAACAAAACTATCAAATGACCAAAACAGAGAAAAACAAAGAAACCAGAGGTGACTAACTGCACAACACTACGTACAAATCTTGTAGAAATACAAGCACAGAAAAATTACAAGATACATCTGGCCTTGGTCATCCAATTTGGATAATGCTTTATGAATCAATAGAATTTCCCAAAAAGCCTAATGGTAGACCTTCAAGTTATAGGGTCACTGAGTTACTGATCGATTTAGACACTCTAGTTGAATTCCATGAATTTCTGAATTAGCAAAATAATTAATAATTAAAATATGTCCATGCAGATAGCACTCTTCGCAGCAATTATCCAAGTACTATATTATGGTCTTAGTGGCAAGTTTTCAACCAGCTGCCTCAGGTTTTCTGAACAATGATAAAATGCTCCGCCCAGTTTCATGTTCCAGGGTTATATTAGGTTTGGTGACATCAAAGCGCAGTGGAATGAGTTTCTGAGTCAGTAGAATTCAGCTTCCGATACCGATCGGTTTAGGCCTAGTTTTAAAACACAGGATAGAACGGTACTTTCATCGAGTTTACATACTTTCATCGAGTTTACATTTGTGACAACATTAATAAAAGCCTATAAATATGATGCCCCCCATTTCATGTATGGATAAGAAAGAGCAGGGTTGAATTAGGCACTGGGCAGTTGCCAAGAGCCAATGTAAAACCTTTTTTTAATCTTTTATATATGGAACAAATAGAATATCAATTACAATTGTAGAACATTTGAGACAATACGAAAAAAATATTTAATAGAAGACTTTGTTCAATATAAATTTAATGGAAATTTGATAGTTCATAAAACCCATTGATGACTAACACATGTAACAGACCTACCTAATACTGGTAAGATACGATTTAATGTTGCCAAACACACACCACTATAATCATAAGAACAACAGTAGACTTGTTTAACAAATCACCATTCTCATTTGAAACATTAAAATTCTATTCCAGAGAATGTTAGCTCTCCAGATCCAGTCAATTCCCATTACTTATAAACAACAAAGCCTAGGGAATGGTGAGCTAGAGAGAATGAGAAGATCCATGGGCGCATGACCATGATTAACCTAGAAGTAAATTCTATACATACAATTACAGAGTGATTCGAGCAATAAAAAACTGTGACACTGGACATTCCCTCACAATTCTTAATTACAGAATCTACTTGTGCCCTATGTCAATGAAGCAAAGTCGCAGACTAGCATGTGACGACTAAACAGTCTGGGTGTAAAACCTTGAATATCAACCCTCCAGTTCAGTACTGACAAAATAACTGATTTATTGATCTATTGAGGGTAATAAGATGCTTGGTAATGATGTTGCAGACCAATACCACCAAAGGTTGAGGTTCTATCATAATAACCACCAGTTGGCACATGTGGCTCTGATGAGCTTAGATGAGAACCACTTACATTGGGGTTGCCACGGGGACCCATTGGGACACCATCATGGCCATAATAAGATCCGGCTGAAGGACCTGCATATGGAAGAAATTTTGGGGTAGAAGCCATCATGCCAAATGGCATGGCTGACGAGCTCCTATAGGGATTTGGATGCTCTGGAAACAAACCTGATGGATGGACACGAGGTTGCTGGTAATGGTGCATTGCTGAATTGACATTCTTGAGGACAGCTGCAGGAACAATTGGAGCAGATGCACGAGGATGCTTGATCCTAGGCTGCTGCTGCTTTTGCATATTCCTCTTTTGCTGTTGCTGCTGCTGCTTATGCTGAGGTTTTGAAGCAGGTGCTGCAGTAGATCGTTTATTATTTGTCTTCTGCCTCTTTAATTGCTCTATACGCTGCTCAACGGTGGCTCGTAGGTGTTCAGATTCAAGCTTATAATTCTCAATAATCTTGATCACCAATTTCAGTGTATGAATTTCTCTAGCAGTACTCTCACTCTGCAAACATACCTCAATAAATATAGAGTTTTATTTTAGGACACATGCATTGACAAGGTGACACACTTACAGATGAATTTCCTTCTTCGGAAAGTTTTCTAGCAAGTTTCTTAGCTTCATCCACAGCAGCTTCCAAAACAGGAACAGGTGGAATCTGATCAGCAAGATTAAACTCGAGAATATACTTGACAGCTGGGATATGTTTGTCCTTATCTATAAGTTTCTGAACAATATCTGCAAAACACAAGTATAGCCTTACCAATGAAACTACATAAGAGGGTAACACCATAAATTAAGCCTGTATGTCTCCAATATACATATGTATATGTACACACACACACACACACACACAAGTTTATTGTTCTTCAAATCAAAGTTATCAAACTTGAGAGTTTAAGTAAACTCATGGGAGCTTCATAAACTCAACAATGGGAGACTTTACTTCATAATAAAATACCTATAAAAAACATAATAATTCAACGTTTTAATTCCATAATAAAACAAACTAATAAACATCAACAGTAAAGTAACTAGCAGTGGATAGTTCTAAATAAGTTCAAACTATACAAATTAGAATAACAAAGCATTTTTTCCACAAATTCATTTTCTGAAATTTGGGAAAGGACAAGCAGTATGTTCAACCAAAACTATGATCCAAAGTACAAACAATAGAAAGTAAGGTGGTGTGCCAGCTGTATCTGAACTATTTAAATAGTTCAGTGACAATTTTTTTTCTTTTTTTGTGGTGGGGGGGGGGGGGGG
>Ga0209389_1002144_pt1 | contig 14805 bp, 11 predicted proteins | sample CowpearedBW_FD_187526 | JGI IMG/M metagenome (GOLD analysis project Ga0209389, IMG submission 187526) | Root nodule microbial communities of legume samples collected from California, USA - Cow pea red BW (SPAdes) (version 2) | ecosystem: Host-associated > Plants > Roots > Nodule | place: USA...
CTTATGCATTAACCACTATCATTCGCAACTTACAAAGTGTGTTATCCTTCAATTCTCTTTAAGAATTCAACTTCCCACTAAACTGAATACAAAATTATAGGCTATCAACCAATTTAACTGTCATTTCTGTGCCTATTAGAGTGGCTATTGCACCTACTCATCAACATCATTACTACATTAAGGCATCCCCATTTAAATCATAGTATTGGTAATCCTTACCCACATTCAAACTTAATTTTATAATAGGCTTTCCATAAATATTAAGAACACAATATCTCACACAATTAAATTCACTACCAAGATAATCCAGTCCTTTAATTGTCCAATTCACCTTAATACTTAGAAATCTTCTATTGCTTCTCTCCCTTAACCTCATAAGTCATAAGTCCCTTTCCATTACCATAGTTTTCAGTTTAGGAAACTCCCTATAGTATTTCAAATCCCACAATTTCATCACCCATGACCTAATTTAGTTTCCCAACCACCACTTCACACCCAAAACTCACAAACATACCACTCTGATATGGCGCCTGGCAGCAGCCAAGATGCCGCCAGGCAGTTCCTGTAGTTCCAGGAACCCCAAATTTCCCATGCCCTGCGAACCCTAACCCATGAACACAACTTTGTTTTTAATCAATTTCACAACTCCATAACATACACTTCCAGCTTTTAGGATTACGATTCATCTCTAACACTTCCCAAACCCGAATTCATTCACACTTTTCTATTTAGATTAGTGCCACTATAGAGATCCCCAATTCATCAACCCTAAGATAACCTTCATGTGATTTTCATCTCAATTAATCCCTCATTCTATGAATTTCAAGGCAAATACGGGGTCTAATCATTATCACGATTAGAATGTGGTTTCTTCCCGATCAGAAACCTCCTAGAACACGAAAAACATCCAAATAGAGTCAATTCAACTCACATTGCCTGGCGGATGTTCATAATCATTAGGTAGTTCATCAGGAAACCTAGAAACTAGGTGTGCAATCACGTGTCACCTGGCGGCAAGGCTCGTGCCGCCAGGCGGTTTATCACCCGCCAGGCGGTTTCTAGAAATTCCAGAAAACACAATAATACACGAGATAACAGAGTCTATGCATTTAATTTATCATACATTTCATGCAAATATTAACACAATAACAAAAGGTACGGTTTAGCTCCCCTAACCTGGATCCTTTTGCTTAAAATTGAAAATTTGGAGGGTTCCCTTGATCACCAATGGCCTCCCTTTGACTCTCTTCCAATTCAGTTCCTTTCCTCACTCAGTCCTCAACCAACTCTCAATTTTCGTACTCCTCCCACTATGCAACAATGGCAGCCACAAAAGCACTCTCTCTTACCCTTAATTGATCACTAAATGTTGTCTTAATGTGAGGTAAATGATACAAAACGAAAATACAATTAAAACTAAGTTTAATTGTCATTCAATGGTTGTATTATGATGGTTTTCCAGCCCTCCCTTGGCCGCTAGGGTTTCTGGCTTTTCATATTCATACCAAAACTAATCTTAGCAAAAATAAAGTTTAATGTGAAACTACCAAGGTTTGAACCCATAACCATGCCTATGTCCAAATCAATGCACAACCATTTAATCAATTCACGTTTAGTGGTAATTCATATAATCCTATGATTATATTATCCCTCAACCTGCTCAAGCATATTATTAAAAATAATAATAAATTAAGTACTCGAACCCAAGTCCTTTCACACAATTAAGTTCTCTCAACCACTTGAACTAGTACTTCTCCACATCACACATGTTAGAATTAAATGCCATAAAGGCTCCCACTACCCGCATTTATTAATTAATTAATTATTTAATTAATTAATTTTTACGGGTCTTACAATGTACCTTGAACTATTTAGGTACCATAAATCTTTCTTATCACTCTTTGCGACCTATAAAATAGATTTACATTACATGGTACCCTTGATATGTTACGTCCAACATGTTTAATCTATTCTTGGTCCTTTTGGGATCCATTTCAAATATCCCTTAGGTACATCATATTTTCTTGCTTTGCAGTTCTTAGAAACACGACCTTTTATCATACAATAATTACAAGCAATCAACGATATATCACTTCATTTGGTGGTGCAAAAGAAATTAGCAAACTTCTTGACTTTCTTTTCACTAAAGGAATTGTAACCAATTATAGCCTTTCTAAAAACACAATTTTGAGAGCTAAGAACAACTTATAAATTTATTTTTCCTCTTGTGAATCTTCTATACATAGGTTTTTATAAGGTATTTGACTTTTTTTTTCTAAAATAGTGTAGTTTTCACAAGGTTTTGACATCACTGATTTTCATTATAATAGGTTGAATTATTGTAAATCATATACATGTTTTCAAAATCAACTTTTAAATTAGTTAATTCTGTTTCTAGGTGATTAACTTTGTTTTCTAGCTAGTTATTTAAACCTTTTAGTCAATTATTTATGACAACAACTCTGTTAGCTACATCATGCAATTCGTCAAAGTCATGCAGTAGTTGGTAATAATCATGATTGTCTTTTGATGACAAAGAACTTATTTGGCTTGATGATGATAACCCATATCCAGCCATGAGACATAAGTTTGCTTCTTCACTTTCTTCTTGTGATGAGCTAGTTGTTCAATCAATTTATCTTCCCAAGGAATGTAAGCACGTCTTTCCTTGGGCTTGCTTTCCTTTTTCCTTTCAATACCTTTTTCTTTGGTTTGATTCCCGTCAACAAGTGAAATTAGGAGTACTATTTGAATTATTGCATTTAGAATTGTACCTCCTTTAGTTACCTTTGTTACCTTTTCTCTTTAGATACATTCCAAACTTCTTGGTAAGTAGATTCAAATTCTCATTCTCTTTGGATTCAACTAGATCCTCATCATTTTCCTCATCTTTCTTGATGCTAGATTTCAAGGCCATGTTATTTAACCTTTTTCTCATTACTCGTTCATTCAACCTATTCATCTCAATCTCATGCTCTCTAAGCTTTCCAAACTAGGTAGCAACAATCATTGTTGATAAATCCCTTGATTCTAAGATAACAGTGACTTTAGGTTGCCAACTTCTATCAATAACCTTCAAGACCTTGATGTTTACCAAGTCTTTGTCAAATTACTTTCCCAAGCTTATGAGATGGTTGACAATGTGTGTGAACCTTTCTCGGATTTAGTTATGGATTCACCTTGTTGCATCTTTAACAACTCATACTCTTGTATCAATGCATGCTTCCTAGCCCTCTTCACATCATTGGTTCCTTCATGTGTGACTTCAAGCACATGCCACATATTTTTTGCTCTATTGCATTGAGAAATTCTGAAAAATTTATCCATATTCAATGCAAATGTTTAGATGTTCTTGGTTGCATAATCATATTACACTTCCTTCTTCACATCTTTTTGTCCAGAGGCCTAAGGCTTGTCAATCTACTTATCATCAACAATATGCTTAGGAATGAATGGTCCATTCATGAGTGCATTCCAAATTCCTTGGTCAATTGATTCAATGAAAATTTTCATGCAAATTTTCCAAAGATGATAGTTTATACCACTAAACATATAAGGGCTTTTTATAGAACCACCTTCTGCAAAAAGGAGTTTATTTTCAGTCATTTCAAAAAATGTTTTAGGATCAAACTCGATTATCTTACAAGAACCTGCACTTGACACCAATTGTAAGTTTTAAAAGACTTTCTTAGCCAAGAAGAGGTGACTAAATTGACTATTACAGAAAATTAGGTTCAATTTGATTTTATAAAAATCCTTTACTTTGAATCAGATTAACCAACAAATTAACAAGCAATCTCTACTAGAATATACATTTTTAATCGATTGAAAATAAAGTTAACAGGTTGATTTCATTTAACAAAGAGTCACACAAATATACTAGCATAATTCAACAGATTAAAACAACTATTCAACAGATTGAAAAACTCAAAAAATTATAAAGAAAACATAATTGATTATAAAGTTATAATCTCGCAGCACAATTAATCAAGATCAACTCCAATTAGTAGTACAAGTAGGGTTACAACTCCAGATTACATCAAATCATCAAAATACTATAAAAATATTATTCAAAACATTTTTTTAACAATGAACAAGCAAGGAAAAGAAGATAAAACAAATACACACAGAATTTTATACTTGTTCACTCAAATCTGAGCTACATCTAGTTTGTCAAGGCAACCTTAGCCCAACTTTGCACTATGTCAAAAGTTTTACAAAATCCAACAAGATTACACTTTTGAAAAGACAAACTACACCAAGACCCTTGAATCGCAAAAGAATCTAAGTAAAGCACAACAAGATTCCCACTTACAAATTTAGAAACCTTCCAAACAACACACATAAACCTAAAAAAGATCAAACCTTTGTAGTAGCTCTCGCTAGCTAACCAAAACTTTTTCTCCAAGTCTCTTACACCATAAAAAATGCTCTAAGAAGCAAAGAACACCACATGAGCAACTGCATATCTGTGTAGTTTAGAGAGAGAGAATTTTGTAAAGTATTCACACTAATTTCACGCTAAAAAATCACAACCATTACTAGTCTCTTTGAAAAATCAGACTCTATAATCTACCTATTAGCATAGTAAACATGTTGATTTATCTGTTCAATCTGTTGATTTCGCTTGACTTAAGTGAAATCAACTAATTGAATGATAATTTAGTTGAATGAATATGCTAATAACAGAACTATAACAGCCAACCAATTAACTTGTTAAAAGCCCATTTAACAAACTAAGACTATAATAAGACATAAGATAATATTCTATGTAAAAAATGTATTGATGTCAAGATCCAACCTTCAAGCTTCAAGATCTTCGCGTGATAGTCATATTAAGCACACATCAAGTTTGATCAACATACTATTTCTCAAGTCTCATTACTCTGTTAAGCCTTCAACAATCTATCATAATCTAGTCAAGTCCATACGCAATATCTTCATCAAATCTCGATGCATCAAAGTAATTTAAGCTAACATAAACCTACTATGTTTCATAAGGTAGTTGCTTATGCGAAAGGTGCCAATTGGATTTTGACCATTCATAAAGAGATGTAGTTGTTGTAAAACATGACCCTCAATAAATGGTAAGGACACCACTAGGTAAGAGTATTATTGGTTGAAAGTGGGTCTTGAAGAAGAAGATCCCAAAAGTACTTAAAAGTCATACAACTAATGAAGTGACTACATTTAGGTACGACATTAGTGCATCTAATGAGTCAACTATGATAGCATTTAATAGTAGAGAGGGTGGTGATTCACCTGTTGGCAATAATGTTTGATATATAGTAGTATATTTTTTGTAGCATTTACATTAGGAAAAAAATGATAACAATGAAGCATTTGATGACACATCTACATCAGATTATCTCTTATTTAAAGTTCTTCTGAAACGTCAGGGTTGCAATCATAAAAAGGACATTGATTGTAATATGATATTATCTTTGGTATCCAAGCACATGTCCATCAAGGTCTTGCTTACTCCTATGAAAAATGAAGATATGAACCTTGAATAGATGGACATGAAAATGACCTTTCTCTATAGTCACTTAAAGGAGAAATTTGTAATGCGACAACTATAACGCTTTGAGGTGGAAGGTAAGGAGGATTATATGTGTAAACTAAAGACACTACAAAAACAAGTTGGAATCAAGAACAAGTGTTAAAGCACAATTGTTAATAAAGAACAAGAACATTAATCCTAAATGTTTTCAAATGGATTGGGTGAAGAAGTTGGAATCTACGTTTTGCCACTCTAACATTCGCCCTCTGCCTTCCCTTTTGATTTGCACTAGAGATAAAGCTGTCCAGCGGCAACATCCACAATATTGATTTTCAATCAAGGTAAAACGAATTTCGATCAAAGTCCTTGCATTGACCCTCATAATTAGTGATTTCAAATCAAGAACAAGAGTCAATCAAGAACAAGAGGTGTTAATCCTATCCTTTTTGCAATCAATTTGGTGAAGAAGTTGGAGTCTGTGTTTCACCCTCTCACACTTGCCCTTTGCCTTCTCTTTCAGTTCACAATGGAGACAAGCTATCATAGGATGGAATTTTAGTTTAAAATCATTCGCTCATTTACTAATGGATTATATCTGTCGAGAATAAAACCATTACCGATGAATATTTTTGTCGATAAATTTAACATAGAAATCTCTTTGTAATTTTGTTAGAAATGATAACTTATCAAAGAATATTAATCTGTTGGTAATCTTTCGTCGCTAATTTTAAGATTTGTTGTAGTAGGAGATGATTGTATGAATTCAAACAATATCATAGACAATGGTTTAAGAGGTTTGAGTAGGTCATTGTTTCTTAAGGGTAAAATAGAAGTCCTTATGACATATGTGTCTATCATAAGGAGATGAAAATTGGCGAGTTTATCTACTTGTGTTGTAAGTATATGCTATGTTGATCACATCTTAAATTATGGCTGAAACTAGGTGGTTGAAGTCATTACTACATAGTGAATTCAAGATGAAAGATATTAACACAACAAGTGATTTTGAGGATGAATATCAAGAGGTATTGAGTCCAAAAGAAACTCTTTTTTTTCTAAGATAAATTACATCCAAAAGGTTCTGAGAAGTTTTGGGATGGAATGTTCAAAATTCATACACCTTTGACAAATTCTATACATATTTCAAAGTTTAATTCTACTCAGATTGATGAAGAGAAGGAATACATGTCTTATGCTCCTTGTGATAATCTAATGCAAAGTTTGATGTATGTGATTGCTTACAATAGATCATATCTTGCCCAAGTTGTTAGTTTGGTGAGTAGGTATTTGAGTGAACCTTCAAATGTATGTAGAAGCTTGAAGGAGACCAGGAAAGAGATGTCTTATTGAAATAAGATATATGATGGTGTTATTACTTTAACATAACTCCTATGACCAATCTAGATGCATTTTTTTCCAAAACAAATGGTAATGAAATATTTATGAGCACTAAATTCTATTAGGGGTATTCTTTTGGTGCAAAATCCTTGAATGAACTTCAAAGGTTGATAATTTTCATAAGACCATGGAAGTTCAAAATGATTTTTATTTACATTAAAAGGACAATGAACCATAAATTGAATGTTGGAGGGTTCAAGAGCAACACATCCAAATCCTATCATAACATGTAAGGTATTTGTGGGCTATGTAGGAAGGCCCAAAAACTTGATAATTGCATCCTACACAAAACTATGAAGGATTCTTCTTTTTGCACCTTAATATCTCACACTTGCGCCTCATATGAGTATGTAAAGGAGGAAAATGAACATATCATGCCTTGTTGTCATTCCAAAACCTATTTTTGTAAATCCCAACATTTATATGAACACTATCCTAGGTAAAGTGCCTCAAAATTTGGGACATAAAAGAATCATTCTAAGCATTTCAACATTCATTGCCATTGGTTTGTCTATTGTAATTGTAATTCATCTTAATAGCATAATTCTTATTAATCTTTGGGCTTGCTACTCCACATTTTGAGATGAAAATATTTTATAGTAGATGAATTCAAGCATTCCTCATATCATTGAGAAAAACATCATCCACCTACTCAATTTGGTTATAAGAAATTGCAACAAAACAAAATACTTCTAAATTGGAGAGTTCAAAAAGTATTTTCTTAAAAATTTTGTCTAGTTCAAAAGTACTTTCAAATTTTACAATCCATAGTCAAATTTCCAAAAATAACTTTGAGATTATGTAATACGGAAGTCAATGTCATATTTCGAATCACATAATCCAAAAAATCTTTATTTTTATGCAAAAGAAAAAGCTTCCAAATTTGTTCATTCAAGAAATCACTTTTGATTCCAAATTACATAATATAGAAGTCATTTTTTTTTACATAAAATGAGGAGCCTTTAGGTTGTGATTTGGAATACAATATGGACTTGTGAATGACATAATTTGATAGTCAAAATTGACTTTAAAATTACTATTCTGGTTGTGTAATTAAGTAGACATTTTTTTTTAGTTTCAAATTGCATAATTCGAATGATTTTCAAATTGAAAAATTCAAAACAAACTTTAAATTGAAGGACAAAATGAATATTTTAATATTAATAGGGTGTAGAAGAAAATTATGGGGTGCAAAAGGAAATGGCCAACTATGAATACTCGCACTATCCACAAATATGGTGATTGGATATTAGCCTAATTGGCCCATTAAAGTTAAGGCTTCTTGAGATTAGTTTCTTGGAATCTATTTAGGCCAATTTGCGCCTTTATAGGTGTAATTGGATTTCTCTAAAAGATTTAGGTAAGATCACAATAAATGGTTTGTATAAAATCTTCAAAACCATAAACAATAAGAAAGAGGAAGAAATAAGCCTTTTATATAAGCCTAAACTTGTCATCACAATAATTAGATAAGCTTTTTTTTTTCATAATGATTCACAATCATGGCTTAGAAAGGTCTTTACCCAAAGATGAAAAGATAGTTAAAGATGGAGAGCACATGTGAATAAAGTGACATCAATTGTCAATTTTTTTTTCTTCCTATAGTTTTGTTATATCAATTGATTGGGGAAATGAGATTGATTAATACACTTGAACTTCTACTCTAATTTTTGGGAAGAAACAAGATATGAATTACCTAAAAAGAAAAGAGTGAGACATGCTTCATGATGTGATTATTACATGTTTTGTCTAACTTAAAAATTTGTCATGGTGTAATGAGATAAGAATTCTTCAAATAAAAACATAAATAGGGACTGGGAAATTACCTAGTAATAAACTATGTAAACATATTATTGATTATCCTCCGATTCTATTGACATGTATAGAAGAATTTACATAGAGTTGCGTAAAAGAAAGCCAAGAGAAGAACCTTAAGTTGAAGGGTTCAATTGATACATTCCACTGTCTTTCTTCTCTCTATAAGAAAAGATTATATAAACTTATTTCCATTCCATTCCATTCTTAATAATTCAATTGTGAATTGGTTGTTTTAGGTCTAGAGTTGTAGTTGATTGTTGTGTCACACAGATTGTTTAACATGCGATCCCTACTATCTATATTTCCAAATTCCTCAGCCACCTTTCATTCCTTTATGTTCATTACATTTCCTCCCCCATTAAAACCGATCTTGAATCCAAGGTTGAGACAACGAAAAGTTGATTTGAAAGTTGCATGGTCTTCCTAAATTTGATTCAATATAGGCAAGGGTTGAAGCAAACTTAAAGGTAGAGTATTCAAAAACTTCACTTGTTAACATATTAAATTTTTTTGAACATAATATTTGATAGTAATGTTCATGTTAGTTTAATAAAACTAAAGGTAATGCTTCTTTAAGTAAGGGTATCATCTATATTTGAGGTTTAGATAACAACTTATAAAAAAAATCTTGGGAGGGAACTAATAATTTTAATCTTTATACTAGACTTATATTTAATGGTCAACCTAAGACCTTATGCAACTCGTTCTATTGTTATGAGATTTGTATTGCCTGATCCATGAGACTTTGCAAACTTTTTTGATATATTTTAACTATGAAATGATGTCCCGATAAATAATGTCCAAAGTCCTCCTTTAGAAGTCCATGGACTTTGCATCCTAATACCCAATTATTTTGATATAGAAAAATAGTATATGACCATTTGGACTTTTTACAATACTCACACATGATTTTACAAAGGAATGACATGATTTTGACATCTATTAGGAGGCAAACCTAAGGGAACAAACGCTTCCTTAAAAGTATTTAACAAGACTAGTTCTGGTTCCATAGTGGTAGGCAAGTCTAGCTAATGATCCAAGGGGGATATAGAGCGAGTGTAATGCATTTTAAGCAACTAATGAAAATAGGCTTAGGTCAGTAGTTTACTTTTCTCCCCATGTAAGGTAATAAAGAGATTATCAACCAAAAACTTTAAAGTCTACAATGTTATAATTTGCAATGTGTTGTAGTATTGTTGCTAACCAAGCAAGCCCAAAACCAAGTCAACACCTAGAACTAGAAGCAAGTAGACAAGTACATTCAAGGTATGATCCTGAATCTTTATTTTTAATTCTTTGACCAATCCTTCAACTACTACAACCTTACCATTTCCTATAAGCACTTGAATAGGAATTGGTTCCACAGAAAGCTAAGGCTATAAACAATTATCAAAACTCACACTGTCCAACAACTTCTAAATTTTCATGTCATTGATAGTGCTTTATAATCTCATTAGTACCAATCCAAATGAACATTTTAATGCATTATCGGACAAAGGATGTTCTTATAGTGTGAATGTTTCCATATTTTCAATAATAGGGTCAAGTGTACGATTATCCATGTAATCTTCTTCCATCTTTAGAAGCAAATAATGCTTATTAGGACATCTATTTACCAGATAAGACTTTTCATCACAAATAAAACATAATCCTTTCTCTCTACACAGTTGCATTTTAGTAGGGGACGTTATTTTAATGTTTTGAGTTCTCTTGTTTAAGGTTGTGTTGGGATTTGTAGGATTCAAAAGTAATAGTGATAAGTTAAAAGATTTTAACGTTTGGAGTAAAGGATAAGGTAGAGTTTGGGGTTTGTGTTTTGGATTGGTGAGTGTTAATGTGAGTTCGGGGCTTAGCCATGTATTTCTACTCATATAGTTTAGATACAGACACAAAGCGAATCAAGGAGGTTATTGAGCAATAACATCATAATGAATGTTTGTTTTAAGTTTCCTAGAAAATAATATAATAAAGCTGAACATCATGCACATAACCTATTTGAGTAAGCTTGAAAAAGTTAGATCATGGATATTTATATGGAGAGGGGCCAAATTAAAGCTCTAGTTTCCAAGTGAAAGCCACCCATATTAAAAATAGATCCCTAAACATTACTTGAAACCAAGGGATGACTTCTTTCTCTATGTGATTGACAAGTATGGTTAATATTTGCTCATATGTGTATGATAATTATTATCCAAAAAAAAAAATTGCTCAGCCTTAAAAATTTGTCGCATCATATCTATACCATTAAATATTACAAAATCCAATTAGAAAATCCAATTTTACATTCCTCACCTAGAAAGGCGAATGAATATTCATATTATTAGATGAGAATGATTCCATTGTCTCAAACCGAGTAAAATACTATTTCTCTTTTCTTTCCATCCATTTCTAGCAAGCGTATAATGTCATACGAGAGCTCATTGAGGTATGTTTTCTATCATGACTCAATGAAGGCCCTAGTGTAATGGGATAAGAACAAAAGCGGAAAAGGAGAATAACAAGCTAGTAATGGACTGTGTAAATGTTATTATTGATTATCCTTCAATTCTATTAACTTGCATCGCAGAATTTATAAAGTTATGTAAAAAGGATGAAATGGAAAAAGTAGAGTGGAGAATGGAGTGGTAAGACAATTGGGTGTGAATTACATAATCTTAGTCAATATTAGTGGAGACCTATTAGGATAAATTGATTTTGGATAAATAACTTCATATTCTCTCAAAAGGTTCTAAAATAAGTATTATTTATTGTAATAATAGAAAGACCAAATTGATATAAGCATACTAAATCGCCTTGAGTTTAAGGTCACAAAATCTCCAAAATACAAACACATAAATTGACAATTTACTTGCCACTTTATTCATTACTTATATGTAAAAGATGACTCAATATATCATCAATAGTAACACATGAAAGCATGAATAGAATAAGGAAAATAATTTTTTAATAACTAAATTTTAACAACTTTTTCCTTACAACCTGAGGTGACATCTTCGAAGTGGCTTTCCATTCTACCATTTTCTTATTTTTCTATATTCCAAAATCACTTAGAAGATACTACCTCTGGTTGTAATAAAAAGTTGTCATAATTTAGTTCTCAAAATATCATTGTCCATAGAATAATAAAACATTACAATGATGCAATAAAAAAGGTATGTGCTAGAATAACAAACTAAATAAATAATTAGGCTGAGAAATGTATATTGTATTATGATTGAGATTTGCATCTTCAAACCATATAACAAATGGGCTTTACCATTCTCATTTCATTTTCTTTTCTTCACCTAAATACTTCTTTTTATTAAGTGTATTTATCTCTTGTCATTTTGATCATAAAGCTAAGCATTGATGTCACCTAATAAACTATCGGTATGTGCAAACTATAAGTATTAATTTTACTACAAAATTGTTAAATGTGTTTTTAATCCTTAATCTTTGAAATTTTGGTCCAATTTAGTCCCCGACTTTAGAGATATGTGAATTTAATTCTTTTAACCAAATTTTGTTAAGTTAATTTGACGTTTCAAAAATTTTTCATGATAACATTTGACTTGTTTACATTATTTGACACATTTTTTGCTTCAATATTAGCTGAGCAACGCAAGTTTGAAACGACGAATAAACTTACAAAATTTGGTTAAAATGACTAAATCAACGCATTTTTTAAGATGAAAGACTAAATTGGTCAAAAGTTTCGAAAATGGACTAATTCTAATTTACACTACATGTTAAGCGACAAAACATTTTTAACTCAATATTATATATATATATATATATATATATATTACTTTTAATTATTTTTCCCTTATTTTGAATGTCCCTTAAACTTTAAGATATACCTATATAATTGATTAAATGTAAATGTATGTTTGAAAACAACAATTAGATAATTAGTTATTATTAGAGATAATTAGCATACTTAACTAATTACATCAAATGATAATAATCGATAAATATGTTCTAAAATTTATTTTATAAAATGAAACTTTATAATAAATATTTATCTTATTACACTATAATCACCTATACATGATGTTCATTGTCAAAACGATCTTTAAAGTTTTTATTTTTACCTAGCTTACCCATTTTTTTTATTAAAACTATATTTGTTACATTAAATTAAAAACAAAAAGTTCCCAATAGCAGCAAATAAAATTGTTTACCCAAAATTTAAACCGTCTCTAATTTTTAGGAACAGGATATTATGTGGGTTTCAGATTTCACAGGTAACCTTTGTGCTCAAACCTAAATACCCACCTCATTAATCTAGTGTATTCGTATCCTGATTTGTGTTGTTTTATTGACAATAACTAATATATAAATAAATGAGTGAAATATTAAGATTTTTTGAATGTGTGTACAAAAATATCCATAGATATACATTAAAAGTGTAAATGTGAAACTTTTAAATACGTAGTAAATCTTCTTTCAAAGAAAAAAGATTACACAAATAAAAAATCCTCACAAGATAAGCAAAAATATTATGTATCTTTTGAACCTAAATCATTAAAAAAAATATATTTATACATATATGCTAGTTCTACTTGAGTTGAATTTTGGCCTACTTAAATTTGCTTGAAGGAGTGTCTAATATTAGTAAGTATCAGGAAACTCTGCAGTGAAAGCTATCTCTCTACTTCTGAAGAAAGGTGTAGCAGAATCTAATATCATATTTCTAAACTTAGTTGCAGTAAGTGAGTTTGATTTGTTTTCTTTACCCTTTTGTTTTGATTGCATTGTTATTAAGAAACTTTGATGCATGCAGGCACCACAAGGAATAAATGTAGTGTGTGAGAGATTTCCACTGATAAAACTTGTGACATCAGAGATTGATGTATCACTCAATGAGAATTCTCATGTCATCCCTGGCTTAGGAGAGTTTGCTGATCGTTACTTCGCCACTGATGATTAGCACAACAAACAAATCCAACAAACTTTCACTTAATAGAATCTACATAAACATCTAGAACTATGAATATAAGTGTACCACACCTAGCCAAACTCGACCAAATAAATAAACAATGTGCATATCAAGGAAGCCAAGTATCTAGCCTAGACCGACTTAGCCTAACTTATACCATTTTTGACCTAAACTAAGCATCTAAAGGGACAACCTACACCAGCATAAGCCAGCATAAGCCATCAAGACAAATAGCCGGCCTAGACCGACTACTCCAGCATATCCGGTAAGTTTAGAACCTAGGCCGACCACTCTAATGAACTCAATATAACGGAAGCGTCCGCGTCCAATAAACCTTAAGGGCCTGGGTTAGGGCCCTAGCCCACTCACAAGCCCTAGCTAGAGCCCAAGTCAAGGCCCAGCCCATGGGATGGTCAAACGCCATTAATGCTCTATAAATACACGTGGACCCCATCATTTAAAGGTACGCATTCATTAATCACTGATTTGACTCTCTGAGAACTTTGACTTACTTGAGCTTCGGAGATTCTTCTGCAAGTAACCCCTCCTGGGTTCAAGTTGACATGTGTCGACCAGAGAGAGGCCAACCGAAGAGATAGCGGATTACTTAGTAAGGTGACGCTTGTGCCTAACTTATCTTATTTGTTCTGCAGGAACAATTGGCGCCCACCGTGGGGCACGAGACGAACCTTTAGTACCCGTTTTTCTCTGAAGATGGTTTTCACCCGCAGTAGAGCTGAAGCGAACAAGCAAGTGGATGGTGGTCCCTCTGGACCTCCTAGCATCACCCCTGATTTGGCCGCCATCCTAGACGGCCAAGCAAAGATGCAACAGGAACTCGCGGACCTGAAGAAGCGCAGTGCTGAAGAAATGGAGGCATTGAGACAGGAGAACTCCCGCCTCAGGTGAAGGATCGAGGCAGATCCCAACCTGAAGGGAAAGGCTAAAGAAACATCTGAAGTTGTGAAGTCTCCAGCTTTCCAGCCTACAGAGGAAGAAAGTGAATACAATCCCACCCCCCACACCTTCACCACCACCCAACAGACACCCGTTACCTCTACCCATCCCCATCACTTTCCATCTGGTCAACCGAGGCTTACTACAACCCCAATCCCTGCCCCCACCCTCCCTACCACCCATATCCCCTACAACATACCCACCGCCC
>Ga0209389_1002148_pt1 | contig 14782 bp, 9 predicted proteins | sample CowpearedBW_FD_187526 | JGI IMG/M metagenome (GOLD analysis project Ga0209389, IMG submission 187526) | Root nodule microbial communities of legume samples collected from California, USA - Cow pea red BW (SPAdes) (version 2) | ecosystem: Host-associated > Plants > Roots > Nodule | place: USA...
GAGTTAAATATGTTTTTGGTCCCTTAACTTTTAGTAAATTCTGGAATTAGTCTATTTCGAAACATTGGACCAATTTAGTCATTCATCTTTCGAAATACGTGAATTTAGTTCTTTTAATCAAATTTTGTTGAGTTTATTTGACATTGAAGCGTGTTTCATAATAATATTTGACTTAACATTAAAGCAAAAATATGTCAAACAGTATAAACATCTCAAAGACAATCCTGAAATGCGTACGAAACATCAAATAAACCCAACAAAATTTGATTAAAAGGACTAAATCCACGTATTTTGAAAGATGAAGGACTAAATTAATTCAAAGTTTCGAAATGGACTAATTCCAAAATTCATTGAAAGTTAAGGGACCAAAAACATATTTATCCCAATAATTAAATGTGATAGGATTGTTATATTTTATTAGCCAATTTATTAAAGTGATCTGATTAATTATATCTATGGTTATATATATATATATATATATATATATATATATATATATATATATATCATGAAAATATTAACTGTGTAGATACCGTGATATTCTAATTTGATGAAAGGGACAAATTAGGAATACATCTTCATGAAATAGTAACGAACAAAGGCTAGTTAAAGGATTTATGGTCCCCATATGAGAGCGTTCAAATTCATTTTGTTCTTTTCTCTTTCTCCCCATAGGAAGAAAAAATCTAGAGGAAACTTAGGGTGCTCTATAGTTGGAAGACCAGATACCAAACTATTATCGTTTCCAATAATGATCAATCTAGGTATGCTTCCATTTTTAGTTCTTTGGAGTATGGAAATTGTTTAATTATTTATAGGGTCTATTGCTCTTTATATTTTCGTAAACCAAAAATTCTTAGCCAACATTCTATATGCAGGAAAATCACTTATTGTCCACAACAATGCAAGTATAATGTTAATTAATAAAATCACTCAAAATGCGGCTAAGAAATTAGTTAGTTAGATGCTCAATGTTAATGTGGAAAAACAAACATCAGTCAAGTACCACTAATATTACATTAATAGTTAAACCTTGAAAACCTAGTCAAATGGGGTAATTGACCAAAGGTTTATAAGACCAAATTTTGTACGAATGAGAAAAACCATAAAATGGTCTAAAGTAATCAAACCAAGATAAATTATAACGTCACATTATCATGGGATAGTTTTAATTATAGTCATTATCATGATTTGAGAATGTAAGTTTGCCTATTGATACAGATGTCTGGTAGGTTTTTGTTTTGACCAACACCTTGACATTTGACTTCAATATGATGTTTGATATTACTGCCTTGCTCCAATATACTCACTAGTTCCGTAAAGTTTAATGGAAATAATCATAGCTAGCTGATTACGAAGTGAACAACCTAAGTTAAGGCTATTTGAAGCTAGTGATGAAATATTACAAGGCAGAAACGATAAATGTGGAATAAAAAAGAAATAAAATTCTACCATAAGATGAATCAATATTTGAAGTTCTTAGTCTCATGGGAATATCAAAAAGGGGTATAGTAGTGACCAATGGTGGATCTTGACCAAAAGTTTTGGAGGGGTATAAATAATATAAATCTTTGATCATTAGATTGTTGGATCATTAATACAATGTTTCAAAAAATAGTTTCTTTAACTGGATAATTTGATCATTAGTATAATACTGTGAAGAAGTATAATCTATCTTGTTTTCATCTTCACGAATAACTTTCTTTTTTTCACTTGTAAACAATGAATTTATTCTTTTATTCTTCATCAATATACCTATTTTTTTAAATAATATTAAAAAATAATTTATCATAATCTAATAAAAAATTAAGAGACGTAATTATTAAAAGAAAAATATATTATAGTTAAGTCACAATTAAAAAATGGTTATGGAAAAACACATAATACATTATTTTTTCTTCTATATTCATAAAAAATGAATATACCAAAGGCTTATGAGATAAAAATAAACAAAGTTAACTATTAAATTAATATTCCATTATCGAGTAAGATAAAATAGTTATCTTTTTTGCTTCAAAAAAGAAATAGGACAAATGAGAAATGAGAGAAAAAATAATGAGGTTATATCTAACTCCCTTTTTTCTTCAAAAAGAAAAAGAAAAAGAAAACATGAGAGTGAGAGATGAGTACAATTTGTGTAAAACTAACAAGACAATGAGAAAGGAAATAAAAAATATATTAATAAAGATTTCATTTAATTATTCTTTTGGTTCTTGTTTTCGTTCAAAAATGTTAAGTTGGTCCTCTAGTTCTTTTTAGCCTCAATTTGGTTCTAAATTTTGAAAAACTTATGCAATTTGGTCATTTTCATTAAATTTCTTGAAATAGATAAATAAATTTTCATTAAAATTGGTGCAGTTAATAAAGATGGTTTGTTTTGTTGGTTTAATTAACATAATCCTAATGTCAAACTTGATGAAAATCCTTGATCTGCTTTAATAAATTTAACAAAAAGTTCCAAATTGCATCGATTTTTTAAAAGTCGGGACCAATTTGAGACTAGAAAAAGTATGAGAATCAACTTGACATTTTTGGATGAAAACAATGAAAAAAAGATTAATTAAACCTAAATATTTTTATTCTTTATTATATTTAATTTTATGTTTTATTATCTATTAAACATTAATTGTTGTGTTTTATGAAAGGAATAAAATGACAAACAATTTAATTTCCATGAATTTCTAAAATATACTACCTATAATTTAAAAAAAATTCAAATTTTTTTAAGAATTTCAAAAATATATATATAATTTAAAAAAAACTCAAAAATATTTGGGAGGCAATGGCCCCTCCCAGCCCTTACCATGATCTACCACTAGTAGTGACCTATGTACTCATGTGTTCAAGAGTATCTTGTGCTTTTTATTTTTGTAATCAGTGGTTTATTATGGAACCCTTTGAATGTTCCTTGAAGAAGAATTGTACATAGTCCAAAATTTTAGGATAAATCAAAATAAAAACATTATGTTATTCTTGGTCTTTAGATGATTTCTTGTTAAAAGTTATACTACTTTCGCCGGAAAGTCTCATGCTCTTTATAAATCTTCCTTTTATAACTGATATGTTATTTTAGTTTAAACTTAAGATGTTTAAAAGAAAAAATATTTGCTCAAATATAATGATGCCATTAGATCATAATAACAACTTCAACACTTATTTTTCAACACTTATTTTTTCACTTACAAAACTTATCTCAAAGTTTTAGAAAAATTATAAAACTTTTACAAATAGATTATATAAAGATTGGCTGAAATAAATTAATCCATTCAAATAAATTTTAATCCATTCGAATAAATATCTTAATGGAATGTCTTGTTTAAATATTTTAATCCATTCATTAAAAGCATTAAAATTTGAAATTGAAGTGTCCTTAATCCACTAAAACAATATGAAATTTAAATGCTTAAATATTCAAGTAAAAAAATAAATTCAAATTATTAAATTATTTCTCATTTCAAATCCAAAAAAACTTAAAAGAACATTTTAATAGATTAAATATATTTTAATCTATTAAAATAGAAGTAAAGATTTCAAACAAAGCTAAATAGTTTTCAAATAAATTGTTTTCTTTCCCTATGTTAAATAAACATAAACAAATCACCTACAAAAATTTTAACATAAAGTTATCATCAATTCCATATCAAATCTTCAAACTCTAAACTTGTTTCAAGTATCGTTAAGCAAATAAAAATCAACCCACCTATTCAAAGAAATTTGAAAAAAATGTTGAGAGCATTATCCATTTGACTTGAGTGAGTGAATAATAATGTTGGGAGTGAATAACTACAAATCTAACCCAACCCAAATCATACTCAAATTTAATTTCAAGATTTCATCTCAATAATATGTAATTATAAATAATCATATTAATGAAAACGTGTTTTATATAAATTATTGATATTTTAATAATTTATGTGAGCACTATATCACTTTTGTTTTCTTGCAACATAAAGTGCACCCTATATCTAACCTTTTATAGATTAATAGATGAAAAATAAAAAATTCAAATTTTTTTTTGAATTCTGTAAAGAAAATATATAAATAACTTAGATTATTAAAAGTTATCTACTAAAATATTCAATAATTCTTAATTGGGCAATTTATGTTAAAATCTATAATTTAATTGAAAATTCATTTCACATTAATTATGTTTACAAAATTAATTTAAAATTATTTAATATTTTATTCATATGTATCAAAATTAACATGACATATTTTTATAAAATACAAAAACAAGAATATATTTAAATTGTTTTTAATATATTTCATTGATAGAGTAAAAATTCAATGCACTCTTAACTCTCTCTCTGTACATACATTTCAAATATAAACAACCTGAAAAATGCATGTTATTGTCTTTGTATGAGGCAGTGTGCTTAACGTTTTCAAAATTACTTGATTTTTTCGGTGCATAAAAAATCAAAAATTAATTCTTGCATGTTCTTTTATATTAAGGAAGATATATAACCATATAAGCTATCAATAGAAAATTAAAATGATAACTATTTTATCTAAATAATGATAATTGATTTTTAATAAAATATTAAATTGAGATATTTAAGATTTAAATATTTTATAAAACATTAATAAAGTGGTTGTTTAAAATAATAATGTAGATATGTAACTTTAGAAAATTTTGACTTTTTGTTATGTCCAACAGAAAATGAGACTAACCATAAAATAAGTTAAGTGACACCATAAATAGATATGTACAGGTGGAGTTTATGTTATTGATGATGTATTATGTAGTTACATACCAATAATGTGTTTTAATCTTAGGTTCTATGAGAAAAAGAAAATAGATATAAAGGTTGAAAGCACCATAGTAGAAGAAACATCGAGAGTAAGTGTATCAATTACAAAATCAAAGGAACAATGACGACCACAATACCTGCATGTTACAACATATCTATAGTTAATTCTAATCAATTTTGGAAAACCGATAAAGTCCTGAAAACAGAGCTCCCTATTTTGGCCATTCAAATTGCTTTTGTTGTTGTGTTATCTCGTCTATTTTCCATAATCTACAAACCTCTGCATCAAACTCGTCTCATTTCACAAATCTCAGTAAGTAAATAAATTTTGAAGTTTTTTTGTTTACTAAATTTATCTCCAAATTTCTGATACATGGCATTCTAACAATGTAATGTGTGGGCATTCTAAATTATAATTATGTAGGTTGGTTTCCTATTGACACCGCCATTACTTGGAAGATTCACAACAATTTTTGAGTTCATTTTTCCGGTAAATGGGATTATCAACGTCGAGATCCTTTCCCACGTTGGTCTCATTTATTATGCATTCCTTAGTGGATTGGAGATGAACTTAAATACCATTCTAAATGTGAACAAGAAAGCTGCAAGTATCGCAATTGCTGGGATCGTCTTTCCCATACTCGTTGCGCCATGCTTATATGCTTTGTTTCGAAAAGTTTATGGACATAGTATGATGTTTCCCCTTGAAGAAAGTACAAATAATGCTTTTATAGTTTGGACTTTAGTTCTCACCGTTACAGGTTTTCCTGTGGTAGCATACACACTTTCTGAGCTTAAGCTCCTTTATACTGGTCTTGGCAAAGAGGCTTTAACAGCAGCCATGATTAGTGACACCTATGGTTGGATTCTTTTCACTTTATTTGTTCCATTTTCAATTAATGGTAAAGGAGCTGTCTACACTATGTTATGCACGATAATATTCATTGTTGTGTGCATCTTTGTGGTACGCCCACTCATTCAATGGTTTATTGATTGCAAGGCAGACAAAGATGAATGGAATGATAACCAATTACTCTTTATAATGATGGGGGTTTTAGCTTGTTCATGTATTTCAGATTTTCTTGGTTCACATGCCATTGTTGGGGCTTTTGTTTTTGGATTAATTTTACCTCATGGGAAATTTGCTGAATTGTTCATGTCAATATCAGATGATTTTGTTGGCGGCTTTTTAGTACCCCTCTTCTTTAGTGGAACTGGGATGAGACTTATGTTGATCGCAGTTTTCTCCCAAGGAAGCTGGCCCTTTACAATTGTGATTATACTCTCATTATGTGCTCTAAAGATTTTAAGCACTTTATTTGTCACCTTTTTCTTTGGTATGCGTATTCTAGATGGTTTGGCCTTGGGCTTGATTTTGAATAATAAAGGTGCCATGGCATTAATAATGTTGAACATTGCTTGGGATAAAATGGTATTGATCTATTTAAAACGTTGTATTTAATTACTTTAGTTTCTTAGATATACAATTGTAGTCTAATCAATAAGTTCTTGTGATGTGTTATTGCAGATATTTTCTGTACCTACCTATGCCGTTCTAACTTCTGCTGTTCTTCTAATGACCATAGTTGTGTCTCCCATCATCAATGTCATCTACAAACCAAGACAGAGATTTGAACAGAACAAGCTAAAGACCATACAAAAACTAAGACTTGATGTAGAGCTCCGAATTATAGCATGTGTTCATAATACTCGCCAAGCTGCAAGTGTGATTAGCTTAGTTGAATGTTTTAACGCCATGAGAGTTTCCCCTGTGTACGTTTGTGCCTTGTACCTTGTCGAACTTACTAGACGTGTTGCTGCCCTAGTTGCTACACATATAGGGAAGCCTAGTTGCCAACTTGGAGAACAAAACCTAACCAAGTCACAAGAAGAGTTAGAAAGCATTCGTAACACATTAGATGCACTTGGAAAGACATATGATGCTATTAGAGTTGAGACCTTAAATGTGGTGTCAGCATATACAACTATTCATGAGGACATATACCACTCAGCAGATGAGAAACGTACAAGCTTAATTCTTCTTCCATTTCACAAACAATTAACCTTAGAAGGTACTTTAGAAGTAACCAGTGTTTTATACAAAGATATAAACCAAAATGTAATGCAAGGTGCTCCTTGCTCTGTGGGAATATTTATTGATCACGATTTTGGGTTAGTTCCTAAAATGAACCTTCATATTCGTGTGGTCTTTGTTGGGGGCCCTGATGATCGTGAAGCCTTAGCCATTGCATGGAGGATGGCAAGACGTTCAGGAACACAACTCTCAGTGGTTCGAATTCTTCTGTTGGGTGAAGCAGCAGAAGTAGATGCTTCAATTCATGATGAAGTACAAGGGATATTATCTACGGTAATAGATACAGACAAACAAAAAGAGTTAGATGAAGAGTATATAAGCATATTCAGACTTACAGCAGTTAACAATAATGATTTAATATCCTACTCGGAGATGGATGTTAATAGTGGTGAAGATATTCCTGCAGTCCTCAATGAGATAGAAAAATTTGGTTGTGATATTTACATAGTTGGACAAGGAAATTGTAGGAACTCTAAGGTCTTCTCAAATTTGTTGGAGTGGTGTGAGTGCTTAGAACTTGGAGTTATAGGGGACATTTTGGTTTCAAACAACTTTGGTTCGCGCTCGTCTGTGCTAGTTGTTCAACAATATGGATATGGAGGAATGGATTTTGGAAATAATCTTAACCAGAAGGCCACTAACAAAGACATGTTTGAGTCTATTGTCTGAAGACAGAATAAGCATGAAGGTTTACAATGAAGCACAACGATTTTAAAGAAAATGTTTTCTCAGCTTAATGTATATCAACTTACAGTATATAAGTGGTTGTAAACCATACTTGATAAACCAGTTTTGTAAGACTGAATTAGACTTAAAATTCACTTCTTAATAAATGTTATTATTTGCCCAATATCATATAATTTCTTTTGTGTTTAATTTTTGTTTAGTTTTGGTTTTATATCATTTTATATTCCTCAATTAAACTAATAAATGAATAAATTTCACTTTGCTTATATTTCTCAACCTCTTTTTGAATACTAAATTTAATTATTTTTTAAAATCCAGTTTTTCTTTCCACTTTCCACTTTTATTTGGTAAACACATGAATTTATGCATCCTTATTCAACTTAGTTTTTAACTTAGTTAGTTTTAGTTTTATCATTTTCCTATTCTCTGTTATATTTGGATATACTCTTTTTACTTGATCACATGAATCTGAGGTTTGCATACTTGAACTAACATACAAAGAGAAATAATAATGATAAATTAATGATATAATATCCTTTTTATTTTCTTCTACTATCGATGACATCATTTGCTCAATTACTGATATAATGACACCAAAAATAAATATGTATAGGTGGAATTTATGTTGTTGATGATGCACTCTATTGTTACATACCAATAATGTGTTTTAATCTTAGGTTTTGTGAGTAAAATAAAAAAGTTATAAAGGTTGAAAGCACCATAGTAGAAGAAACATTGAGAGTAAGTGTAACTTATAGTATCTTTCTTCTTACGAAGTAACACCCCTATAAGAAGGCCATGTTGTGAATTCTTTGTACAAAAGTTATCCCTAGTATTCAACCTTTGTTTTGGTTGTAGTAAGAAGTTATGGAAAAAATATTTGAAGTTCTTAGTCTCATGGAAATATCAAAAAGGGATATTGTAGTGATCTATTTACTTGTGTTGTGAAGAGTATCTTGTGCATTTTGTTTGTAATCAATGGTTGATCGTGGAACCCTTTAAGAGTTTCTTAAAGAAGAACTATACATAGTCCAAAATATTAGGATAAACCAATAATAAAACATTATGTTGTTCTTGCTCTTTAGATTATTTATTATTAAAGATTATAATACTTTTGCTAGAAAGTCTTATGCTCTATTAATCTCTCTTTCAGAACCTGTGTTGTTTTAGTTTGAACTTAATATGTTAAAAAAGGGAAAAATACGATTTCAATTTGATTTGCTCAATATATTTATGTCATTAAGTCAATATAACATCTTTAACAAGTGTTTTTTCACTTACAAAACTTATCTCAAAGTTTTGGAAAAATTATAAAACTTTTACAAATAGATTATTTAAGGGTTGCTTGAAATATCTTGCATATATAGTTGCGCGTTTAATGAATTTTTTTTTATCTAAACATTCTAATAAATGCTAATCCATTAAGATCATTAAAATGTGAAATTTAGTGACGTAATTAAATTCAAATGCTTAAATATCGAAGTAAAATAACAAATTCAAATTATTAAAATATTTTTCATTTCAAATCCAAAAAATTTAAAAGAACATTTTAATAGATTAAATATATTTTAAATTATAAAAATCTAATTAAAGATTTCAAGCAAAGCTAAAAAAATTTCAAATAAATTGTTTTCTTTACCTATGTTAGATAAACATAAAGAAATGACCTACAAAATTTTTAATATATAAATTATATTCTACATATATAAGTATAGTATCATAAGTTATCATCAATCGCATCAAATATGCAAACTCTAAACTTGTTTGAAGTACCCTTCACTATGAAAAAAATAATGTATTTGCAATGTAAGAATTCCTAACTAATCACTCGCTAATCTCTCACAAAATGGTTTTACAAGGGATTAGCGAATGATTAGCTAGGGATTATTCCGTAGCTAAATTATAGGTAGCTAAATGGCAAGGCAATCATAGTTAGTTTTGAAATGGTGATTTAAGCCAAGAAGGGGGGGGGGTTGAATTGGCTATTTAAAACTTTTTCGAAAGCTTAAAACTCTTTTTCAATTGAATCAAATAGACTGGAAAGTTAGGATGTAAAAGCAGCATACCAATACACTTTCAATCAGTTAAAAAATAAAACAACAGACTAATTTGTTCTTGAGTTATGAAACAATCGATTAAAAAGACAAATCGGTTAACTAAAATACTGGAGATTTATGCAGAATGTAGAATTCGCAGATTTAACTCAAACATCAATCTTTTATATACAAGACTTGTTCCAATCAATATTTTTAACAAGTATATAGCCTCATATTACACAAGAACGCATTAAATCACACCAAAGAATGAATTGTTTGGTTTTCTGGAGTTTTTAAAGAGATTCAAAGTGAGTGAGATGAGGGAGAGAGAATTGCACAATTGTTTTTATACTGGTTCACTCGCTAATCACACCACTATATTCAAAAGTTTTACAAATCACACACCAAGATTACACTTTTCAACAAAGAAACTCACAAAATTTTTGACTCACACAAAAATATAGACACACATCCTGCAAGAATCACACTTACAGACCTGAGATGACATCAGGAAAACAAACCAGAGGCACAAGAACATCTAAACCTAGTGGTGATTGTCCCTAGCCAACCATACATGTGTTCTTTAAGCTACTCACAAGCCAAAATGCCTCCAAGATCAATCAAGATCTTCAAATAACGAGTTGCAACTATGTATTGCAGAGAGAGAATTTTCCATAGAAAAATGATAAAGTTTCATGCTCAAAACTCATAAACGTACACTTGCTATCGAAAACACAACATATATATATATTGGTTTAAATGAAATCAGTCGATTGAAACTGATTTCACTTGACTTAAGTGAAATCAGTCGATTGAAAAATAATTCAACTGATTGAATGCATTCACACCATAAACTATATAATGCAAGCCTTTTAACCTATTAAAACCCATTTTAACAGATTATAAAAGACATACTAAGGCACACAAGACATCTAACCTATGTCATATAGCCTACCAACATGATATATCACAAAAAGATTACATTTAACATGTTATTTTCATATTTAACACACTAAAACTTAATCTTCAAGTGGATTTTCATCAATCTTCATCAAACACCTATGATCTTCATGCACTTGGCTTTATCAATTATTTTCTTCAAGCTTGCTTGTGCTAACATTCTCTCTCTGAATTGATGAAACCAACATCCTCGAGTTGAATTGATGAGCTAAGATCCATAGAGAAACCTGAAAAATCTTTTGTATACAAGATACCAAAATACCAAACATACATCCAAGCAAAAGCGCAAAAGCACAAAAGCATACATACATATCACCTATGCATATGCTCCCCATATCACTAATGTGATTAATCATCAAATTTTAGATTAAGTTTGCAATATTACATTGTTTCAGCAGATTTCATTCAGGTTTTCCAATTAAACTCAAATTTACTCATTTCTCTCCCCCTTTGGATTCATCAAAAGAAAGTAAATGCATAAATCCATTTGGAAAAATGAAAATTTTCATTAAATCAATAACATAAAGGTGTATCAAGGCACCTAATACGAATACAAACACACAAGAAGAAAAACAAAAAGGAAAAATAGATCATGAAGCTGGGACTGATATAATCAGTCGATTGAAATTTGAAAATAGCCGATTAAAAAACTAAAGCAGACAGACAAACACAAAATGTAGCACAAAAATGCAATACATGACCTATGAGCCATCCTTTTCACTCATTCCTAGGGTTGTCTCTGTTGTAGACATTGGAGAGGAGGTCATGAACGTTATGTAGTTGATCATCCAAGTCTTGAAACCTTGTTGTGCAATAAGCATGGTGTGCATTTTGTGCCATGTTGAGATCTTAAAGCTGGTTGAGGACCATCCTCTCAAACTGGGAGTATGCAGGTTCAGTGTTCTCAAGAGGGTTATAAAGCTCAATTACCATGGGTTGGGGTTCATCTTCCCCTTGGTTTCCTCCATTAATTCTCGCTTCATGGTCATTGGCTCCAACTTCAATATTTGCACCATGATCTCCTGCAACCAACCAAGTGTTTCCTATCTTGGTGAATCCCATCTTGTGCATATTCAATGTGGAAACATGATTTAGAAGACCAGTAGACTCCTCAAGCTCTCCTTCGACATCCAAACCAAAGTGCCTAATGAACTTGGAAATGAGCACCATATAAGGAAGCTTGAAATCCGTGAGCCTCTTTCCCTTCATCATGTGGTCACGAATGGTGTATGTCCAATCACCATAACACCATTTTGAATGTAGTACATCACCACAAGATCACCTTCATTCAAGGTTGACTAATTGCTCCCCCTAAGCATGATGATCTTGGTCACCACCATGGCTAATACCCTTTCCTCCACACGTAGCCTCCCCACATGAAAATTTCTGGTTTGCTCACCATGATTACGCACACATTGGTTGAAGTATTGCACCTTGTTGAATTCATCTACTACACTAGTTTCACCCTTGCGAACTTGCATACCTTTTTGCCTTAGGCCAGCCACATCCTTCCATGTTTGCCTAGTGATTTCCATCTCCACACCTTTGACACTTGTTTTAAGAATGCCATTGCTGAACTTGAGGTTGGCATAGAACACCTTCACCAAATCTAGATACATCTTGCCTGAAAGCTCAAGGAATATCTTCAATTTTTGAGCTTTGAGATGTTTCTCAAAGGTGCCAAAGTTCTCTACCTTTAGCCATGACATGTGTATCACCTTACGAAGGATTATTTGCTTCCTATTGATTTCAATCAAGAGGGTTTGAATGCTGTCTTCGTGCCCTTCAAACCATACTTCGAGCCTTCCATGATTCAAGGCATTGGGAGAGGATATAGTAGGTGGGGTGGAGTTTTCATCATTTGAGGGGGTTGTTTGCTGTCTTCTAGGCATGGTGAATTGTAGGTTTGGCTCTTGCTAACAAATAGGAATGCCAACGCATGATGCTTATGCAAGTATTTATAGAATCAACATGTTAATTTTCAAAATTAGTCAATTAATTTGTACAAATTTTCTGGTTTCAATGCAGTACAGGAAATCACAATCAATTAAATGTGAGGGAATTTGTATCAGAGTATGCAATGATGTGTTTCCCATGCCTTTATGAACAATCCACTCACAAACAGTTCATATATAATGCATGCACATTGGAAATCATGTAATTAAAGCACTTTATGGTCAATGCAACCTGAAAAGTTGATTTTAGCTGATGTAATAGTTGTTACATGGTACTACAGTCCAAACATAGTCATGTGATGGATAGTTAGACTGGGTCAATAAATTAAAATCAATTCAAGCAAATCTACATCAACATATGTGATTTTAACACATAAAAATACAAAGTCAGTTGACTAAAACTATACTAGACAACTGATTTTTGGTGTAGTGACAATTTTAAGTGAAATCTATGTGTTGATTTGGCAGTTTTAGCTGAATAAAAATTTCAAATCTCACGAAATTCATGTAAGACCAATTTAAATGAAATATATGTGCTATTTTTTAAGAATTAGTAGATTGAAACAGTTCCAAAACACAAATTATGTAGATTTTGATAGTTTAAGTGAAATATTTGTTGAATTTACAAATTTAGCTGATTGAAATTCTGGTAGTTCACAAACTATGTAGATTTTATCACTTTAAATGCAACACACACATGATCTAATAAAATTAACAAGCCAAACGGATATCAACATACATTCTTCATGTCAAGAATACCTAATTCAGTTCTAAGCTTATTAAATCTATCACGTGCAATAAATTCGCCAATTGATTTTCAGTTTTCACAAACATGATTTCAATATCACTTTTTTGAATATGATCCCTTATGAAATGATGCCTGATTTCAATGTGTTTAGTTTTAGAATGCTGAATTGGATTCTTAGTTAGGTTAATTGCACTTGTATTATCACAATAAAGAGGAACCTTTTCTAACTTTACACCATAATCCATAAGTTGATGCTTCAACCATATGCTTTGAGCACATCCATGTCCAACTGCTATATATGTACTCAACCTCAATTGTAGATAGTGTTACACATGCTTACTTCTTGCTATTCCATGAGATTAGGCTTGATCCAAGTAGATGGCACATGTCACTTGTGCTTTTCCTACTCAATTTGCACCCTGCATAGTCAGAATCTGAAAAACCACTAAGAACAATGTTAGATTCATTAGGATACCATAATCGAACATTAGTTGTCCCTGTCAGATACTTGAGAATCCTTTTTGTAGCTTTGAAGTGCGATTCCTTTGGATTGTATTGAAACCCTACACACAAACAAACACCAAATTGGATATTCGACCTACTAGTGGTTAGATATAGCAAAGAACCAATTAACCCTCTATATTTGGTTGAATCAACTTGTTATCCAGCTTCATCTGCATCCATAAGGCAATTGTAGCAATTGGAGTGGCAACCTCTTTGCAATCCTCCATTTTGAACTTTTTCAGTAGGTCAAAATAGTATTTTGTCTGGCTTAAAAATGTTCCATGCTTGAGTTGCTTCACTTGCAGCCTTAGGAAGTAGGTTAGCTCACCCATCATTGACATCTCAAATTCTCCCTACATAGCTGCAACAAACTCTTCACACATGAAGTTATTATTTGATCCAAAGATTATATCATCTACATATACTTGAACAAGTATTACATCACTTGCATGCTTTCTAATGAAAAATGTTTTATCAAGCGCACCTCTAGCATATCCTTTAGATAAAAGAAAGTTGCTTAACCTCTCATACCACTGTCGTGGTGCTTGTTTTAAACCATATAAAGCCTTTTTCAATTTGGAAACATGATTAGGATATAGGTGATCTTCAAAGCCAAGGGGTTGTGATACATACACTTCTTCATTTAAGAAATCGTTCAAGAATGTACTTTTTACATCCATTTGAGAATGTTTGAAATTACACATGCATGCATATGCTAACAATAACCTCACGACTTCTAGCCTAGCTATAGGTGCATATGTTTCATCAAAATCAATACCTTCCTCTTGATTATAACCTTTAGCAACTAGCCTAGCCTTATTCCTTACAATGTTACCATTTTCATCCATTTTATTCCTAAACACCCATTTAGTACCAATCACGTTCATTACATCTGTTTTAGGAACAAGAAACCACACATCATTCCTAGTGAATTGATTAAGTTCATCTTGCATAGCAACAACCCAATTACTATCACATAATGCATCATTCACATTCTTAGGTTCAACTTGAGAAACAAATGCAACAATGTCAAAGAATACAAG
>Ga0209389_1002149_pt1 | contig 14779 bp, 4 predicted proteins | sample CowpearedBW_FD_187526 | JGI IMG/M metagenome (GOLD analysis project Ga0209389, IMG submission 187526) | Root nodule microbial communities of legume samples collected from California, USA - Cow pea red BW (SPAdes) (version 2) | ecosystem: Host-associated > Plants > Roots > Nodule | place: USA...
GTTCATATTCCATCCTGATCGTATCTAGCTCTCTTAACATTTCATCAAATAACGAATTCCATGAACATCAATAAAGGAACCAACATATAAACAGCTTCAAAAAGTAGATACGCTGTAACACCTGCACAATCCTATAGAAAACAGTCCTGCTGAAAAAAATTCAAACTCTGCTACTTAATGTCTACATCCAAAAAAGTTCCCCTAAAATTTACTTTTCCTAACTAAGAAAGTTTTGGTCATTCCTCTCCAGTTGTTGTAAATTTTTCAAGCACTAAATCAACAAAAAAGTCGAATTTATTCATTGCAGAAAAGTTAGCCTTGTGTCTTACACAGATCCGGAAGAAAGAGCTAAACAAATCCTATAGCAGCCTGGACAAAACATCAGATAACCATTGAAAGAAATATTGATATTTGATATTTAAATCAGTGTATGTAATTCCAAATGCGTACCTCTGAATCCACAAAATATAAGCAATCCTCAGTAGGATCGTAGCATGAACCTGCAGGACGCCTTAATTTAGCAGATTCAAAGTCTCCATCCTCAAATCCCGGGGAAGATCCAATCTGGATAAAAGACAACAAAAAGTTATCCTGATGAACAAGTTCAGCTAAGTGGTTGAAAAATGTCCAACGGCTATCTGCATAAATTCAGATATTTAATATCTAAATGGGAGAACTCCTTAGTGTATCATGACAGAAAAAGAAAGAAGACATTTCAAATGGTTACCATAAGCATAGCACTGTCTAACACTTCTCAGAACCCATCACCAAGCATGGTTGTGACTATCTAGTATCCTACATTTATTTATAAGAAATTGTTTTAAATAGCTTCTATATAATCAGATTTCTGATTCTTTCAAATTTTCTATTATTTCGAAAGACTGTGACAAAACATAGCAAACAAAAAAAATATTATTTAAAAAAGGTTTAATAAACTTTTTGGACCCAATGTTTGTGAGGTTTATTCAATGTTATCTGATTATATTTAAAAAAATATTTAGTGTTATTTGAACCTATATAACAGTGGCATGTGGTGAACTAAGTTACTATATATAATTTTTCAGATGAAATAGACTCTTACGAGTCTACGAGTCGGGTCTGCAAGTCGAGTCTACGAAGCTCTCATGAGTTTACGTAGACTCTCGAATCTAATAACCTTGTTACTATGGAATAATCTACAATCCAAGAGACACATGGGAGTATGTGGGACGAAATTTAGACAATAGTGCATACACATGAAGAGTTTTCTAACTTTCACATGTCAATTTCAAGTGCATATGATGGTTGGAACTACCTCTCATGCCTTCTTGTTTTTAGGACCATCCAACTAACTTCATGTGTTTCTTTCCTTATTAGTTGGTGCCACATAAGCCTCTTCACTAACTCCATGTGCCTTTTCCTAATTTTCAAGAACCATCCATGTGCTCGCCAAGATTAGAAGTTAACTAAGTGTTAAACATAGGATTAGTGAAATTAATCATTAGTTTAGTTAGTCTTATGTGTACATTTAGGATTCTCTTTGTTCTAAACACATGGAAGGTGACTTTTCCGATCCTTGGTTGCAACATAAGTCCATAAAAGGAGATCTAAGTCCCTCTTGTAAATCACTTTAATCAAATTCTCTGAGACATCTTGGAGAGTCTTGAGACTATCCTACTCTTGTTTTGGATCTTATCTTGAAATGCTTTTTCAAGTGGCAACTCCTCATGGCCCTTATCCTTTGGGATTCATTTTAAAGGAGGCATGTTCTCTTCCATCTTCGTTAATCCATTTTCTATTTCTTTTTACAACATGTTCTTGCTTTTCCTTTGTGTTCGATGAAAGCCGAATTGAAACTGATGTATTTTACATGCTTGCACAATGCTTCTTTGTTCTTATTGGGGTTTTGAGTTTTCAAACACCTCTTGAGTTGATCAATATCCAATCATCCTTGTAAGGATTACATCAATAAGACTAGTTGGAATAGGTTCGATATTCTAAATAACTATCATGGAAGATGAATAGACACGGACTTGATATAGTGCTCATCATTGCTCATATGCAGTTACATTTCTTTATTTATTAAACATAATGTATTTATTGAGATGAATATCAACTATAGAAGTTGTTGAGTACTTTTTCACTTAAGCATTTCACCATAATTCAGTCTTCAGACTAATATCAGTCCATTGCAAAGAAAAATAAGCCATTAAAGGAACTGAAATAAAAATTAATCTTGAACTGCACTTATTAACTAGTATACATACACTGTCCAGAATCTCTCCATTCCCATCTGATACAAGAATCCTATGATGATTGCAATCAGACAAGAAAAGGCGATTATGACTTTCATCTGCAGAAACACAACCTGTAAAATAGGACAAAAGAAGATGCAGTATTTAATTAGTTTCAGTCAAACGGAACCAAAGAATTAAAAATATATTATTATATCTACAGATTTTTAGTTATTAGCAAATTATAAACCTTGCTATCAATTTTCCCTTAACTAACCCAAATGCTATTTTAAAGCTCTACTTTTAACATGAATATCAACTTAAGGAAAGAAACAAATGGTCAAGGCAATAAAAATTGCAAAGCATTAAGAGAGGCTTGGGGAAAATTGGGTGAATAACCAGTATACTTGCTCATATTCATATAGTTATACAAACAGATTGCCTTCTATGACAATTAAGTGTATAATATATAAAGCAGGTTACAATTCATAATAGGGGAAGGAAAAACCAACTTTTGAAATTACAAACATATGATATATATCTAGAGTGCAAATCTAACATTCTCCCAAAAGTTCGAGCATATAAACTATATGCACCAAGCTTATCTAGGTGTAAATCTTATATTGCCTATCAAGCTCAAATATATAAATTATATGCATCAAGCTTAAAACATGTACATTAAATTTGGAAACCTATCATTGTTATCAAATTTCGGCCATGCCGGCACCACGGCAGAAACCAGTAGTGGCTTCCTAACCTGCCGCCACAACAAGGCAGTGGTGAATCAGGTTTTCCGTCGCAGCTCATGGCAGCCGCTTTTGGCATGGGGGCCGGCGGTAGTGGAATGGTTATGTTGGAAAAAGCAGGGTAGAAAAAGATGACAAGAACATGACGAAGCGAAGAAATGGGCAGTTGAGGCTTGGAGAAAGAAGGGCAGCAAATGGAGAGGCATGGTAGTGGCGGCATCGAAGAAAGAAGATATAACCAGAACCAAAACCCTAATTGCATCCCTAGTTTTATGATTGTTTAAAAAATAGAGTAAAAAATTGGACCAGGTGCACTAAAAAATTTATTGAATCTAACCTAATGCACAAAACATCTTTTACCTTTTACTGCATCCAACCGCAACTGAAGTCAAATTTCATTTAACCTAAAACAATCACTCCTCTCACTTTTGCCTTTGCCCATTGTTAGAAGTTGGTTTTTTAGCCTAACTCAACTCCACAAAACTGGCTTGTAAGATGAGGTTTGCACCCCACTTATATACTATAAAATGGCCTTATCTCTAGTCGATGTGGAACTTCAAACACACATCTCTCACGCTGAGGTATATACATCTCGTGCGTGGGTCTAGAAATGGGTGGTTCGTTGGCGGTCCAATATTGGGTGAAACAGAATGTCCAAGAAAGCTCACTAGGATAGGCTCTAACTTGGCTCTAATACCATGTTAGAAGTGAAATTTAAGCCTAACTCAACCCCACAAAAACCGGCTTATAAGGTGAGGATTGCACCCACTTATATATTGTGAATTGGCCTTATCTCTAGTCGATAATCAACTTTCAACACATCCCCTTATGCTGAGGTATATTCATCTCGTGCGTGAGACTAGAAATTAGTGGGTGGAACAGAATGTCCAAGAAAGTTTGCTTAATAGGCTCTAACTTGGCTTTGATATCATGTTAGAAGAGGGCTTTAAGCCTAACTCAACCCCAAAAAAACTAGCTTGTAAGGTGAGGTTTACACCTCACTTATATATTATGAAATTGTCTTATCTCTAGTCGATGTGGGACATCCAACACACCCCATCACGCCGAGCTATATTTATCTCGTGCGTGGGATTAGAAATGGGTGGTCCGATAGCAACCCAAGATAATGGGTGGAACAGAATGTCCAAGAAAATTCGCTAGGATAGGCTTTAATTTGGTTTAAACAATGGCTCTGATACCATGTTAGAAATGGGTTTTAAACCTAAATCAACCCCACAAAACCGACTTGTAAGATGATGTTTGCACCCCACTTATATACTATAAAATGGCCTTATCTCTAGACGATATGGGACTTCCAACACACCCACCTCATGCCGAGGTATATACATCTTGTGCGTGGGTCTAGAAATAGGTGATCTATTAACGGCCCGATAGCGGATGGAACAGAATGTCCAAGAATGTTTGCTAGGATAGGCTCTAACTTGGCTTTGATACCATGTTAGAAGTAGACTTTAAGCCTAACTCAACCCCAACAAACTGACTTGAAAGGTGAGCTTTGCACCTCACTTATATATTATGAGATGGCTTTATCTCTAGTCGATGTGGGACTTCCAGCACACCACCCTCACGCCGAGGTATATACATCTTGTGTGTGGTTCTAGAAATGGGTGGTCCGTTAGAGACCCGATATCGGGTGGAACAGAATGTCCAAGCAAGCTCACTAGGATAGGCTCTAACTTGGCACTGATACCATGTTAGAAGTGGGTTTTAAGCCTAACTCAGCCCCACAAAACCGGCTTGTAAGATGAGCTTTGCACCCCACTTATATACTATGAAATGACCTTACCTTTAGTCGATATGTGACTTCCTACACATTCCCTTACATCGAGGTATATTCATCTCGTAATCTCATGCGTGGGACTAGAAATTAGTGGGTGGTCCGCTAGCGGGTGAAACAGAATGTCCAAGAAAGTTTGGTAGGATAAGTTCTAACTTGACTCTGATACCATGTTAGAAGTGAGCTTTAAGCCTAACTCAACCCCACAAAATCGGCTTGTAAGGTGAGGTTTGCACCTCACTTATATATTATGAAATTGTCTTATATCTAGTTAATGGGACTTCCAACACCCACCAACAGCCACCATTGTTGTCACTGACTTCCGTCTGCCGCCCCGTCTGCCGCCAGTCAGTGCCAAGTCCTTTTTTTTTTTCAATTTTTACTTTTATTTTTTAGACATAATATAATTACTTTTACATTAGAATTATATGTGGTGGTATTATATTTATTCTAACTGCAATGTTTCCGTCATAACCCGTTATGGTTTCCATTAACTTTATAAAGGATTTTTGGGTTGTCGATATTTTCCGTTATCCGATATCGATAACATTGTATCAAAGACTTCATCAAGTGATCAGCAAGTTGATTTTTTGAGTTGATAAATTGAGTAGAAATTTCCTTAACCATTAGCTTCTCTCGAATAAAATGACAATCAATTTGCTTATGCATTGTTATTTCCAACAGATTTCATTTTACTTTTTATGAGAATGTGATGGTCATAAAAAGAAGTGTTAATAATGTAATTAGCATGATTATAATTAATAGAATATTTCTTTATTCCCTCTCATTATTCAAGTTGGTATCAAAGCACTCAACCTTGGGGGCTTTATTTCCTCTACCACTACCACCATTGTCGTTGTCCGCCAACCATTGTCACTATCATCCTTGAAGGTAGTGGTGGCACCAAAAGGTGTGTCTCATACTGGCGATCACAATGCAAACAGTCATGTCATCTTTGGAAGTGTCACGCACCACTACCTACGTCAATGTGTGTAGTCCACACACTATTCAAGAGACACCCACTTGCCACCACCACAAACAAGGAAACCCTAAGTCCATCCCAAGGCATAATGTAATCCTATGCGGCCCTTGTTTCGATAGATATGAGTTTTTCGCTCTCTCGAAAAAAAACTCTATTATATTTGTAAATTTTCTTTCCTATTGCTTGAGGCGAAATTCACTCCTATGGGTCTCAATGGTCTTCCAAATGTGGTGGGTGTTCATCCGTTTGATGGCCAGAATTATTAGTAGTGGAGCTAGTACATTTAGAGGATTATTTAAGGATAGTCAACTTTAGACCACATCGATGGTGGGGGATCAGGGTCAAATGACCACAATTTTGAGATTTGAAATAATGATGATTCACAGATCATGACCTAGATGCAGCAATAAGATGAGTGAGTGATAGTATTTTCATTGAATAATGACAAACAAACCAAGATTGACCCACTTCAATATTAGTTTTAAATAGAGGATTACGAAAAAATCAACAAATCTTATTTGTGTTTACACTGTAGAAAGATATGCAAAAGCATTGTCTAATTAATGATGCAATATTGAAAAGGAAAGATAAAGGAGCGTAGACTTGATTTGTCCGGCTCATTCTCGGGAAATCTGCCAGACAACTCTACACTGAGATAGAAGAAATGCAGAAAAACCATTGATCAACCTCTTGGTTACCTGGGTAATATAGGAGCAAATTCTGAAGAGTAGAAAAACTACATAGATCTTTAATTATCCAATGTTGTTCCAAAGATGTACATCTCACAACATCGAGCGACTTAGAATTACCACGCACTTTCTCATCTAACTCCTGAACAGCTACATTTGAGACCAATATCAAAAAATGCAAATATGCAAACATGAATCATGAAAAATCGATGAACGGCACATCGTCTACAATGTTAGTCATAGAAAATTTACAATTACCTTGGCTTAAAATTTCAAGACTTGCATCCTTCTCATGATAAATTACCGGGCTCCTAAAATTTTTAAACAACATGTAGCACGCACCTTTCTCTATCTAAACATATCAAATGAATTACATTAAATAAATGTATATGCAAGCATCAAAAATATATTCATAAACAAAATAGTAAAAGATACGCCGGTAGGTATACATGAATAAAAGCAATTCCATATATTATTTATGAATAGTAAGTGGAAGGAATATGTATTTCCGCAAACTCTATAGTCAATATAACTAGAAAATGCAAGACTCTTCTATCTAGCATTTTATTGTTTCTACCACAGATGAGTTTCTAAATCCCCAAAGTTTGTAGGACAGTAGGAGGAGCAACTCAACAAACAAGCATTCTTTCCAACACTGCATGCATTCAGCCTCCATCCTCACTGTCACTGTATATTGAATAAGATCAAATTATGTACTTTTAGCACATAAATTAAATATTCAAGTTAGCAAGTTCTCTGCATACCCACTCTAACCCATCAGTCCGTGCACTAGTACCCTATGCAATGAAGCCTTGGGGAACTTATGACATTGGTTCCTAAGGATTGTAACTCCTAAAAGAATGCCTGTTTGACAGGAAACCATTAGAATAAAAACAATCAGTAACCTTAGCCTATAGTTTATGACTTCATCTGTAAAGACATGATAATCATAGACTCATAACTGATATGTAGTAACATGGACACACCTACAATCATCTAGTTTTAATGGGTAGGATGGAGATGGGGTTGGAAGAAGAATCTGCCACCACTGCAACGATGAAGACAAATACATAATATACAGTAACATGCTACAGACCTACAATGATCTAGTTTTAATGCATAGGATGGAAGTGGAGTTGAAAGAAGAATCTCCCACATCTGCAATGATGAAGCCCGGTGCCACTTCTCAGATGTGTTGGGTGATACATTTACTACTTACTGAAAATTGTGGCCGGGGATATTTTAGCAAGAATTAAACAAACATAATTCATAATGATAGAAATGCTAGTTTTTGCATGCATCAAGTCTTCATGCACATCAGAAGCTAAATAAAGGTATTATTAGTAGGATATTAAGTGTACTATTAGAAGTTGTTAGAAGATTCTAGAGATCTCTTTATAATTATGACTAGAGTTAGAGTTTTGTATATATTGAGGCTGATGTACTGTTTCAAATAAAACAATTGAATAAAAATCTTCTCTCTTTCAAATTAATCCTTTCAAGTAAAGGGATTTACCTCACCTTAGGAAATGTCTGCTGAGACAACAAAATGGGGAATGCAATATTTTCTGCCATCAGTAACTGCATTAGGTGCACTTGATCAGAAGAAGAGGCAATTGCTCCCAAACCAATAATATTAATATGAGGAAACCTGCCACCAAAATATATTTAATTAATACAAAATGTACATTAATACAAAGTGAGGAGAGAAAATATAACTTTTGTATACCTCTTTTGAATTGTCTTTAATTTATTAAGCGTAATGTCACAATTGAAATTACTGGCAGCAAGAACTAAAAATATTCCATCGGTTCCAAAAAGTTGGTCAATTTTTTCAGATCTATTTAACCAATAATGATGGGTGCCTGCATTTTAAAGAAAGAATAAATTATGTAAAAGGCAAAATGTGGAAATGATGGACTATTTAACTCATTGAATCAAAAACTATTAACAATTGAACTAGTAAGATAGCAAAAATAAAAAGATGGTGCATACAATTCAAAAATCAAATGTATAATTGAACAAAACACAAGCTTCAGAATATAGATAATAAAACTAACACTCAAAATATGAAGAATTTGAAAGGCTCGTACAAAATTTTAAGAATATGAAAGGGCATGGACTACCATAACAAACAGTAATACCTTCAAATTCATCAAGTGAAGCCTTAATGAAAGATAAAAGATCAATTTCAGTGGCAGGTTCATGCAATTTATCAGCCATTGTTGAGATCCTGAATAAGACTGACGATCAGAAGTCAGGAAACCTAACAAAGCTACAAAATCCTAAATTATGATGTTTCAAAATTAAACATTCTAAATGTAGTGTATTATTCATTAATGGAGCTACAATACAGAAGTATATTCAATCAGATAGCTTGAACTGCGAGCTAGTTAGTTACAATCTAACAGTAATACAACAGACTCCAACCGTCTGTTCTTACAAAATGACGCCTGGCTAACTATTACATTGTGCTGGCTCAATACTGATTCAACTTAGCATACTAATTAAAACAGTAGAACTGATACAGAGAATAGCCAAAGGCTAAGTATACTATCTTATTCATAAATGATGACTGATACTACGGTTTACGTTATCTTCCTATACTGTCAGTCAAAAAAAGCAATCACCTGTGTTCATGAAACCCTCTCACTTGATTCCAGTTAGCAGCTGGGTTCCGTGCAGAAGGCACCAGCATCACAGACAAAGCCACTAAGTTTAAAGCTTTGCTAGATTGATGACAACAGACACCTAGAGAGGGGGGAGTGAAATAAATATACAAATAATCAAGTTACAATTCATTAATGAAAATGATATGCTGAAGCATTCTTAAAAGAACAGGTAGCAATAATCAAACATCGGTATCATAAACATATCAGCAAACGAAGCCAAGAGGTTGAATAATCAAAACCTACATGGCACAACTTCATAATTCTAACAACTTCTAAGAAAACAAAACATCTGGTGATGCAGGAGAGGATGCACACAGAAAAAACGCAAAGGAAACATCAACTAATGATTAATAAGTATACAGCAAGATTAACATCTGTAATTTTGGACTGATATACTGAATCTCTCTCTCACCTTTGCGTTTTTCCATGATAGTAATGTTCTACTTTTCAATTCCCCATATGAATAACATAGACACTCACTCACCAAAAATATGGATAAGCTTACTTCCAATGATTGAAGATAAATTATGGTAGGCTTAAATTCACTTTTGGTCCGTGTTGTATAGCAAATGTGATATTTTGGTCCCTAAACAAGTTTAGTAGTGCATTTTTATTTTCTAATTTTCTAAAATTAAGCAACTTCGGTTCAGTGTTAATATATCATCCCATTACTAACAAAAAATGTAAATTTGAAAATGTGTGTCCGTTAATGATAACAGTGTCAATTATTTATAACATGTTCCACTTGACATTCTAACCTATCCATTAACATTTCCCGTCAATTATTAAATGATACAGAGTACCAAAATTGCTTAATTTTGAAAAAGTAGAAAACCAAGAGTATAATTAAAAAAAAATTTACAAGAACCAAAATTGCACATTGCCTGAACTATACCTATAAGAACTAAAATTGGAATTAATTTATCTTGTTTCTCAGATACTAAACATAATCAAGTCAATGAACAAAACATAAAAAAGAAAAAAGAATATAATAAACATCCAATCAAAACTAAGTAAAATAAACAAAATGTCACAAATACAATAACGTTTTTTCGCTCTAATAATTTCTCTTCTTTTGTCTTTCAGAGCAACCATAAGAGAGTGTTGTGAGTGCAGTGCAGACGAAAAGGCAGAGTAGAAAACACACATACCATACCTGCTTGAGTAACGGGTGATAGAAATTTCGGAAGTTCCTTCGTAAGACGATGCCTCAGAGCCATTTCTCTCTTGCCAGAAGCCTGGTTTCAATGAACAGTGCTGCAACTCAAATGTGGCGTGGGTTTTATAGTTCAACAACTGAAACAAGACAATAGGGTATAGATCAAAGAACGGTTTTAAACGGGTTTGGATCAGAACCGACCCATTGGGTTCTAATGGCATGATAGGAATAACAAATGCGTCCACTTTTTTTAAAAATAATATTAGTTATTGTAATTAAAGTAATTAAAATTATTATTCAAAAATATAATAATTTTTATATATGAAAATATTTTTTTTTCATTAACTTCTATAATTTTATAATTATATAATAAAACACTTTTGTGAACTAAAATATTAATAAAATATGTATAAAAAATAGTTATAACGATTTTAATTTTTATTTAAAAATTATAATTATAATTATATAATAAAAATACGTTCAATTTTTATAAATTTTCTAATAACAAAACACATTATTGATACAAAGGATAAACGATGGAACAGAAAAACTTACACCAAAAAGCAATTACAAAATTTAATGAGATAAAAAAGTTTAACATCAAATATTATAAATAGTCAAATGCAAAATATAATCATTTTTTATTTATAAGACAATAGTTTGAATTCAAAAATATATAATGTAAGATAAAAGATATAAGATTGTGCAGTTTAATATTATAGATATAAATCAAGTTAACCTCTAATAAATGAAAACATATCAATTTTGATTCTGTAGAGTATGAAATGCTCGTTACTTCCATCTCACAATGGAAAAAGAAAAAACAAATTTATAACTTATTAGAAAAAACTTCTTTATAAAAATATTTAGGTCTGAAAGTCAATTATTAGCACTTATAATGTTTGTCCTAAAACTATTGTCTCTAATTAAAGCTACAAAATTAATATAATTTTAAAATATTTATTTTTTAAAAAAACTTTTATAAAATAATATTTAAAATATCACCCTAATTCTGAAATGTGATAGCAGGAGAAGAAAAAATAATTAAGGTATGCAGTAGTTAAGAGCAGATAATAATACCTTTCACTGTACTGCAATTCTAGTTAAAAAAAACCAACAAAATACTTATAAAAACAGGATATTCTCATGTTACTCCTCTACCCCTTTAACCCATGAGTAGGTGAATTTAAGATTAATGTGAAGAGACTGGGAATTTGAGAGAAGAAACAGGAAGAGCAAGGTGTTGTTAGAAAAAAAAAACAAATAGAGATAGTAAGGGTTTGTTGGGGAGAAATAAAAGCGAATAAAGTTAGTTATTAAATTTATTTAAAAATTTTTTTATTTTAAATTAAAAATATATATTTTTTCTTTTAAACAAATTATAACACTTTATTTGTTATTATTTTATTTTAATATGATCTTTTTTTATATTTTTTTTACATTAGAACAACAAGAAAGTTTGAGTGATCATCAAATGTCGAAGCTAATAATCTTAAAATTTCTTGAAATCTCTTGCTATCTTGAGTACTTTTACATTTGATGTTTTATATATAGACTATGATTTAGACCTTATGATGTTTTAATATGTCTTGAAAAGGGGAATAAGAAGTAGGATTTAGGATCTCATGCTTGGTAATAGGATTAGAGATAAAAATGTTCACTTGTGATGATGATACATGGGCTAAATTGTTATGCTCTTTTGATGATTATACTTTGTTGTCATCATTTTGATAATAGATTATATTCTCATGTAGTGTAATTTTTTTTCATGATTTTGATGAGATATGCAAGCTAGGAAAGGTCTTTATAATTCCTCATATATAGCATGAATGCATCATGGTGATCTAATATGAATAATCTATTATCATTCCATGCTTGTTGAACAAATATAATTAATCATTCACTCACATGTATGGGTGGAACTCACTTGAGACTAAGGGGACCATGGTCCCCACTTTTTTTTTTTTATATTTAGATAATTTAGTGTATGATTATAAATATTTTTTTTCAAAATTTAATATTTTTAATATATTTTATATATTTGATATTTTAATAAATTTTTATACATTTATATCTATATGAAGAGAAGATTATTTTTTGTTGTCCATATTTATTTTTTAATTTTATCTTTTAAATATTTTTTAAATAAAAATAATTGTTTTATACTATTTTTTCAGTGATTATTTATTTAATTTAATCATTTTTTATTTGATTATTTTTTAAAACTTAATAATTATAAATGAAAATTAATTATAGTAAAATTATAAAAATTATTTTATTTAATTTTATAACTATAATAACAACATAATTATTATTTTCTTTTATTACTATAAAAAAATTAAATACAATATTTTTACTAGTTTATATAAAAATTTTAAAATTACTCTTTTTTGTTTCTATTTTCGTTCAAAAATATCAAGTTGATCCTAAGTTCTTTTTAATCTCAATTTGGTCTCGATTTTTGAAAAAGTAATGCAATTTTGTAAATTTTTCGTTAATTTCTTGAATTGGATTAAGATTTTTTCATCAAAATTGAAGTTGTGAATAAGTATGATTTGCTTTGTTGGTGTAATGGACGTAATCCTAATGTTAATTTTGATGAAAATATTTTGCCCCACTTCAATAAATTTAACAAAAAAGATCAAATTGCATCCATTTTTTAAACATCAGGACCAAATTAAAACTAAAAAAATCTTAGATGACCAACTTGATATTTTTAGACAAAATAAATTAATAAAAAATAGAATTTAACCAAAATTTTGACACTCCAAATGATTAAATGGATATTATGTGTCAGTCTGCCATGGCCCATGGGATTAATATATATCATTCACCTCTTCCACGTTGAGTTCACCTTGATCTCCAAATGTTCTTTGGTAATTCTACTGATTTGATATAATTAAGATGATATAATTCAATAGGAAACAAAATCATGCTAAGTTACTAAACAATAAAGCATTATATACTTTGAAGGCGTTGAATTAGACAATATTAAACACTAGTAAGCATCTCTTCCAAATTCTTCATCAGTCATCATGCAAACTAACTAACTACAATAAATAATACGTAAAACATATAAATGTTAAATATGATAAATATTATATAAAATACTAGCAGTTGATTTATACATACATATATATAAACATAAGAAAAACTTTAATAACAAGCACATTCAGACATTGATACAAATTAAATCTTAACCTTTTGCCATGATGCATTTGAAAAAAGTTTCATGTTTTATGCGTTTAATTATAGAAGGATGAAACTGGGAAAGGGTGAGGAAGTTTGCTCACTTGCTCTTTCTTCTTTTCGTGTGTTTGTGAATAAAATTTAAATATTTAAATCAACTAAGTGTTAGTTTGGTAACGTGTTGAAAAATTAATTTTGGCCGAATCGATTTTTTTACGAAGAAGCTAATATTATATTACTTGAAAATTGATTTTGAATTCCAACATTTATGATTTATGTGTTTGGAAATCAATTGTGCGACGCCACTCCAAACACACTCTAATTTTTAAGGTCAACTTTATCAATAAACCGCAGGTACATTCACCAACATTTATTTTTATTTTAAAAAAATAATAATGTAGTGGCATTTTTATTTTAAAAAAGTAATGGCAGTAGAACTGCCACTAAATATTAAAAAGATTTTTTTTAATTATGATTTTGCTGAGGCCACTAAAAATGAGATTCTCTTTTAAAAAAAGTTGTGGTTTTACTTGCAATGGTAACCATCATTCAATATTTGTTGATAATTTTTTAAAATGAATTTAGAGATGATTAAAACTCACTCTAATAATTTTAACGATAATTATTTCGACGATTATCATACTTTTATGACGTAAAATTCTATACGGACAAAAATAAAAAAAATAATAACGATTACAATCATCACTAAAGAGTATCTATAAACGACGTGAAATATTAAAATTTTAGTACTGTGTCGTCTTATTCATTCTATTGTTACATACTTCTAATTTACTTCATTCCAAATTTTATTATGCTAAGTTATTAATCTATATAAACTAAATCTTAGGATAATAAAATATTCCCAGCTAATTTTCAGTTTACTTTATATATAAATGTTAATTTTATTTGCATTCATAAACATCACTATTATAAGCATAAATTATAAATAAAATAGAATAATGTTACTTCAAAATTTTATTTATATAAATTTTTCTTTCCTTTCATCATTATTTCAAAAAAGAAAATCCAAATTTATTAATATTTTAGTTATCATGTCCGTTGCACACTTAATAATCTAATATCTACTATAACTATAAGAACACAAATCGGTATGGATAATAATACCCAAATACTTGTATCTAATATTTTGACAATTGTTTGAAAGCTGGACATTTTTGTCATTTCCAATTTTTGTTTCCCATTAATAAACACATTCTTATTCCAACGGCTATAAAAGGTGTTAGTTTTTATGTCATTTATCTTTCACTTCATCATGTTATTGGATGTATTTATGTAATTTGGTTTTTTTTGTCTTTTTGTGGATTTTTCAT
>Ga0209389_1002157_pt1 | contig 14761 bp, 4 predicted proteins | sample CowpearedBW_FD_187526 | JGI IMG/M metagenome (GOLD analysis project Ga0209389, IMG submission 187526) | Root nodule microbial communities of legume samples collected from California, USA - Cow pea red BW (SPAdes) (version 2) | ecosystem: Host-associated > Plants > Roots > Nodule | place: USA...
GTATATGTGTAAAATGGCATTAATAAGAATATGCTAATATAATATTTTATATAATTTATTAAAAAGAATATTTTGGAGTATTTGAAATCTTAGTATTGCATTAATCTTAACATCCAAATATTATATAGTTCAAATTGCAAAAGTCGACTTAACACGAAAAAAAAAATTAATTTATTCAAAGAAATAAAAAATGTAAAATTACTTTAAATTTATTTTAATAAATAATTATGTGTTTGACTCAGATTAGTTAGTTAATTCTAAAAAAATGTTAAATAAATATTAAATTATTTTTTATAAATAAATATTAGTATTGGTGTCGGCTTAACAAATATTGATTAAAATAAATATTAGAAATAAAATAAGTTAATTTGGTTGTGTTAAATGGACAAGTTTAAATATCATATCCTAAAGGAACTAATGTGATTTAAATTTAGTCGATTGTTTAGAAATAAAGGTACAAAGAATAAAACATTTTAGGTTGAGATAAAAGAAATAAATAAAATAAAATAAATTCAAAATCAAATTGTAAAGACTAAAAGGAAGTGACACAATCGAAACAAAGAACTTGTAAGAAAAATATCAAATAAAGTTTTTAATGAAATTGAGTTTCATGATCTAATTCAAAGCAAAAATGCCAAACAATATTCTTTTATTTCATACATTTGATAAATCCGCAATCCCTTTTTGGTATGGACCGATTGGACAAGACACCTTATGTAATAAGCCCTAATGTCTTAACAATAAGTCTAAAATTTAATAAGAACCCTAATGTCTTCGACCTTTCCTTATTAAGAGTGCTCATTAATGATCAAAATTTTGATAATATGAATGACCAAAGATGTACTCTATGTCTAAATCCACAATCAAAGTAGTTGTCTATTCTAGTCCAGGTTCTAATATCGTGTTTGGCCTACCTTAATTTACAAACTTTCATAATTGAACTCAACCTAAAAGTATATTTGATTTGGTACTTGAATCAATTGAAAGAGATAATTTTTGATGTATATTTTTTAATCTTTGGAGATTCTATATCTTTGAATTATTCTTCAATTATTTTTTCTTGTAATTTGAGTAACAAACTTTGTGGATATCTGATACTGTCCATAATCTTTGACTATTTAATATTCAACTCATTTTGTTAATAATCTTCCCAAATCTCTAAGATTTCCTTTATTGGCAAAATATAATCCACACATTTATCTTTTCCACTTTTATTTAATAAGTACTGATATTAAATAAAATCCAAAAATAAATTAAAAATAAGATATAAAAATAAATAAAATAAAACCATGATAATAATGCCAATTATCAGGTTGCTAACAAGTACCGAGCTTTGAATCACAATGAGAGGGAAGTCCACCTGCGAAGACTCTCTGATGCTTAAGTTACTAAGAGAATTTGAGTGACTATATATAAGTAAAAGCAATTATCAAATGATTATACTTCCTTTGGTGACATATATTCACAACTCTTCTTAAGCACGATTACTATTTCATTGAATTAACAAGTTTCATTCATTGTTCCTAGAAATACATTAAGCTAATCTTAGACCCATGTTTGCAGCCTAGGCCCTAAAAGCATTCAAACTCAAGGTCAATTCTCCACATCCTACTGAAGAGGCTTTTCAATTAAGATTAGGAATCTTAAACTAGCTAAAGCATACATATGCATGTCTGGCTCCTAAAAACATTATATTATTCTATTAGATTTATAAGAAAAATTATCTTTTGCCTAATTCGAGTTATATATGCAAAGGATGAGTGATATCTTCATCACACGTATAAACCAAATTGAACAACTATCATATTAAAGAACATTTATGTAAAGCCATAAGGAAATCCTAACATAAGGAAATCCCCTCATGTCTCTATTATCCTCAGAAATATTACAAGTGAACTGGTATAGAGAGGAGCACGAGATTGAGAGTGTGAGTGGAGTTTTGGGTGTGCAAGGGTTGAAGCAAGGAGGGAATTATGAATTAAGGGTCCTGCCTTTCTCAACTGTGATCACTAAATTCAGGTTAGGGGAGCTGAACCCAATTCTCGTATTATTGAATTGTTAGTATGATTTTGATGCATGTGCTCTGTGAGTTTCGTGGTCAATATGATTGAATCAGAATCTGTTTGGGTTTTTGTCAATTAGTCAAAATTTTGTACGTGATCCTATGTTCAGGTTATTGTGATTTAGGAATGGTTGGTTTCTTGTATGGTAGGGATAATGTTTAATTCCCTGATATGGAAGTGATGTTATGGTTTCAATTCTAAATTTTTGGAGGTTCAGTTAAGCTGACACTCGACCATATGTGTTGTGCATTACCTAAAATTGTTTGGTATTGGATTGGAATGTGGTTTGGGTTAGTGGTGATGTCTTGTGTGCGTTAACAGACTCGAAACCCTACAAGTCTCGCCCAAGCGGGTCCACCTCGCCTAAGCGAGAGTTGTAGAGTCTCACATTGAGTTCTGATTCATGGTTCTCGCCTAGGCGACCAGGAAAAGGGGTTGAGCGACATGGTCTCTCACTCAGGCGAGAGGCACTCGCCTAAGCGAGGTCGCGAGGAAACCTGGGAGTTTTGAGCGCGACATCTCGCCCAGGCGAGAGGTTTTGGAGTTCTGAGCGACAGAATGCTCGCTTAGGCGAGAATGGCTCGCCTAAGCGAGGTCGCGATGGGAATTCATGTTGGTTTGCTGGAATCCTCGTTTAGGCGAGGTGTGTGTTATTTTGAGCGATGGTATGGCTCGCCAAGGCGAGAGGATCTCGCCTAAGCGAGATAACATGATGCGGCCACCATTTTAATCTCGCTCAAGCGAGGCGAACTAGCCTAAGTGAGGCTGAGGGCTTAGCTTGGGCGAGAGTCTTTGGCTTAAGCAAGTTTATGTGAATTGTCCATGTTTGTGTGTGCTTGTGTGTGAGATTTGGCTACTTTACCCTAAGTGTAGGAAGTATATGCATGTGGTGTGTGTTTGGGCTTGGACACATGATGGGCATGGAACTGGTTGAGTTCCCGTCGGCTACTAATGGGCGAGGAGTCCTTTGTATGGTGATTACATGTGTCGGGCGCACGATGGGCAAGGAACTGTTATGTTCTCGTTGGCTACTATTGGGCGAGGAGTCCATAGTATGGTGATTGCATGCGTGCTAGGGTCCAAGTTGAGAAGATGATTTACTACAGACGAGGAGTCCGTAGGGCAGGACTATAAGCGGGATAGGCTCATAGGGTTGGACCATGAATGAGTTAGTTTTGTGGGAGCACAGTGAAGTCCCAAGACCTAGTTCATGTATATGACTCATGAAGGACTATGAGATCATGGTTGGGTAATTTGAAAAGTATGAAAATTTTAGTTAGGTTATTTTGGGTTGGGTAACATATTTATATCATGTATTTGTTTTATATATTGTGCATAGCTCACCCTTTCTGTGTGTGTGGCGATGATAGGATAACTCGTTATCCGGGAGCAGATAATGTGACAGGTGGGCCAGGAGGTGCATAGACTCGGAGCGAGGGATAACAGGGGATTTTGTATATATGTATTATTTTGGTTTTGAGATAACTTTGTAACCCTTTTGGGAGTCATTCAAATATTACTTCAGTTTTATAATTATGGACTCCTATTTTTATTACATTGTATTAAAGTTTTAAATTTCCCGTGTTTTTGGGAAATGGTGTTATATTAAATGAGGCATTTATTTTTATTTCGAATTTTATATATTAAATATTAGTAATATTCCTTAGGGATGTTACAAGTTTTCCTTCCATGGTAGGTTTCCTCCATGGTTGAGCTTTTTCGTGTTGATCAACCAAGAAGCTTTTCTTCAAAGGTGGGTTTCCCCTATGGTTGAGCTCTAAAACTAGGTGCTTTAGATTGCTTTATGGTGAAGTTTTCCTCATGTGGCTTAGGCACCATCTTCTTTGCTTTGACTGTCAAAGAAAAATTTTAATTATCTTCAATATGCTTTTCAATGCTCAAGCTGTGATTCTAGGGCTTAATGTATTGAACTTTGTTTCTTCTACAATTGCTTAAATTCATAAGAAATTGCATTAGTTCACTATAGATGTTCATATTCAAATGTGTTTTGTTGAATTCTTTAGGTAGTAGAGGGTAAAATCTCATTTATACAGTAAAACAAAACAATATAAGTGTTAAAATGCATATGAATTATGAGTAAAATAAGCACTTATTAGTTATACATTTGGTATTCCAGTTTTATTTCATGTTTCTTTCCATTTCCACCAATTAAATTCTCTTCATCTCGATGATTTTAACTTTTTTACCATGCCCAAGTTGAGTTCATGTTGTGTTCTTCACTCTTTGTTCAAGTTTCCCTTAAAATTATGACTTAATTGGTTTTTCTTCCATATCTTACTAAGTTTGGGTTATGGATTTATGCCAATGACTTAGTGTGTTAAAAATACCAAAATACACCATAGTGTTTGAGTTAAACTTATGAATTGGAAGTAAAATCAAGAGATGAACAAGCTTAAGTGTTCTTGAATTGAGAAAATCCATTTTCTATGAGTTATAGTTACTTAAGTTAGGTTAGATTAGTGTTTTTGAACATGTTTGCTCTCTTAATTTCCAAATTAAACATAGAAAACTAAAAAACATGAAGTGACAATTTTTTTTTGTTTTTCTCTTTAAAACCTAGGTTTCTAAATTTATGATTTTCATTTCTACTTTATCGTTTTGTTTCGTTCCAATTTCTATGTTCAATTGATGTTAATCTAAACTATTTTGCATCACCAAATCATTCATTACTTCCTTACATAGGAAAATTCGACCATGCCTTGCATTATTTATAAGAACATTACACTATTGTTGCATAATTTCTGTATTTTTCTATTTTACTTGTGATTTTCTGTAAGTAATACTTTTCCCATTTGAACAAAAGTGTGGAATTTGTTGCTTGGTTGTCTCTTTCCATTGGTCTCTTAGATTAGTCCTCTCTTCCTAGTTAAGGAATTTCCCTAAAGTCAGGCTCTGATACCACCTGTTGGTGCAAGAAGGCTCTAAAATGGGAGATGAATAATTGCTAGGCTCTTTTTTCATATAACACAATCCAAAATAAAATAGTAAATAGATCAAGCATAAAATATAAATTTATACTAGTTCACCCCTAAGTCTTGGACTACATCTAGTTCTCTCTAAAGCACATTGTTTAAGAGGTTCAACTAATCAAAACACTTAATTACTACGAGTATCACCTTTGCCAAGTTACACGAGTATTAACTTCTCTAAGTATCTTCTCAATCTCCTTTTGAGATTAAGAATTCTCAAATTAAATTACAAAAACAAAAACTCTCAATAACAAAGCGCATAGGGTAAAAATTCACTACGTGAATAACATTGCAATGGTTAAGCATTCAACCCAGTTGTATCTCAAAATTCTTTTTTCTATAGATTTGACTTTCATAAGGTCAACACTTATATATATATTTCATACTCTTTCTCATTAATGTGACATCTTTAATATAAGTTTTGAAATGATAGACTTTGAGTATTTGAATTTGGGTAGTGTTCCTACGTAATTGTTGGGGTCCACGTGTATTTATAGAGCCATTAACTAAGTTTTACCCTTCTTATGGGTTGAGTCCTTCTTTATTGCATTGGCCAATATTCAGGTTTTGAATGGGCTTGAGCTAGGCACATGTTCCAAGCTTGTAATCTGATATTAAAAGCCCATTTGTTATTTCCTAAGTTTGGAGTGAGCGGCTTTTACTCGTGTGTTATTCTGGAAGTAGGCGGCGTTAGTCTGTATGTATGTTTCATCGTTTTGCGTAGTTAACCAATTGTTCCTTTTTATTTTTGGACTATACGTTGGCGGTTTGGGTCGGGTAGTTAGCTATATTGGTCCTAGTCACCTAGGTATAGTACAGGTAGCTTCATTAGTCTTTTCTTGATTCCTCTCTATATGGAATCACTTGATATTTGATCATGAAGGAAGATGATGTAGTATTCAACCAATACAGTTGTTCTCTATAAGCATCATTCAAATATGAGGACAAATCATTCTAAAGAGGGTGTGTATAATGACAATTCATCCAACCATTAGATGCATTGTTAAGAGGATAAAAGAAAATAAAGGGTCAAAGAAGATTATACTACTTTGGAGAGTAAAGGGTTAAAATTATTCTTATACTTAATCTTGTAAAAAAAAAAGAGCATAAATATGTTTATATTTGTTTGAAATGTTTTAGTATATCTAAAAATAGTTTTAGACTTCAAATTTGACTAACAATGGGTCTCCATTTAGTCTAGGATAGGGTGGACCAAGAAAGCAAGAGTGGTGTCCTAACACATAAAGAGAGGACTTGAAGAAGGAATTATGATATCACTTAGACAGTTCTTTTTCAATGCAAATTTAGTTTGTGACGAAAATTTTATTAAGAGTGTATCTTGTCTTGGAGTTTATTGCTTGTGTTTTTCCTTCCATAAACCTTTAGAAGGGGTTCTATGTTGTTATCAACTAGAATGTGGTTCCTATCTTCAAATATGTACGCCCATTATATTAACATGTGACTTAAAGAAGACTTTCATTTGTCGGTTTTGCTAGATAAATGTCTCCTCTTCGAACAAGAGCAATATGTTGACAACTTGTCCATTGTTTTCCATCACAAATATATCTTTGTCTTTACTCTTATATGTTAGAAAAATAAGGATGACTTGGTGAAACCAAGAGAGGGTGAATTGATTTTAAACTTTTTCCCAAAAGAAATTTTTCTCTAAATCTTTTTCAACTTAGGAAAATCAAAATGTAATTATCTTGAAAATCTAATTGATACAAGATTTAGAGAAGCAATGTAAAGGGAGATATATAGAAAGATAAAGAGTGCACAAGAATTTACACTAATTTAGATTCAATCAATCCTACATTTAGTTTTCATTTTTTCTCTCAAGAAAAATTTGGTTCACTATCAACTATAAAGTTTGTATAAAGCTAAAAACAATTACAAACAAACTAGAGGATATATGAGAATCAACTCTAGATATCAATGGGGTATTTGCTTTATCCACTCTTGAATCAATTCAAGAATATTTTACCCTTATCAACCTTTATTGTCATTGGTTCAATAAAATAAATATTAATCTTCTAATACAAATAGTGTTGTAGTAATAGTCTAATCCCTTGCACTAATTGTCTAGCACCTTGAAATTGAATGTTTGTTGCATAAAAAATTAATATAAAAGAATATAGAGAGGGTTAAGCTAACCCAAGCGTCTACCAAAAAATCCAACTAAGAGCTCCAACTCCTATTTAAGTCTATAGAAAGGGGTTAGAAACATAAAACAGTAAAAGAAAATGGGGTTTTGAAACACAATAGACAATATAAATGGATTTTAACAAATATGTTAAAGATAGGTTGAATTTTAAGCTTTCTCGTACTCAAACTTTTTGTTGCTTATCAAATGATTATTGTTTGATTAATTTATAAACAAAGATTACAAATTAATTAGATATACATCAATTAATTTGCTTAGACTCTTAATTGTTTCAATCCATACAATTAAGACTATATTTAGAATTGAAATGTTCAACGTATATATATGAATGTTGGTTTATGAAAACATAAATACAATGAACCCACAGATAAATATACAATTCGCAATACCCCAAGAGACTGAAAGCGAAAGCGTACATGGGAATAGTAGATAGGTTTGGGAAGATGAGTTTGGTTTCTAGGCTCCCACCTATAAGAGCACCCTTAGTTTGCTCTTGATTTTCTCTTATGATGGGGAGAAAGAGAAAAGAACAGAATAATGTTAAACATACTCTCATATGGGGACCGTAACCCCTATATGTAACCTCTAACAGTTACTTTTTTGTAAAGGTAATATTCCTAATTTTTCCTCTTCATCAAATTAGAACATCATAATATCTACACAGTTAATATATTCATGATAGATATATATACTCTTTAATAAATTGGCTAATAAAATATAACAGTCCTAACATATTTAATTATTTATGGTATATATGCATGACCCAAATTGCTAACAATGAAATCCTACTTTATTTATTTACCATTATAGTTAAGAAAACAAGTGTATAAATCTAAATTAATCAAATTAGTATCAAATAACTCATTCAGCTCTCACTTGTTCCAAAGTATACAAGTGGGATCCTATCACTACAAAAAAGAAATCATGTTAAATATGGAAGTTTTAATATAGCAATTGTAAACGACTGCAAAAATTTTGTTTATAATACAACAACTTTATAAGTGTCACATTTTGTATTCAAAATATGACATTTACAGGGTCATTTAATAATTATACTATTTTTTCTCTCTCGTGTTCTTGATTCCCCTCCATTTCAATACTCTATTTTCTTATTAAAAAAAAAATTCCTCTCATTAATCTCTTTTCCTAAAAAAGAAATCAATTAAAAAAAATCACCATTATTGTTTTCTAAACCTTTCTCATTTACGAAAACATTCTCATTTTTATAACCAATATCGTTGAAACTCATTTTGAGAACCTTTCTCTCTTATTTTTAGAATCCTCATTTCAAGAGCCTTTCTCATTTCAAATAGCCATGCCTGTGAACCTGATCGAGTCTTCCATACAAAACACTGTTAGATCATTCAAATTTGCCCCACCTTCAATTGTTTCATATAACATCCCTATAGGATATTACGGTTTTAAATAATAAAATGAAAATAAGAAAATAAAATCACATTTATTATAAGTCCATTTCCCAAAACGCGGGAAGTTTAAAAACTTTAATATAACATAATTCATATGTTCGCAATTTCATTATTACAATATCCACCAAAGTTCAACAAAATAATTTTTACATCAAAAGTCTAAATATGAAAATCCTTTCAAAAGCCCAGGTAGCCCCTGCACTCCGCCTCTAAGCGTCTCCTGGCTCACCTATAAAATCATCTACGTCCGGATAACAAGTTATCTAATCATCGCCAAACACACACAGATAGGGTGAGCTATGCACAATATATAAATATATACATGAAATAAATATGCCACCCATCCCAAAATAAGATGACTAAGTATTTCATTGTTTTTAAATTACCCATCCATGACCTCATAGTCCTTCATAAGTCATATACATGAACTAGGTCTTAGGACTTAACCGTGCTCCCACAAAACTAACCCATTCGTGGTCCAACCCTATGAGCCTATCCTGCTCATAGTCCTACCCTACAGACTCCTCGTCTGTAGTAAAACATCCAAGCCTCTCTCGCTCGGACCATGACACGCACGCAATCACCATACTATGGACTCCTCGCCCAATAGTAGCCGACGGGAACATAGCAGTTCCTTGGCCATCGTGCGCCTGATGCATGTAATCACCATGCTAAGGACTCCTCGCCCAATAGCAGCCGACGGGAACTACATAATTCCATGCCCATCATGCGTCCAACCATCAAGCACTTCCCAAACCCCTATTGGACTTAGTCCTTCAAGCCCAAACACCGCAAACACAAGCATATAATTCCTATCCTTTAAGAAATAACAAGCAAATAGTACAAACAACACCTATAAACATGACTCCTCGCCATTCTCGCTTAAGCTATGCCTGTTCGCCCAAACCAGCACGTCGGTCTCGCTTAGGCTACACTACCTCGCCTAAGCGAGCTTGCAACAGTGGATGTATCACTTCATCTCGCTTAGGTGAGCTCTTCTCACCCTGGCGAGACCTTAGGTCGCTCAACACACAAGCTCCTCGCTTGGACGAAGATTCCACACAAAAAAAAATCTAAGTCTCATCGCGACCTCGCTTAGACGGGCTATTCTCACCTAAGCGAGAGTATCAGTCACTCAACACCTCAAAAACCCCTTGCTTGGACGAGAAGTCGCGCTCAACACGCGCAAGCTTCATCGCGACCTCGCTTAGGCAAACCTCTCTCGCCTAAGCGAGAGCATTAATCGCTCAACCCCAAAACAAGTCACCCAAGCGAGAAGCACGAATTAGCACCAGAAACAAGGTTCTGCAACTCTCGCTTAGATGAGTTGGACTCACCTGGGCGAGACTTGCAGAGTTCCCTCTCTGTTCACGCACACAATTCACCCAAAGCAATGCCAAACCAGTCCGAAATCATACCAAAACTGCATTCAATCATTACCCAGCATAAAACAATGGCTAGCAAACGTCAAACATGTTATTTCATCCATTCATATTACCCCAACTCGAGATTGAATCATCTCTACCCAATTCCATACCAAAACCCTCATTTAGTTCATAATCCATTACACAGCTCCCCTAACCTGGAATTATTGATAAAAAATAAAGGTTAATTTCTATCAAGGTTTGAACCCGTGACCTTCCATTCATAAGGCCAAAGCACAACCACTATGCCAATTCACATTCAATGATAACTATTATAATTTTATAATCTTATTATCATACAACATGATCACGCATAATATTAAAATTTAAATAATCAAACAACATATAAATGGCATACATAGGACTCGAACCCAAGTCCTCTCACACAATTAAGTACTCTCAACCATTTGAGCTAGTACTTTTCCACGTCACACCAAACAACATTTAATGCCATAAAGGCTCTTCCTACCCGCATTTATTAATTAATTAATTAATTTTCACGGGTCTTACATTTCACACTTGGAACCTAAGCAAGCCTTTCGCACGAACATTGGTGGAGGCTCGCCGAAAACCTAAATCTAACCTTACCAAAAATAGTATTGAACATGTTCCTGCATGGACAATAACATATTATTATGGGACTTAAATCTCATCTTACCACAATCTTTGAACCACTCGGATGGTACTCTTCGTCCCTATTTTTCATGTATTCGCATCTTGACACTTAGTTGAACATTTGGGGATTACTTGTTGATGAGTCATTATTTTCCCCTATTCTATTGGCTTTTTCTGTGCCATTTTTGAGGGTTGTTAGTGCTTAATTGTATTTTGTTAGGTCATTTTCCTCAATTGGGCTTCATTGGGCCATTATCCCGAATTTTTAGTTATTTGGCATTAATTGGTCTAATTATTGTTTGTAATTATTTTTAGGTATTATGTGGAGAAACTTTTAGAGCTTGGACATTTATCTGAAGGTCAAGAAAGAGTTGTCACGTGATTTCCACATCATCGCCACGTCTACGCCATGTTAGTCAGCCTGTCCACGTCATTAGGCCAGCAATTTCAACCCATAGTGGCATTTTTGTAATTTTGTTGATCAGAATGGCAGTTTTGTAATTTTGTAGCCTTGAGTGGCATTTTTGTAAATAGGAGTGGCAGAATTGATGTGACTACGAGATTTTTAGGTCTTCTTGTGTGGTAGCCGAACTTCATCTTCTCCATTCTCCATTTTCACGTTTTGAAGCTTTGGTGGGTGACCATGGAGGTGCCTTCTTTCATTTTTCACGTTTTAGCACTTGTTTTTACTATTTTTATGCTCATTTGACAGCACCCAATGTGGGTTTTACATTTTGAACTCATTTGCTAGCTTGGGCATCTTGTTTTGTGAATTGTATTGACTTGGAACAACACCTATGTATAGGGTTTTCGGTTTTATATCACAGCAACGATTTTTGTTCCATTAAAGCTTTAGAATTCTTTTTTGCTCTTGAATTTGCATTTGAATAATACCTAAGTTAGGGTTTGATGTTCTGTTTTGGTGAATTTCGTTTTTAAGTGTTTAATTGCCCTATTTTCATGTCTAGCTAAATTCGTGTATTGACTCCTTGATGAAAAATATAATGAAGCTTTGAGATTGTGCTTGTTTTGTGAAATCTGCCATGTCTTTGTCCTGAATTCAGGGAATGCATGTGGTTCATTTGTTTATGCTTAATTTAATGATTAATTGCATATGTTTGGGTTAGGTTATGTTCATGCTTAATGTATATAGCTTGGCTGTCACGAATTTATGAATGTGTGCATTGCTTAATTGCATAATGAAGTTGGATTGTAACTTTCGCTTAGTGGGTTATTATCTAGTGGATTGAGAGAAGGCAGAGGTGTTAATTTGGTGGTTTGTGATAAGTGAAATTGAGTTTGAATGAAGGATGTCAATACGTTTTTAATCACTTTTGCATTTAATTTAATCTATTGATTAGCATTGTGAATCTATAAACCCCCCCTTTGTGTTGAACTACAATATGGAACCTTTAAGTGAAAATAATGGTCACTGGGAAACGACATTGGGTTAACTCCTGAGTACTGCATTTAAATATTTTGTTTGGCCGAGTACGACCTCGATCATCTGCTGAAAAGGCTCCAACAATCAAGTCAACAAAAGCTCTCAAAGTCAAATCTCAGTTTAAGCACTAATGCAATGTGTACCTTTAATTATATTGGTCCACTCTTATTTATAGAACATTAATCATATTTTGCTTGGTTTAGGTTATGTGTTGGACCCTTATTGGGCTCGTATGGGCCTAATTAAGCCCAGGCCCCAAGTTCAACATTTTGTCCTATTGGATTAACTATTTTATTTCAAGTTAGGATAGGCGGTGCTCCCAATTACTGGAACATCGTGTAGTTCACGAATATGGCCATCATGTAAGCATTGTTATACCTTGCAATAATATTTTGTGTTTAATGAGTATTTATTAGTTAGTGGTCTTTAGGAATAACAGCTTTCCTATGTTAGCGGTCTAATCCAAATATTATGACATAACGACTAACTTAGGCATTGGTCCATGGTGGTCAATCCGACCTATGGTACAAAACCCTCACCATCATCCTTAATCTTGACCCTCATCGAAAACCCAAATCATTCATCTTCAGCATCACCACCATTCTAAACCCTCACTATGGAACCCTCATCATGAATGACCTCAAGTTCTCCTATCATGAGGAAGAAGAAAATGGTAGCCTTTTATTTCTCTTTATTGTTTAGTGTAAATGTCCAATGTGATACCTAGTTAATCGATAATGTGCCTATAATTGTATTTTTTTATATTACATATCCAATGAATTTATTCGTAGATCTTTCATTCTATTGTTTGTAAAACGAAGTTATTTATTTAATATTAGGAGTGTGGCTTTCAAATGGGTTTGATGGTGGATATCTTCAATGTAGATATTGGATTAGGTGGCAATGTTCAAAGCTTTAATTATAAAATTCTTGCTTCCTAAAAGTTAAGAATCCATTATGATTAGAACTATCGAAATAGGTTAAAATACGAGAACCAACCCGACCCACCATGGGTTTGGACCAAAAATGGACTCGGTGCACTAAGAAGTCAACTCACCGAGGTTGGTTCACTAACACGTCCATAAATTCTAAATATTAAATTATATTAAAAAAAGAAATCCCTAACGATTTTTCGTGGGACTTTTAGATGGTGGAGTTTTTTTAGGGCTTTTATTAGGGATTTTAAATTATATTAAATTCAAATGGTTGATTTTGTTGGGGCTTTTATTTTTTGTTTAATCAGAGTTTATTAGAACTTTTATTTTTAGTTAAGTGAGCTAACCCGTTTAACCCACCTACCTGTGGTGGATCGAGTTGGATATGAGTATTTTGGACTCCTTAATAAGTGAGTCATGTTAGATTGATCCACTAAGTAATTAACCTATGGTGGATTTGGTCAGATGAACCGTGTGACAGCTCTAATTATGATGGGGGCTAAGACACGAGTAAAATAATGTAACTATTAATATTTGTCTGGAATATTCGTTGTAAAATGGTGAAGGTGGTCATCAAACATTTCTTCCATTATTTGTTAAATAATACGCTTATTTTCTCTGCCATGACTAAGGCATTTATTAAAACTGAAGTTTCATGTGTTTTTGTAATAAAAAAGGAAATAAAATATACACATCCGAAGGAAGAGGAGTGGAAGCATGGTGTCTCAAGTAGTATGTAAATAATAATCTAAACACGGATCACAGCACTTTGAGCCTAAAATCAAATTTGAATTTGGTTTTCCTTCTTTGTTTACATTTAAACTTTCGGTCCAATTATAACTATAAATAGACATCTATATTTTGAAATATTTTTTTAAAATATAAGAAATTAATAGTTTTTAAAGCATCGTCTCTTATAAGAATGAACATCATTCTTTAAATATTATCTTAATCTTTTACGATTTAAATTGTGATTCTTTAATGTACTTATTTTGAAGATGATCTTCAAATGATTGTTCTTTCATTTACTTTAATTACATTGGTACTATGTTCTTGATTTTTATTTTCTTGACTCCAGGTTTATTCCAAATTCGATTCTACTTCTTTTCTTTTATTTTGTTCTTAATTTTGTCATTTTACTTCATTGTTGAGTTGTAAGATGTAACGGGTGGCACGGTTACCCGAAAAAGTGAGTAAAGAAGTTGGTGGAACTCATTTAATTAAATGGTTAAATAACAAACTCAACCAGTTGTGATCAAGTCATTTGGACGGTAACTTGGTCATTTCATTAATATATCTTCAATCTTTAACCATAGTTTTCATATGCTCATCAGAAACTAATGCACGCACATGCTTGGGACTAAAGAAAAGTAATCCGACTTAAACTATTTTTGTAATTTTAAGAGACATTATTCTGTTAATCTTAGAGTAAAATAAGTGATTTATAAAAAAGGAGGTTTTTATTCTTTGAAGAGAATATTTAAAAATTGGAAAGAGGAGGAAAAGAGAAGGGAGTAGCATGGTTTACCCATTAAGGTTAGAGTGACCCTCTAATAAGACATGCTTTCTAGTTAAGCTGTATTTGAAAAGTCAGTTAGGATATTATTGGCAATAAAACAAGAAAATAAGCTTAAATAGAAACCCCTTTGAGAAACCATTTTCCAATCTCCAAATTTGACTACACACATAGGTGAAGATG
>Ga0209389_1002159_pt1 | contig 14758 bp, 14 predicted proteins | sample CowpearedBW_FD_187526 | JGI IMG/M metagenome (GOLD analysis project Ga0209389, IMG submission 187526) | Root nodule microbial communities of legume samples collected from California, USA - Cow pea red BW (SPAdes) (version 2) | ecosystem: Host-associated > Plants > Roots > Nodule | place: USA...
TAAAATTTGTGAGTTTTTTTGTTTTTTTAGTTTTCTCCCCAAAAGCAACACAACATAATTGTGACAGCGAAAGGTTGGCAGCTAGAATGCCGCTTGTGGCAGGTGAAGTTGTGGCTGTGGTTTAAGTTCAATTAACAACAGCAAGTTCCAATGATTTCTAGGTGTTCGTTCCATAGGGACGAGCATTATAGGGTTAAGGGGATTTAATTATATAATAATAAGACGGTATTCGAAAAAAATTATTAAAGTAGCTAATGATATTATATTTAAAATGATTTATAAAATTAAATATTTATATTTATATTAAAATTTAATAATAAATATAGTTAATAATGTTAATAATTTGTTTTTGAAATGGTTTTAATTTTTTTTTAAATTGGAACTCGATTGACACTTTTTTAAAAGTGGATAGCAAACTGACATATATGAACGAAAGTGAGTCTGATTCAACTAATTAAACCTTTAAGTTTTATACATTTTATTTGTGTTAATAAGATAAAGTTGAAAGTTAATTTATATGATTATTTAAGTTATTGACTTATTTTAGATCAATATTCTTTCATAAAATATTTTTTGTGATGAAAGATCCAACCCTAAATCAGATATTTGCAAAAAAGATTAATGAGACATTAAGAAGAAAAAGGAGACTAGGGATGGAGGAAGAGTGGTTAAAGAGGGGCATAGGATGGAGAGGAAAGACAAAACACTTTGAATGCTATAGCTGATCAGACTCCAATTTTTTTAGCTAGAAAATTTTGGCATCCACCGAGGGATAGGTAAAACTAGTACTGTGTCACAATTTTTGAGAGAAAAGAAAAAGAAAAAAGAAGTAAAAGATGCCTGAAGCATTAGATCCTCTTCCTCCCTCGATGGAGCCATTGATGGAGATGATTGTCGATTTAAAGAGACAAAATGAGGAAGTCCGACTGAGGGGTGAAAGCATGCAACTTCGATGAGTATTTAGTAGAGAGGAAACCAGGGAACATGGTCGAATTAAGAGCAAGAGCAAGATCACATATTGAAGCAAATGAGGTTATGGAAAAGTAAAAGGAGGATGAAAGGATGGGGGGTTGAACCTGATTTGATCTCAATTAGGGTGGGTTTAGGGTGGCAACCCTAGAGAAGGCCTGACATGCAACCTATTATGAGAAAGCCAATAAAGTGTGGAAGAGAGAAGGGGTGAAAGACATAAACATGTCAGGGAGGGACATGGTGAAACTTGTTTATGTAGCAAAACTTTTGAGGTTCCCCAAGAAGACCAAGGTCCAATTGGGACTAGAAAGGGATATGTGGTGCCATTTTCACAGAAAAGATGGTCATGGCAAAGATAAATGTTACACCTTAAGAAAGCAACTAGAACAACTGATCATGGAAGGATTATTGGAGGCATTCTTTAAACGGGAATAGTTCGACAATCGCCAATAAACAATTGTTGATCATAGGGTAGGGAATAAAGGAAGAACTGAACATGAGGTGGCAACACAAGGAGACCTTAACACCATTGCAACGAGATTCGCTAGAGGAGGACCCAACAACAATGAAAGGAAGAAATATATGCATGCAATTTTGACATTGGTAGCTAGGCCTAGACGAATGTCACCTCTTATCACATTCTTTGATGACGATTTAGCAGATGTCGCCCCCACGATGATGATCTGGTAGTCATCTCCCTCATTATGTGTACCCGATGGATGCATCGAATATAAGTGGACCAAGGGAGTTCAACGAGCGTCATGTTTTGGGCTACCTTCATAGGGCTTAGTATTGCCATGGATAAACTAGAACCATTTGATTTGGGGTTCTGATTGGTTTTTTAGATGAACATTTAATGGTCTAGGGGTATATAGAACTAAGGACCACGTTTGGGGAAGGGGACACGACAAGGACGTTAATGGTTAGATATATGGTTGTCCAAGCACCATCATCTTACCATTTCTTGTTAGGACGACCAACTCTAAACAAGTTGAGGGTTGTGGTGTCAACTGTTCATCTTAAAGTAAAATATTAACAGAAAGAGGCAAGGTAGGATTGATAAAGGTGAATCAGAAGACAACACGCAAATTTTACGAGGAAGTATGAAAATAGGTGAGGTTGGTTGGCAGAGGAGAAGCCATCAGTTGTGAACAATTTATAAATGGAATGGACGTAAGGATTGTCTTGGAAGAACAACGACCCCAATCGGTTAATGACACGGTAAAATTAGAGATCAGATAGGGAAAGTTTGTCAGAATAAGAGCATGCTTGGAAAAAGAAGAGCAAACTTTGTTAGTGGAATGCATCCATAAAAAATAAGAGGGCATTTACATGGTCGATTACTAACATGAGGGGAATACCCCAAGACATAATCTATCATAGACATGCAATCGATGTGAAAATGAAACCAGTCGTCCAAAAGCATAAGAGGTTTAGGGAGGACAAGCGTCAGACCATTTTTCAGGAAGTGGCCAAATTGGAGGGAGTTGGTCACGTTAGGGAGATCCAATATCCCGAGTGGCTCGAAAAAGTGGTAATGGTTAAAAGAACAATGGTAAGTAGAGGATTTGTGTTGAATTCACTAACCTAAATAAGGCATGCCTTAATTGTCAATATCCTTTACGTAATGGGTTAAATATGTTTTTGGTCCCTTAACTTTCAATGAATTTCGGAATTAGTCGATTTCAATACTTTGGACCAATTTAGTCCTTCATCTTTCGAAATACGTGGATTTAGTCATTTTAATCAAATTTTGTTAAGTTTATTTGACATTTAAAGCACATTTCATAATAGTATTTAACTTAACATTAAAGCAAAAAATGTGCTAAACAGTATAAACAACTCAAATACAATCCTCAAATGCGTATGAAACATCAAATAAACCTAACAAAATTTGATTAAAAGGACTAAATTCACGTATTTCGAAAGATGAATGACTAAATTGGTTCAAAGTTTCGAAATGGACTAATTCCAAAATTCACTAAATGTTAAGGGATCAAAAACATATTTAACCCTTACCTTATCTAATATAGATTCTTTAGTGGATAGAGTTTCTAGAAATGCCCCATTGAGCTTCATGGATGCGTACTCCAGATATAATATAATACATATGCAACCATCAGATGAGGAGAAAACGACATTCATAGTCGATGCTAACAAAATTTGTTTTTAGGTGATGTCGTTTGGACTAAAGAGTGCATGTGTTATGTATCAACGGTTGATGGATTACATCTTCAAAGAGATGTTGGGATGGAACTTGGAAGCTTATGTGGAGGATATGGTTGTTAAGTCAATTATGGTGGAAGAGCATGTCACCGACCTTGCAGATTTCTTTGCAACGATGAATGAATATGGTTTGAAATTAAACACGGAGAAATGTGTTTTTTGGGCTAAAGACAAGACATTTCTTAGGTTTAATGCTAATAGAGAGAGGGATAGAAGCAAACCTAGAAAAATGTTCGGTGATTCTGTAGATGAGAAGTCTGAGTTGTTTCAAGGAGGTTCAATAGTTGACAGGTAGTATTGCTGCAATGTCCAGGTTTCTACTAGTAGCTGGTGATAAGGGATTTTCTTATTATCAGTGTTTAAAAAAGAACCATAGGTTTGTCTAGTCTGATGAATGTGAGGAAGCCTTCCGGAAGTTAAAGGAGGAGCTAGCCCACCCCCAATCTTGTGACAACCATGCAAAAAATCTTTGTTGCTAGTTTTTCTATATGTTCCCGACAAAGTTGTGAGTTCAGTCTTAGTGCAAGAATTCCAAGGCAATCAAAAGCCCATTTATTTTGTCAGTAAAATGCTACAAGCAGTACTTATACAATACTAGAAGTTGGAGCACACAACACTAGCTATAGTTTTTACAACTCGGAGGTTGAGGTATTATTTTCAAAATTGTAAAGTTGTTATCAAGAATAATGTACTTATTCAACGAATGTTCAAAAAGATGGACCTAGGAGGCAGGAGGATGGAATAGGATATGGAGCTGTCTGAATAAAATTTACACTACGAATCCAGAGGATTTGTCAGAGCACAAGTTTTGGCAAACTTTGTAGTTGAACTTATGCCCCCACCAGATGAGGACTGTTGAAAGGGGGAGCTACTTCAACTCATATGAAGATGGTTTTGATGATGTCCAAGTCCACACATCATGTGAATTACTAGTTTAGAATTAGTCCTGTTTTGTTAGATTGTACATTAGTGTGTTAGAGCAAAAATATCATATGTAAAATAAGCTTGCATTAAGTTGTATTAACCATCAAACTCTTGCATGTGCATTCATAAATCGATTAGATACTTAACTAATAGATTAGCTGAGGGTACTACACTAAGGTAGTGAAAACACACTCACGATAATTTATTAGGTAAATTCCTAATCCATTAATGACTGTAGAGAACTTTGTATAAAACCAGTTTCTGAAATCAGTTTCAAGGGTGAGAAAAATTACAGAATTCCTGAGAAACATTCTGAGAAACTGCCCTATGAGATTTACAGAGTTCTAAGCATTCTTGAGAGATCATTCAAGAAGATTAATGGTGGATTCAACCTTGATGGGTCAAGCTTGGATCTAGGAGTCAAGTGACAAATCTGCACAACTACTGGGTGTATTCGTTTCTTGATTCTTTCTTATTGTATTTCTGCTCATTGTTGATTCATTATGTAAAGTGAAGGTCAAGGTGCAATTGTGTGGATGCATTCCTCCTAGGGGGAGTTCCTTATTTGTAGATCAAGCTCCTTAGTCTTTAGGGTCTTGAATTATATAGATACTCTTGTAATTCTTGGATCTCTATTGAATTAGTGGAATCCTCCTAAGTGGGTTTACTTAAGAGAAGACTGGACGTAGATTCATCTTGAATCGAAACAATATAAACTGTTGTTTTCTTGTTTTCTCTCTTCTTTTACATCTTTCTTGATTGCTTTACACAGTCCATTAACACAGAACTGTAAAATTGGTTAATTGGGTCATAAGGGTTAAAGAAACTTTCAAGATTCAATTTAACTAAGTGAAAGACTCAATAACCAATTCAGATCTCCTTCTTGGTTAAGATATTTTAGACAGATCTGATTTAACAATTGGCACCAGAGCTGGTTAATCGCACGATAATCGATTAGAAAGATCTTGATATGTCTAATACATCTCAAACCTTTGCTGAAGGGGCATCCATTAACTGTAAGGCCCAGTTCTTCTGCCCCAATATTTTAAGGGCTGCCTTACGACTGTTGGGCCTAAAGGCTAGCCTAAAAGATAAATCACTTCCAGTTTGCCCTAACCCACACTTTTCACTCTTGTAGAAGAATCAACTACCAACTTTCTTTTCCCTCACAGAACGCTCTGCTAGGGTTTGCCCTAAGTTCACTTTGAGCTAACTCAAACCCAGTTCCTACTCCGCCTCTCTAGTTCATTCCTAGAGCTGTAGTGCTCGCTGTCGTGCCGTCGAGGTCTCCGCTAACCCTTTTTCCAGGTACGGGAAGTTAGGGTTTTCTGCAAAATCGTTGGTAGCATGGTTGTTTGTGCATGACTCAAATGATTTAATATTCTGTATGTTTTTCTGAGTTTGGGAAGTGTACTGTTGCTTTGCTTGGCCTGGTTTCGTCTGTTATGCGAGTGAACAGTGGGCGGGGACTGACAATCTCGCCCAGGCAAGCTTGCCTCACCCAGGCGAGATGAGCGGGGGCTCGCCCAGGCATTCTCGTGCGAGGGGTCGCCCAGGCGACCAGCTCAATTTGAGTGAGCGAGCATCTCGCCCAGGCGAGGAGGGTCTCACCTAAGAGAGACCATGCATAGGCCACTGTTCTAGGATTTTGTGCTCTTGCCTAGGCGAAGAGAGCTCGCCTGAGCGAGAGACTCCTCTGCTTGAGCGAGGAGTTGGGCGAGAGTGCGGTCCAGTTGGCATTTCTTTTCCGTTCTCGGATGTTTGGCTTGTGATTAATTGGATTACTGTATGATGGCATGATGGGATTGAGTATATATGATGAGGGGAGGGTTACATGTGATGAATGGTGAGTTTGGCATGAACTTATGTAGAATTTACATGAGGGTTTGGATACGTATGTGGTCACAAAACTGACATGAACTACGACGAACATTGATGATTGGTAATTCAGTGGCATGATATTGATATGAGGGGAGACGTTTTCTCATGATTGGTAACACGAGTTGGTATGGGTTTGACATATGATATATGAGGGTTGTTTATAGATGCTGGTATGAATTTCCTATGCATGGTGTATATGTTTATTTCTTGGCTGATTATATATGTTGGTAAGTGGTCAGTACGTAATCCTTTGGAGTCTCTAGGTGAGGCTTCAGGGTCGTGCTTCAGTAGTCGGGACGTAATTCCATTGCCCCAGTTAGTGGGTGTCTATGGTGGTGCCCCATCTGTATGGTCTGGTAAGGATTCAAGGTAAGGTTGCATCCTGACACTCTAAGGGGTCAGTTAGTCTCATTTAGAGCGGACTAACTCCTGTGGTGAGAGTAGCAGGAGGCCTGTAATTCATTAAGGGCTAACTTTGTGGTGAGGAAATTGATTCATTGTAACACTTGTAACACATAGCTCGGGGGTGAGCAGCTCGAGGGTGAGCAGAGGTATCCACCACAAGTGCGAGCATCTGCTGAGTCCGACCAAATTGTATGTATCCGGATGAGTCGAGTCGTGTCTTAGTGTATTGGTTGATAAGTCATAACATGCTTGGTTGATATGTGTGTATGGTATGGTGAATATATATTTGATCATATGGATGTAATCTTTTGTGCTCTAGCTTACCCTACTTTATTTATTGTGTGTTCTGCTGTGTGTGCTATCTTTTGCAATGATCATCAACTTGTTGGTGTGAGCAGATGCGAGGAACACCCGTGGGCAACAGGGAGGTGATGGTTCCGCCGCATAGTCCGCGTGGACTGAACTTTAGTTCTTTTGGGCATTTCTTTAGGGCTATGGCCCATGTACTTGTTTGTTCTTGGATTATATGCTTTTAGTAAAACTGTTATCCTGTTTTCCGTTGGCATTGTGGAGTGCCTAGTTTTGTAGGGGTGGTGTTAAGAACCCCAGGACTACGCTGTTGTACTATTCTTGTGTAGCGTTTCTTTTAATTACGCTTTCTAATTAAATGGGACGTTACATTAACAGGCCCCCCTCTATTTGCTGGTGAAAACTACCCTTTTTGGAAAATTAGAATGAAATTTTTCTTGAATCAGTGGACAAAGGGGTATGGGATGCTATGGTGAATGGACCTTTTAAACCAATTAAAATAGTGGAAGGAGAAGCTATCCCCAAAGAATTCTCACAGTGGACCCCTGATGAGAATAAAAGGGCACACTATGATGTTAGAGCCAAAAATATTATATCCTCTACACTAACTTTGGATGAATTTTACAGGGTATTTGTGTGTGAATCAACCAAAGAGATGTGGGATGTTTTGGAGATCACCCATGAGGGCACGAATGAGGTAAAAAGAGCAAGGAAGAACACTCTCATTCAGAAGTATGAGATGTTCAGAATGAAGGCTGGGGAAAGCATATGTGATGTATATAAGAGATTTACACATATAGTAAATCACCTCATAGCTCTTGGCAAGACCTTTGATAAAGAAGAACTAAATATCAAAATCTTGAAGAGCTTAAACAGGACATAGCAGCCCAAAGTCACTACAATTTCAGAATCCAAAGACCTCACTAGCATGAACATAGCTACACTTTTTGGGAAGCTAAGAGAACACAAATTAGAGTTTGGAAGACTCAAGGAAGAAGAGGATGGAGAAAAGAGGCACACAATAGCCTTGAAGAGTGCTGTAAAATCTGCAGCAAAACTGAAGAAAGCAGATTCTGTAGATGACTCTAATGATGGAAACTCTGATAGTGAAGCCTTGAGTTTAATGGTGAAAAAGTTCTCCAAATTCTTGAAGTTTAAAAATAAAACTAACAACAACTATGCAGGAAACAAGAAGCAGTCTAGAAAACAGGAATGTTCTGACACTCAAACTTGTTATGAGTGTGGCAAGACAGGACACATCAAGGCACACTGCCCTGTGCTGAAGATGAAGCAGAAACTGGAAGAAAAAAATGAGGCAGAAAAGCACATGAAGAAAAAGAAAGCATACATTGCCTGGGAAGAAAATGATTCCAGCACATCTAGTGAATCTGATGATAGCACTGAGGAAGAGAACAATCTGTGTCTGATGGCTGGAATAAGATCATCCAAAAGCAGCGTGAGTAGTTTCAAATTTGAACATGAAGAAAATAATTACTATGAAATTCTTGATGCTTTTAATGAATTGCATAAGGAAGCTACGAAATTGCAAAAGTCAAATAGTAAGCGTAGAGGAGAAATTAAATGGCTTGAAGGTAGAGTAAAACAGTTAGAAGAGGAAAATGAAAATCTAATAAATTGCTTGGAGAAACTAGAAAAATCTGAAAAGTATCCTAGATCCAGATGTGAACACTGCCCAGGACAACTAGAAAAGATAAAGTATTTGATGAAAACCCTCTCAAAATTCACCCTGGGAAGATCAAACCTAGATGCTGTACTAGGATCTCAAAGGATTGTGCTTAATAAAGAGAGAATTGGTTACAGTGGCGAATCTAATTGATTAAGCCCAAAAAATTTCCTTAACATCAGTAAACCATCCTCTATCATCTGCACCTACTGTTGTGAACCTGGCCATCTTTCAAATTCTTGCTACTTTAAAAACAATGGGGTTCCTAAAGGGAAATTTAAATGGGTACCCAAAGACACTGCAAAACAATCTAACATAAAAGGACCCAAGTTTACCTGGGTACCTGCTTCATCAAAATAATCTCTTTTGCAGGAACATGCTGAAGCTAAGCAGTCAATGTGGTATCTAGATAGCGACTGTTCAAGACACATGACAGGTGATAGCAAAAAATGCAGCAAAATCTCTCACAAGGTAAGTGGACATGTTACATATGGTGACAATAACAAAGATAAGATTTTGGGCACAGGTAAAGTAAGGTCCTCATCTGGTGTTGAGATTGAGGATGTATTGCTAGTTGATGGACTTAGGCACAACCTTCTTAGTATTAGCCAATTGTGTGATAAGAACCTAAAAGTAACCTTTGAAGCTAATAACTGTTTAATCTGTCATGCTTCCACAAATGAACTGGTGTTTGTTGGAAAAAGGATTCAGAACATATACATGGTAGATTTTGAAAGCACTTCATTTGATTCTATTGCTTGTCTATTTGCTAAAAATGATGAACCTTGGATTTGGCACAAAAGACTTGCACACATACACATGGGGCACCTAAATAAGCTCGTGTCAAAGCATTTAGTTACTGGTTTGCCTAACATAAAATTTAAACTAGACAAATTGTGTGATGCATGCCAAAAAGGTAAACAAGTAAAGACATCTTTCAAGTCAAAGCAACATATTTCCACTTCTAATCCATTATAACTGATACATATGGATCTGTTTGGGCCATATAGGACCAAAAGCTTAGGTGGAAATTACTTTGCACTTGTACTTGATGACTATTCTCGTTTTACCTGGACCTTCTTTATTTCATCTAAAAGTGACACCTTCCAATTCTTTAGAAAATTTGCCAAAATTGTTCAAAATGAGAAAGATTTGAAAATCAAGTCTATTAGAAGTGACCATGGGGGTGAGTTTCAAAATGAATCTTTTGAAAAGTTTTGTGAACATCACGACATCTATCATAATTTCTCAGCCCCTAGAACACCACAGCAAAATGGTGTATTAGAAAGAAAAAATCGATCTTTAGAAGAGTTGGTAAGAACAATGCTCAATGACAACTCTTTGCCAAAATACTTTTGGGCCGATGCTGTAAGCACAACTTGCTATGTGCTGAATATAGTCTTAATTAGACCTATTTTGAAACTCACACCATATGAAATCTTCAAAGGTAGAAAACCAAATGTGTCTTATTTTAAAGCCTTTGGTTGCAAGTGTTTCATACTAAATAATGGTAAATCCAATCTTGGAAAGTTTGATTCAAAAGTTGATGAAGGCATCTTCTTAGGTTATTCCTTGACTAGTAAAGCTTATCGAGTCTATAATAAACGAACATTAACCATAGAGGAATCCATTCATGTTGCATTTGATGAATTTATTGAAAGTCAAACTAACTCCTTTAGTCCAAGAAATAGTGCAGATTTAATTGGAACAAGTGCATATCTGACACAACCTGAATCTAAAACAATAACAAATCACTCATCTGGTGCAGCTGCAACCTCATCTTCTATAGCAGAGCTGCCTACTGACTGGACTGTTCCTAAAAATATGTCTCTTGACAACATTATAGGAGATATCTCTAAAGGTGTTTCCATTCAAAGTCAGCTGAGCCAATTATGCTTGAACGTGGCTTTTGTATCTCAACTTGAGCCAAAATTAGTGAGTGATGCTATCAAGGATGACCATTGGTTTCTAGCGATGCAGGAAGAGCTGGATCAGTTCAAGAGAAATGATTTTAAACAAGCACCTCGATCATGGTATGAAAGACTAAGTGAATTCTTGATGCAAAATGGTTTTCGCAGGGGTAAAGTAGACTCTACTCTCTTCATCAAGGAAGCTAAAAATGATCTACTATTTGTTCAAATCTATGTGGATGACATCATCTTTGGCTCCACTAACACTCCTATGTCAAGAATTCTCTAAGAGTATGCAAGATGAGTTTGAAATGTCCATGATGGGGGAGCTGCACTTCTTTCTTGGTCGCCAAATCAAACAGGGAAAGCATGGTCTCTTCATTCATCAATCTAAGTACTACACTGAACTGCTGAAAAAGTTTAACACGGAAACCGACAAGGAATCCTCAACTCCTATGGCTACAAACTGTTATCTAGATACCAATGAGGCAGGCTCTGCAGTTGACCAAACTAAATATTGAGGAATGATCGGATCACTACTCTATGCACATCGTGTGTGTGTGTGTGCTAGATTTCAGTCCTGCCCTAAATAGTCTCATTTAAGTGTTGTCAAACGCATCCTTAAATATCTAAAAGGCACTAGAAACCTAGGTCTGTGGTATCCTCATGGTTCCACTATATCTCTAGTAGGATATAGTGATTCGGACTTTGGGGGCTATAAAACTGATAGGAAGAGCACCAGTGGAACCTGCCATCTCTTAGGCTGCTCCCTAATCTCATGGCACTCCAAGAAGCAAGCCTGCGTTGCTCTTTCCACTACTGAGGCAGAATATAGCTGCTGGCAACTGCTCTGTCCAGTCCATCTAGATTAAAAATCAACTTTAGGACTATGGCATCTACCTTAATCACATTCCTCTGAAATGTGACAATACAAGTTGCATAAATCTCACTTAAAATCCTGTTCTACACTCTAAGACCAAGCACATTGAGATCCGACACCATTTTATTAGAGATCATGTGTCAAAGGGAGACTACAAAGTTGAGTACATTGACACACAAAATCAACTAGCGGATATCTTTACAAAACCCCTCGCCAGAGAAAGGTTTTACACTCTTAGAAATGAGTTGGGTATTCTAGACATCACTTGCTCTCATTGAGCGTACTTTGCAAACTTCTATTCTGTTTTAATTTCCCTTTATTGCTTTGTTTTGTTTGCTTTTCTTGCCAATTACTTACTATGTATGCTGTTATGTTTCGTTTCCAGTGACAGGCATCTTGCATATATAACTAGCATTAATTTGTACATATCTGGTTCATTTTGTCTTTGCATATGCCGATGTGCATTTTGTGAGCAGTTTGCGTAGTTTCTAGCCTAATTCTGGTCTTAATCCATTATCGTGCCCCATTCAGTGAGGTTTCTCACCATTTAATTGTATCCTAATTCCTAAAGAGGACCTCGCTAATCCATTAGGTTAGTACCTCCTTGCACCTAATGTTTTCCTTACTTCCTGCACCCAGGCCCCCTGTCTTGACCAAACCCTCCCAAACCCTAGGTTTCCACCTTTCCCCTTTCCATCTCTACTCCCTTCTTCGTTAGCACCTCTCACCCCTCTGTCATGGCATCCTCTTCCTCCTCTCGAAAATGCATTAAGTGGGTTGCAACCAAACAACGCGATCCTGATATTGATGGCTGGATCAGTGACCTCGAAGCCCAGGACAACTTTGGCCGCTCATTTCGTAACCGCAAAATCATCAATCACAAGCACGTCGAACTTCCCTTCTTCCACACTCATGGATTTGCCTTTCCTGATCTTCTTTCCTTACAGAACTTGGAGACCTTTGTTCAACTCAAGGGTAATGTCTACCCCGATCTGGTTAGGGTTTTCTACGCGAACTTAGAGTGTGAAAAGGGTCTTCTTACTCCGCGAGTCAAAGGGGGTCAATATAGTTTTAACCCCAGAAATTTGGACTTCTATTGCTGGTTTCCAGATAGTTTGTATTCTGACACATCGAGGGTTTCCTGGGGCAAATCGCTTGGACATCTACCAATCCTTTTTAAGGGATCCCACTACCAAATGCGACTACAGTATCTTTCGGGCCGGCAGGATGAAGAAGGATGAAAGGGTGCTCGCGTTCATCATCTCTTGGATTCTGGTTCCACGCAACGGTAATCATGCTTAACTCACAATTGAGGATGTCTTCCTCATCCATGCCTTCAAATCCAACATTCTCATCGATTGGTATGAGGTCGTCATTGATACGATGCAAAAAGCTATTAAGCTACCCAACTACCCCCTGCCATATGTTGTGTTCTTGTGCAAAGTCTTTGAACATTATAAGGTTGATTTCTTTGGAGAAGCTTCTTATACTCGGAATCATACCAGTCTGATTGGTGCAAATGCTCTTCGTCACATGGGAATGGCGTTTCGGGGCAATATCTGGTGCTTCAAGGATGAACCTGATGCAAAACCAGCTGATAATGCCGAACCCTCTTCCGCTGCCTCCCAAACTCTATATAAGCAAGAAATGTTGCGCATGGTCACTACGCTTCTCGATCATCATCACACCTGGATGTCCAAGCTGGATTCTATTGAGCATCAACTCTCCTCTATTCAAGTACAACTTGCCTTGGTCAATACTGGTCATGACCCTTCCAATCCAGAAGCTATTGTGGACTCTGTAGAAGGAAGTGAGAGCGAGCAGTTTGAAGATGCCACTAATGATGAATAAATCCATCTACTCCCTAAACACACCCGCTTTTGTCTAACCACCCTTTAGGCTAACATTTCGTGCCTTTTAGAATTAGACTTCCTTTAGCCTTTAGTGAGGAGGTGTGTGTTCATTTTGGTTATCCTCACATAGTTCCTTTAGATAGGGTATCCTTCCTTTTGGTCTGTACTGAATATGCATTTTGTTTAGCTCTTTTACTGTGAATACTTGTTGAATGATTATGCTATTCACCCTATGCTATTGATTTTCATATGCTATCACTTTTTATGCCAATTTGTTGTGTTTTGCTGTCTTGACCACACCCTTGTTTTTTTTGCTAATGTCCAAAGGGGGAGAAAGCTATTTTTTTTCTGTATTGCAGCACACATAATGCTGCTATGTTACAGGACATATTTTGTCCATCATAAAAAAGGGGGAGATTGTTGAAAGAGGGAGCTACTTTAACTCATATGAAGATGATTTTGATGATGTCCAAGTCCACACATCATGTGAATTACTAGTTTAGAATTAGTCCTATTTTGTTAGATTGTGCATTAGGGTGATAGAGCAAAAATATCATATGTAAAACAAGCTTGCATTAAGTTGTATTAACCTTCAAACTCTTGCATGTGCATTCATAAATCGATTAGCTACTTAACTAATAAATTAGCTGAGGATACTGCACTAAGGCAGTGAAAACACACTCACGATAATCTATTAGGTAAATTTCTAATCCATTAATGACTGTAGAGAGCTCTGTATAAAACTAGTTTCTGAAATTAGTTTTAAGGGTGAGAAAAATTACAGAGTTCCTGAGAAACATTATGAGAAACTGCCCTATGAGATTTACAGAGTTCCTAAACATTCTTGAGAGATCATTGAAGTAAAGATTCAAGAAGATTGATGGTGGATTCAAGCTTGATGGTTCAAGCTTGGATCTAGGAGTCAATTGACAAATATGCATAACTACTAGGTGTATTCGTTTCTTAATTCTTTCTTATTGTATTTCTGCTCCTTGTTGATTCATTGTGTAAAGTGAAGGTCTAAGTGCTATTGTGTGGATGCATTGCTCCTAGGGGGAGTTCTTGATTTGTAAATCAAGCTCCTTAGTCTTTAGGGTCTTGAATTATATAGATGCTGCTGTAATTCTTGGATCTCTATTGAATTAGTGGAATCCTCCTAAGTGAGTTTACTTAGGAGAAGACTGGACGTATATTCATCTTGAATCGAACTAGTATAAACTGTTATGTTCTTGGTTTCTCTCTTCTTTTACATCTTTCTTGATTGCTGTACACAGTCCATTAACACAGAATTGTAAAATTGGTTAATTGGGTCATAAGGGTTAAAGAAACTTTCAAGATTCAATTTAACTAAGTGAAAGACTCAATAACTAATTCAGATCTCCTTCTTGGTTAAGATATTTTAGACATATCTGATATAACAAGGACTTCTCAGGGATGTCTGAATGTATACTGTTAGTTGACGTCACATCCAATATTAAAGGAAGTGGTTATTGATTGGCCCACGAAGGGTCCAACTTTTGCAGCAAGTATATTGGGTCAATTGTAGTGCAACAAGGTCATATCCATAAGGAGGAAGTGATAACTAGATCAACAGTCTATAGTTTGAGGTGATGCTGATTATGACGTTAAGATTAAACTTAGCCTCTTAACTTCAACTGTATTGTCCTATAATTATATATATATATATATATATATATATATATGTTATTTTCTT
>Ga0209389_1002160_pt1 | contig 14756 bp, 12 predicted proteins | sample CowpearedBW_FD_187526 | JGI IMG/M metagenome (GOLD analysis project Ga0209389, IMG submission 187526) | Root nodule microbial communities of legume samples collected from California, USA - Cow pea red BW (SPAdes) (version 2) | ecosystem: Host-associated > Plants > Roots > Nodule | place: USA...
GATTGATTGTGGTTTCTTCATGCTTTGCGTGTTCATAGTTGCCATAACATTTATGGTTCAATTTCAGGTGAAATGGAGTAATTGGTGAATGAAGCAATTTCTGATTTTAAGAGTAGTTGCGCTACAATGGCAAAATATGGAGTGGTACAATTCTAATTGTTGCTCCTCTCGGAAGTGATTGATTGTGTTAGCTCTTGCATTGAGTTCCTTTGAGACAGAACTGAGGTTATATTTCATTGGATGTTTCCACCTTCAAAAGGTAACCCTATGTTTTTCTGTTTATTTGGATGTAGCATTCTAAACTGGAGATTGTAATTTTTCACACACATTCATCAAATTATAATGCTCCCTATTTTAATATTACAAATTAAATTATAATATTTTGTTGGTATTGTTGTTGAACGTGTAGCCGAGAGTAGAGTGGGAATAGAATTGGAAGGACTGTGAGATAAAAGAGGGAAAAGTCGGATGATATATATGATAATAAATAATTTCCCAATCTTCTTATCTCCCTACTTGAAACCAACTTTTACCTATGCTACTAACTCTTTACCATCTACTTCCAATCATATTCACCAAAAAAGAAGACACAACCGAAAATTAAATGTGAGTGATTGAAAAATAAAATATCCATGCATGTGATAACTGACATAATTTTGTGATAAAAATTGTTTTACGAAATATTGATTGATGATAGATTGAAAGAGAAAAGATAAAATTTGGGATTTGGTTGGCAATAGCGAAACTTGGAGCAGAAGGTTGGGGCAAAGAAAAAAGGGAAAGTGAAGGTGAAACACTAATTACATTCAGAGAGGTAAGAATCATATGATTTCCAATTACATTCCAAGAAAGGTATGAAAGAAGTCAAAGATTAAAGGAAGAGGTAGAAGCACTAATTTCAAACAAAAAATAATTATTGAAGAAATTAGTCACTAATCTCTAGTTGTTGTGGTTAGGGAATCATTTGTCCCCACCTTCCAAATCTCAGCTTATCCTAACCCTAAGGCCTACATGATCCCTAAACAGATACCAACTTGTTTTCATCCCCAAATCACTCCACATCTCCTTAAGTCCTCTGTTACTCAAATATCATGTTTTGTCCTTCAATTTTTTCTCTCTGTCTGCTTTCTTCACATTCAAGTTCTCTTTGCTGTTTCTCAACATTTATTTCCCAACATATCACACATAGTTAAGACAACCTCACCTACGATAATTTAATAATTTAGTATTATTCATATTCATTATCTTAACTCAACCCTTCTCTTAGACCCATCAAGATAATACATATAATTAAATGAGCTGCACAATTTTCATTTTCATGATGAATTGATCTGATTACTAGCATAGGCTATTGTTAAAGGAACAATTGTATGTGAAGAAAAGCTGGATTCAGATCACTATTAGTTGGATTTAGAAGAATATTTGTGTTAGAAAAAAGACATTTGTTTCGGGTGTAGGGACTAAGAGCCTACTAAGAACCTCTTCGATCTTACTCCTCTTCTTGAAATCTCCTCTTCTCACAGCTGCAATAACTTCTTCTCCAAGAAATCCACTTCCTCGCTCGATCAGTTGAACAGGCGATCGGGGTACCTGTCTAAAAGGCTCTGATGCTTAACTCAGTAGATGAATTGATCGGTGTATAAGTGTAACTGGAGTAATAAATGCGAATTTAAGATCCTCACCAACCTACCTTTGGGCCCTATTTATAGTTTTCGGTGTGGGCCTGTGATTAGGGTTCCTTAATCACGACCCAATGATCCTCTAATCAAGATTACTGACTTGTTTAACGTTAATTAACCCAATTGACTGGTGTCCTTTGGTCGTTCGACCGATGGCCGCTTGACTAGGCTGGTTATGTTCTTGATTTTAACAAGTGAATAATTAATCTTTATAACTGATCGACCGAGGGTCATATATAAGACGCTACACGAATCACTTAGGAGACTGATCGACCGATGGAGCCTTATGGGTTGGTGCGCGATCGACCTGGTGGCCGATCAAATGATTGTCCTTTATAAGTTACGGCGCTGTTCGTGTGGGACCGAACGACCGATGGTCCTTTGCGGAGTAATGCATAATTCGTACGTAGGGCCGATCGACCGATGGTCCCTTACGGTATAATACGTGGTTCATACGTAGGGCCGATCGACCGATGGTCCCTTACATAGTACGTGGTTCATTTGCGAGACCGATTGACCGATGGTTCTATATAGTTCATCCGTGGGGCCATTCGACCGGTGGATGTGTTATATACGAGCCCTCCTAGCCTTGTTCGATGGACCGAAGGATTGGGCATGGCCGATGGCCCGATGGGGCATACTGTACACAAGCCCCCCAGCCTTGAGCGATGATACAGGTGAAGCAAGAATGTTTACTAAGACTGTAATGTCGATGGCCCGATGGGGTTCCCTGACCGTTATCTTGCTTCGTAGATCGTGCTTGTTAGTTAGGATGCAAAGCGTCACGAAGTGTGGGTCGTTGATCTACGCGTGATCGTGTGGTCCTTGTGTTGCCACATGTCCCTAGGTCTTCCTATAAATAGGTGTGTGTGGTTGTCATTATTTTCACGCTTTCCTCTCTCTTTCTACTCAAGCCACCGATCGTCTTCTTCTTTCTACAAGTAATAATGTCTTCCAGCGCATCAAGTTCAGACGGGTCCTCGGGTGGGGCGGTCGAGGTGTCTGGGGGCGGCGGGTTGATCTCCGCTTTGTTCAGCTCCTCAGACACGGGGACCTCGCTTGGGGGGGTCTCAACTTCGGCGGGTTCTCCCGTCCTTCTCAGCGGTAGCCCAGAAGCCGAGCAGCCGGTCGCCGAAGTGGTGGAGCAAGTCGTCGCTCCTGAAGAGAGTGGGGACATCATCAGCATCAACGTCCGCGACGAGGGAGAGCAGGCCAATTTGCCAGAGGTGCAGGGATACAAGTGGGCCCCCTATGAGCCGTGCACGCATGTGACGAGGTTCTGATGGGGTAATGATCTTGGGGACCTGGTGGAGCGGACTAAGGTTTTTGGTGACGAGGTGGAGGACAGGTTTCTCCGGGTAAAGGTGTGTGCTAGTAACGAGAGGGTCTGCCATGGCAAGGGAGCGACGAAGCTAGAGTTTTTCTATGTCTATGCTTGCCTATTCCACGATCTACGTCTGACCATGTTGTTCGCCGATTGGCAAATGGCGGTCCTACGGGAAATTCAATGCGCACCGACCCAGATACACCTGAACGCCTGGGTGTCAATGCAGGCCTTCGAGGTTCTTTGTCGAGCGGCTGGTCTGACAGCCACCATGCCTTTATTCCTGCACTTCTATAAAACCCGACCCACCACGTCGAAAGGCTGGGTTTCCTTTCTTGGGGCGAACAAGAGTTTGTTCACCCTCTACCTCGCCTCGTACAAGGGTTTCAAGACCGACTTTTTCAAGGTTGCGATTCCCGGCCGGGGCAGAAAGTACATCTTCGATGAGGAGGGTCGGCCGAAGTTCCCCCGGTACTGGACGGCGTTCCCTCCGCCTACTGATCCCTAGGCAGAAGACCGTTTGACCCCCGCTGAGCAGGCTGACCTAACCGTCCTCAAGACCCTACCCGACAAGATCCCCCCGAGGCCGCTGATCCAATGCCTCCGCTCTCCGGACTTGCCGAGGGCGGTTTATGTTTAGTTGTTTTCATCTCCCGATTGTTGTAGGCGGTGCAATTAACTTACGCGTTTTTTCTTGTTTGCAGATATCATGGCCCGAACGACGCTTTCCACTGCTAAGTTCATGGCCCGCGCCAAGACTAGACGAAGGGAGGATGATGTTATTGAAGAGGTTGCACCCCTTTAGAGTGTCCCCGCTACTCCTTTGACGGCTCCTTCTTCTGCCACCAACGCTCTGACTGGTGCCTCAGGTGTCGTCATCCGGCCCCGGTTTGTCGTGAAACCCCCCAGCTCTGCTATTCCCGACACTACGACGGATAAAGGGAAAAAGATTAAAAGGGATGACTCCCCCACCGGCCGATCGTCCAAGAAGAGCAAGAAGGTTGAGGCTTCCGGGTCCTTGGCCACCGCCTTCCTCGATGGCGAGGTTCGACTTGATGAGGAAGTCTCATTCCACTTGGGCCCCCGCGTTAAGGACATGCTAAAGGACGTGTCCGAGGAAGAGGCTCTACGGACAGCCGGGGAACTGACCCTCAGGTTGGCCGTAATTTATACCAAGTTTCCCCGGGCTGATCGGGGCAGGATTGAGAGCCTAGAGAAGGAGCTCGCGGCGGCGAAGGTGGAGCTCCAAGAAGTGAAAGCTTCCACATCGGACTTGAAGACTCAGTTCGATCGCCTGAATGGCATAAAGGCTGAGCATGCCAAGTGTGCCGGTCTACTCAAGGTTGCCGATGATCGGGCAAAGGAGGAGCAATTGAAGGCCAAGGAGGCGACCGACGAGCTCCGCAAGCTCCAAAGACGCTTCGATGACTTATCGTTGGAGCACTTAGCCGCCGCCGGATCAGCCGTAGATTGGCAGAAGAAAGCCAAAGAGTACCAGGCCGAGCTGCGCGTTGCTGATGAGCAGGTCTTTGCTCAATACGAGACGGGTTTCCAGAACGCCGTCGATCAGGCCGTTTTCATCTATCGCTGCTCCCCCGATCGGTTTGATGTTCATATGGGGGTGGTTGAAGGGAAACTCGAAAGGGTCTTCGACCGGCTCGACGAGGCGACTGCCCCTCCTATTGGAGACTCTTAGATTAATTTAGTTTTGTATATTTTGATATAACCGATCGAGTTCGATCGGCCGTGTGGCCGATCGCGCTCGATCGATTATTTGGCCATTTTTTGACAAACATTTATATGTACATGGCAAGTAGCTTTTCCCTTTCATTTGTTGGTCTGCTCTTCTTTCATCGTTGTTACTAGCGATTGGCCATTTGTTCTTTATTTATCACTATCGCTGGCGATCAGCCACTTGCTCTTTATTTATCGTTATCGCTGGCGATCGCCCACTCGCTCTTTATTTATCGTTGTCGCTGGCGATCAACCATTTGCTCTTTAATAGGTTGATGTTAACGCGCGAGCCGTCGATCATTTTATAAACTTAGTGTTTGAATAAGTGTGACGATTGGCTATTATTTGGTGTTTTGACTTTATCGGGCGATCGGCCTATGATTTACGACTTATTTCTTCTCTATTGTGTTGTTGGCTCGGTTTGATTGTTATGCTTACGGCCTGAACGGTCCGACTTTGTTACGCGTTCAATTTTAATTCCTTTAGGTCGTTGGCGTCGTGCCTTGATCGTAGTCAACAGCTCGTGTCACTTATTTACCCGTGGGGTTAATTAGATCGCTTGGATCGGTGTTGACCGAGCAGGGCTTCCTCGTGGAAGCCTGCACCTTGACCGTTCAAGCTTTTGCTAGGGTCCCGTAGGGAGCCCCATCGGTCAGTTAGTTGGAGTTGCATGAAACGCTCGTTTTATTTATAATGTTGTCAACTGTAATACATTTTAAAATGTGATGCGTTCCATATATTCGGTATTTCCTTGCTGCCCAGGTATTCTAGTCGATAGGCTCCGTTCTGCAGGCTTTCGGTCACGCGGAATGGCCCTTCCTAGTCCGGTGCCAGCTTCCCTTGTGCTGATTTCTTGCGCGCCTTGTTGGTTTTCCTCCACACCAGGTCTCCTCGGATGAAGCTCCTCGGTTTAACTTTTGCATTGTACCTTCTTGCCACCATCCTCTTGCATGCTTCAGCTCGCACGGCTGCTCTTTCTCTTCGCTCGGTCGTCCAGTCCAATTCCTCTCGCATGCGTCTGCAGTTCACATCAAGGTTCTGCATCTCCCGCCGAAGAGTTGGCTCTCCTACTTCGACTGGTAGCATAGCATTTGTTCCGTACGTCAGGTTGAAGGGGGATTCTCCGGTCGTCCCATGCGGAGTGCACCGATAGGCCCAAAGGACCTGCGGCAGTTCGTCCACCCATGCTCCCTTGGCTTCTCCCAACCTTTTCTTCAGCTCCGCCACTATGACCTTGTTCATGACTTCGGCTTGGCCATTAGTCTGGGGATGCTCGATCGAGCTGGTTAGATGGCGTATCCCCACTTGCTTATAAAAATCCCTCAGTTTCTTGTCGATGAACTGTTGGCCGTTGTCGGTGATGATGGTGTGAGGCAGGTCGAAGCTGTAGACAGTGTTCCGCCATACAAACGAGTGGACCTGCCGAGCGGTGATGTTGGTCAGGGCTTCTGCTTCGACCCACTTCGTGAAATAGTCTATGGCGACTAGTATGAACTTCTTTTGTGCTCTTCCGATAGGGAACGGACCGACGATGTTCATACCCCACTGTGCGAACGGCCATGGGGCCGTTAGCCTATGTAGTTCGGTCGGGGCTCTTTTGATGTCGTTTCCATGGGCTTGGCAACCTTCGCATTTTCGTATCATAGCCTCGCAGTCTTGCTCCATGGTCGACCAATAGTACCCTGCCCGGAGTATTGGTGCCTTCATCGTCCTCCGTCCGATGTGCATCCTGCAAATGCCATTGTGGACCTCGTTCATGACGTATCCTGCTTCTTCCTCCGACAGGCATTTGAGGAGCGGCGCAGTGAAGCCTCGTTTGTACATGTCCTCTCCGATAGTGACAAATCGAAGCACCCAGCGCCGCTTGATCGGCTTCATTTCTTCCCCAGCATTGCACTTTCTCAGAAGTTCCCGCACCTCGCTCATCCAGTCTACTGGACGGTCGACTGCTGCGCATTCTCCTGTCGAGGGTCTCATCAAGGTTTGCCTGATGATGGTTTTCAACTGACCTTTCTCTTTCCCCTCTGCCAGCTTGATAGCCTATCGGCTTTAGCATTCTCCGCTCGGGGGATATGGTGGATAGTTACTTCTTCGAAATCTTTCATGGCTTCAACCACCTTGTGATAATATTGCAGCAGCAGATCGTCTTTAACTTGATACTCCCCTTGCACTTGCCCGACCACGAGTCGCGAATCGGTGTTACACTTTAACCTTCTCGCGCCTAGGTCCTTTGCTAGCCTCAGTCTGGCGATCAGTGCTTCATACTCTGCCTGATTATTCGACGCTTTGAACTGGAATTGCAGGGAGTGGTCGACCGTAAAGCCGCCCGACCCTTCGATGACAATCCCTGCTCCAGCGTTGCGTTTTTCCGACGAGCCGTCGACGAAGAGGACCCATGTTTGTTCCGTCGGGGAGATCGGCCCGTGGAGTTCTACGGTGAAATCTGCCAAGTGTTGCCCCTTGACAGATCCTCTTGGCTCATACTTGAGGCCAAACTCAGACAGCTCAACCGACTAAGCGATCATTCTTCCGGCCAGATCGGGCTTCCTGAGTATCTTGGCTATAGGATGATCGGTGCGGACGATCACCTGGTGGCCCTGGAAGTACTGACGTAAGCGGCACGCGGCTATCAATAGCGCTAAGGCAATCTTTTCTATTAGCTGGTATCTCGTTTCCGCGCTCTGCAATACCCGGCTGATAAAGTATACCGATCGCTGCTCTGGATTTTCTTGCACTAAGGTCGCGCTGATCGTGTCGTTTGAGACCGATAGGTATAACTGCAGAGGCAGTTCTTCTACTGGCCGGCTCATAATCGGGGGGTTGCCGATCATCTCCTTTATCTGCTGAAATGCTGCCTCGCATTGATCGTCCCATTTATCTGCGGTTTGCTTCTTCATAATCTTCAGGATTAGCTTGATTTTCTCTGTGAGCTTGGGCAGGAAACGCGCAAGGGATGTCAGACGCCCGACCAACCGTTGGATCTCCTTAAGATTTTTGGGACTTCTCATTTCGGCAATGGCGGCGCACTTTTCAGGATTGGCCTCGATGCCTCAGGCAGTCAACATGAACCCCGGGAATTTTCTGGCCGGCACTCCGAACACGCACTTCTCTGGGTTAAGACGCATGTTATACTTGCGCACTTGGTGAAAGACCTATTTAAGGTCACGAACTTGGTCCTCGGCCGTCTGCGACTTCACGAGCATGTCGTCCACATATACTTCCACGGATCGACCGATCTGCCCTCTAAAGACCCAATCCATAAGCCTCTGGTAGGTAGCCCCCGCATTCTTCAGGCCGAACGACATGACTTCGTAGCAAAAGTTGGCTTGATCGATGATGAATGCCGTTTTAGATCTGTTTGGACCATACATAGGGATTTGATTATACCCTGAGTATGCGTCCAGGAAGCTCAAGAAATTATGCCCCGAAGCTCCATCTACCAATCGATCGATGTTGGGTAGAGGGTATGCGTCCTTTGGGCATGCCTTGTTGAGATCGGTGAAGTCCGTGCACATCCTCCACTTCCCGCTCGCCTTCTTCACCATCACCACATTTGTCAACCACGTGGTATACTTGATTTTTTTTATAAAGTTGGCCCCTTCCAGCTTCTTCACCTCTTCTTCGACCGCTTTCCTCCGCTCCTCCCCCATCTTCCTCTTCTTCTGGGCGACTGATCGGGCTTCTCTGAAGATTGCCAACTTATGGGACATCACGTCAGGATGAATGTCCAGCATGTCAGCTGACGACCATGCAAAAAGGTCCTTGTTTTCCAAAATGACCACGCCCAGAAATTCCTCCTCGTCCGGCCTCAAAGCTCCCCCTATCTTCATGACCTATTCTGGTCGTGTCCCGATCGGGATCTCCTTAGTATCTCCACCAGGTTGAATCTGATCCTCTGTGTTCGTTCGGGGGTCCAAGTCGGTCATGGCGACCTCTGAACGATGTTGTTTTCTGGGGAGGTTATAAGGAGCGATCTTTAACCCAGCGGCATAGCATTGCCTGGCGATCTGCTGGTCCGCATGCACAATGCATATCGTTCCCTTATCCACGGGAACTTCATGGTCAAGTGCAGAGTGGAGACGATTGCCCAGAAAGTGTTTAGGCAAGGTCTTCCTAGCAATACATTATAGGAGGTGTTAGCTTCTACTAATAGGAATCTAACCCTTACCTCCCGGCCGTCTCTCTTTGAGCCGATTCTGGTGCGGAGGTCTAGGTAACCTCTCGTGTCTACTCGCTCGCCCGAGAATTCGACGATCTGTTCGTTGTAGGGGACGATCAGATCTTCGGACAAGTTGATCTTCTGAAAAATCTTTCAGTATAAGATGTTGACGGAGCTTCCCTGGTCCACCAGAACCTTCCCGATTCCATACTCGGCTACTTCGATGGAGATGACCATAGGATCATCATGATCGGGGTCAGGAGCCTTGAAGTCCTCGTCAGTAAAAGTGATGTGGGGCATCGACCGCACCTTCTTCTCTACTAGATGAACCGACTTGAGCACCCGGACGTGCCTCTTCCAAGCGGATGAGCTCGATCCTCCTCCGGCGAATCCTCCAGAAATGGTATTAATATAACCCCTTAGGGGTTTATCCCTGCTTCGACTGCGACTCCTCCTCGGGCTTCGGTGGGCCCTAGACGGTTCCCTCCTTCGCCTCTCGGGCTCTTGCTCTCTCTGCTTCTCCCACCTGGCTGGGGCTTGCCTCCGTGCTGGGCTTCTATTTCTGACTGGGCTTCGTTGGGGGCGATCTTGCTGAATGTACTTCTTCAAGTGCCTTTGTCTAATTAGCTCCTCAATCTTGTCGCGGAGCGTGTGGCATTCTTCTGTGGTGTGGTCGATCGTCCGATGGTACTGACAGTGCTTGCTGCCATCGGCGTCGGGAGGTGGAGGCTTCTTTTTGGACACTGGAAGTGAGTCGGTGCTGAAGGCCTCCTGCAAAATCTTCGCCCGAGGGACGACCAAGGGGGTATACGTCGTAAACTTAGGCGTCTTCTTCTCGCTGGGCCGAGCCAAGGGTTTACTCGATCGAGGGGCGCTCTTCTGGAATGCTCCATCTTCCTTCTCCCTCTTCTTCGCTCTAAACTCCTGCATGTCTTCCATCTGTATGAACTTGGCCGCTCGTTCCCTCATCTCCTCCATCGTCTTCGGCTTCTTGCAGCTTATCTTGTCTGCAAACACACCCGGTTGCAGCCCGTACGAGAAGTGATGCTAGGCGATTTCATCATTGAGAGGTCTTTTATCTTAACCGACATACGGTTATACCGATCGAGATAACTCCTCAGTGACTCCCCATCTTCCTGTCGGATGTTTACTAAGTTATCTACCGTCAGGATAGCCGGCCTCAGGGGGGCAAACTGTGTGTTAAACCTAGCCTTCAAAGTGGCAAAGTAGTCGATGTTGTTGGCCGGTAGCTCAGAGAACCACTCCAATGCCTCTCCCGTCAGGGAGGTCGAGAAAACGCGACACCAGATCGGGTCACTTACGGCACGAAACATCATCTGGTGTGTGAAGACCCGCATGTGGTTGTCAGGGTTCGTCGTCCCGTCGTACTTATCGAATGTCGCCATTTTCCATCTCTTCGGTAGCAGTGTCTCTAAAATGAATTGAGTGAAGGAGAAATTCCCCGACGCGTGGATCGGTTGTCGAGAAGGGTGACCTCCCTCGTTGGCCCCGGAACTCTCGGCCATCGTGTGAGAGAGGTTTCCCCTCGATGCCTGTGTCTTTTCCACCCGCGGAGGCTGTGATTGCTCTTGTCCTGTGGGGGGCGGGCAACTTTCCACCCGCTCGCCTTCCCGGTGCTGCTGCACCCAGCTCAGTCTGAGCGGATCGGGCACAGTGGGGGTTGAAGGGATACCCTCCTCCTTTCGCCGAAGGGCGGCATTCTCCTCACGCAGAACTTGCATCTGCACCTCGTAGTTCCTCTGCATCTTATCCATCCTCTGCTACATCGCCCTGATCATTTCCCTTGTATCTGCTTGATCATCCGCCATTCTTCCTCCGTCCATGTTGCTAGTTCGGTTTCTTATGGTCACCATAATGGTATATGGTCTAAAGAAGACTGCTCGGCCCCACGGTGGGCGCCAAAAATGTTTCGGGTGTAGGGACCAAGAGCCTACTAAGAGCCTCTTCGATCTTACTCCTCTTCTTGAAATCTCCTCTTCTCACAGCTGCAATAACTTCTTCTCCAAGAAATCCGCTTTCTCGCTCGATCGGTCGAACAGGCGATCGGGGTACCTGTCTAAAAGGCTCTGATGCTTAAGTCAGTAGATGAACCGATCGGTGTATAAGTGTAACTACAATAATAAATACGAATTTAAGATCCTCACCAACCTACCTTTGGGCCCTATTTATAGTTTCCGGTGTGGGCCTGTGATTAGGGTTCCTTAATCACAATCCAATGATCCTCTAATCTAGATTACTGACTTGTTTAACGTTAATTAACCCAATTGACTAGTGTCGTTTGGCCGTTTGACCGATGGCCGCTTGACCGATGGCCGCTTGACTAGGCTGGTTATGTTCTTGATTTTAACAAGTGAATAATTAATCTTTATAACTGATCGACCGAGGGTCAAATATAAGGTGCTACACGAATCACTTAGGAGACTGATCGACCGATGGAGCCTTATGGGTTGGTGAGCAATTGACCTGGTGGCTGATCAAACGATTGTCCTTTATAAGTTAAGGCGTTGTTCGTGTGGGACCGAACGACCGATGATCCTTTGCGGAGTAATGCGTAATTCGTACGTAGGGCCGATCGATCGATGGTCCCTTACGGTATAATACGTGGTTCATACGTAGGGCCGATCGACCGATGGTCCCTTACGAGATAGTACGTGGTTCATTTGCGAGACCGATGGTCTTATATAGTTCATCCGTGGGGCCGTTCGACCGGTGGATGTGTTATATACGAGCCCTCCCAGTCTTGTTCGATGGACCGGAGGACTGGACATGGCCGATGGCCCGATGAGGCATACAGTACAACATTCATACAATGTATCTATATTTTCTTTGGGAAAGTCGTATGATGTGATTACTACTGCTATGCCATAGTTTGTATGTATATTATGTAATCTTATAGATCATATTTAATTATAAGAGAAACTGTGATTACTTTTTTTAATAAATTTCTTTAATTTTTAAACATGTATTTTTAGAAGAGGTAAGTGAAAATTTCCTTCAATGATATTTAAAAAATAAACCATGCATAAAATGAAGTTAATTAATGATATACCAAATGACTATAAAATTATATGAAACTTTACAATTTGAATAAAAATTCTTAAGTCAACAGTTGGATTAATGAAATTTATTTTCTGTAAAAAGTTGTGAAACTAGAAATTCTGTAATGGTGAGTTGATAAAAGTAATATTCCTTATACTTCCATTCAAATTTGGTATACAAGTTTATGGATTTCATTTTGTTTTGTGCATGTTGACTACATACAGGGAAAATAATGAACCTTTCTTCTTGCTTTCTGCTTTCCTCAATAATGGACTCTAGATCTACATTAATGGTTTTTTCTTTCAAAGCTATTTCTTCCTGCATTGAAGTAATTTTGTATTCCAATTCTAGAACTAGCTTCAATATATCAGAAAATGCAATATGTGATTCCCCCAGTTTAGAATCTAATACTGTACATTGGCCATGCAAGTCCATATTTCGCATTCTTAACTTATCATTTGTTGTTTGAAGAGTTTTAGATTCTTCAATCAATTTTTCATTTGTAGCTTGTAATTCTAAGTTAACTACTTTCAGAAAGCAGCACTCCTCTTAAGCTTCTTTCCATTTTTTTCTGCATGCTTTCCTCCTTTCTTTTCAATTCAACTTCTTATGCCTCATTCAATCCTTCCATTCTTCTGATGTCATCCTGGAGATTTCTTACAACATTTTCAGTATTCTTCAGTGCCAAATAAGAAATTTTGGATTGCAAATAAGCAACTTCAGTTTCCAGTTCTAGCTTGGAAAGCCTTATACATAATTTCTCCTTCCCTGGCATATACTGAAGTTGCTCTCCTTTTGGTTAATGTCATTTGACTCAGAAGATTCTCTTGACCCCTAAGTTTTTCTTATATTAAATGTGTTCATATTCTTATATTAAAAATACTAATATTCATATATTTTTTTTAATTCATATAAAATATCCGTGTCCACTACAATCATAAGTTTTTTTCGTTGACTAAATTTTTAGTGTTTATTTTTCTATGCTTTATAGTATAACTCTCCAAATTACTGTGTATCTTTTACTATTTGAAGTTTGATTCTAATTTTTTCTCCCTCGTATATTTTCTTTGAGAGTTGTATCTATTATTACAATTTTTATCTACTTGTAGCCAAAAATAATAAACCAGAAGGCTTAGTCATTGGAGAAAGTTAAAAGGTATATTTAGGAGTGTCTTTATGTACTTGTAGATAAAAATGACATTATGAATATTTGGTGCGTAATCATTTATTGTAGTAGAACTTTTAAGAAAAATTTAAAGAAGAATAGGACATAGTCTAAAGTTGTTATATATATTAAATCAATGAAAGTCTAGTGCTTATTAGCATTTATATACATCAATCAGTATTTTTTTTATCATACTTTGCGAAAAAAATCTCAAACTAGTGACCTACTACTTCAATTGAAATTATAAACTAGTCTGAAGAGAGTTGAATAATCTTTTAAAAACCTTTTTGTGAAGTCATTCAAGAAAAAACATATGTCAAGAAAACAATCTAATTGATTCATAATGACTTGAGGAAAACAAAATCTTAAGGACTATCACTTAATAAGTATTTCAGATCATTTGAAATCTTAAGTTGTTCTAACAAAAAAAGTCGTATTCTTATTTGTTAAAATAAGAAATGAGAACAGAAATTCAATTCAATAAAGTAATTTGAGTTTTTTTTAATTAGGTTCTTAAATTGTAACCTGATTGAATACTTGATCTTTCTGGAACTTTGTAACATGATTTTTAAAATAATCCAAACTTTCATAAATTGTAATCTTTTTGGGTTTCAAACTATTATAAACTAATTTTAGAGGTCTAATTAAGAAAATTGTAGAAGATTAAGGGTCAAATAGACATATTGGTGCATTAAACCAAAATAGCATTAACACTAAACAAATCATATCTTACAACTGTTCAATCATAAATTGATATGATCATTTTATTTTACAATTATTACTGAAAGGGCATAGTTACCATATTTACTTATTCCATAGAAGAAAAAAAACAGAATTTGAAAGTCTTTGAAAAAAATAATCCATCCATGTACAAAGTGCAGACTGAAAATGTAGAAAGCTAGTTAGAGAAGTCTGAATCACTCTTTTTCCTTTACAGAGATTCATGACAGTTAATCAGAATTACAAAGATAGAACACTAAGTTTAGACAAAAATCTTCTTAGTATTGTTTCTCTTGAACCTGTTATAATCTTGCAATAATCTACCACGGAATTCCTTCTTCATTTCATCCCATACTGTTTTGAAAATCTGTCAACGAATTTATTGATCAACAACTCATCATCAAAAAATCTTGTCTAATCAAATGTGGTTTTTATAGATTTTCTTTTCCGGTATGTTACTTATTGACTTCACATATTACTTGATACTAACACATGTGTTTGTCTTATTTTTTAAAAACCACTTGAAGATGAAGAAAACATCAATCAAGAGTAATAGTTCGGATGTACACACCACCCATAATGTAATATGTTATATGATGTAATATGAACATGATATAATATGTTTCATTGTTGACGATTTTGAGTTTGATTTAAGTTTGTATTATTGTTAGGCATGTTGTAAAATGTAGGCAGTTTGTATTATTAGACTTTCATTTTATTTGACTTTATAACAAGTATAACAAAGATATTGTAATATTTCACTAATTTAAACTTTATTATTTACTTTGAACTTATAGACTAAGTTCCTTATTTTTATGAATGTTATATCTAGTTATAAACAAATATCTAAATGTTAGAATTTTTTCATATCATATGTTTTATGAATTATATGCACTCAAAAAGTATAATAAATAA
>Ga0209389_1002161_pt1 | contig 14754 bp, 6 predicted proteins | sample CowpearedBW_FD_187526 | JGI IMG/M metagenome (GOLD analysis project Ga0209389, IMG submission 187526) | Root nodule microbial communities of legume samples collected from California, USA - Cow pea red BW (SPAdes) (version 2) | ecosystem: Host-associated > Plants > Roots > Nodule | place: USA...
TTTTTTTTTTTTTTAAATCAAGAATACTTTCTAAACATGCAATCATAATGGGGTCATGTACTCATGACAAGTCATAGAGTCCTTATAACGGTTTCACTCCATTTGTAAAGACATATTATTGTTTAAGGATTAATTAAGATGTTATAAATTTATCTAAAACTATTTTTTAAATTTTTTTAGTACATTAGTATTTAAAATTTAAATATTTTTAATTAATTTGTTATCATTCATTTTTTTTATTACCTGTGATGGCTATTTGTTTGAATTGTACGAAATTCTCACATTATATATAATTCTTCTTTCATATTATGTTTTATTTGATATGGTCAAGATAAACAATATATAATATCAATGAATCCTAAATCTAACTCATAAAAATTTGACACCTTTCAATATATATATTTCTGAATTTTCATAAACCTAAACCTAAGTCTCTACTTGAATTTTCAACAAATTGATGTCATAATTGTTATATATTTCTGACGTTTTATTAGTATAAAGTTTTATCGTAGATAATATAAAATGATAAATTATTTTTATTGAAAACGTCATAATTCTAATCTATATCAACGTTACTGATGAACATTAATTTGTTATAAAGGAAAATTATTTCATCATCCATTTAATGAAAAATGAAACTACAAAAGTCCAATTAAAAAATTGATTAAACTTTTATTTAATAACAGCGTTTTAATTTGAATTAAGGAGTTGGATCTGTCGGGAACAGTGGAAGACGAGGACGTTAATCTTCCATTTGCTGTTCCACTCAATTATTTAATTATTTTCATCCAACACAATCATATATGCATCTTGAGGCATTTTCAAGATCTTCTAGACGTTTTCTGCCAATACCAATACAGTCAAATATTCCAAAAGAATCATGATTTGATTACAATACCAAACATTTCTTTCTGCTGTAAGCTTCTTAAGCAATGACAATAATAAAAGATTTATTATCCCTGATTGGGTCCCAAACCATGTGCTAATCCCCACTCTCACAATTAATAATGTTTAATAAAATTGAAATTATGTAATCAGTGGTGTTGGATCTTAAATCTCCAATCACGTAAGCGATGACACTAGTATGAGTCAGTTCTAATTATTGACTCTGACATTATTTGTTAAATTTACAGAGAAAATTTTATTAGGGAAATACAACACTAATGAACATGAGTTCAACTCACATAAAGGATTGATATCGCTTTTAAATCTTAAAATAATAAATTTATGGATCTTTATCTTTATATAGTGTTCGACTTTTTTATTTTTAATAAATGTAAAATTTAAACTCACAGATTTTAAACGAATGGAAAATAAATATCGGAGTGTAGGAGGAAAAAGTGAATGCAAAAAGAGATGATGAACATGAAACACATGCAAGAGTGAAAGAATGTGAGTGTTGATTATTAAATTATAGAAGGTGGTGGTATGAAAGACAAGAGGAACAGCATGGTCCTTTGGATCAACCTTATCTATGTCATATGAAAGAGGAACATGGCCCCTCCTAAGTGATTCACGTCTACGTGTGGTGCATGTTGCGTCAGAGATCATAACTAAGCCAATAATTGCCTATTTTTTCCTCCCTTTTACTAACGAAAAAATAATAGATTAACACAAATTTTTCTTATAAACTTTGATAAAATATTTATTTAAATAATAATTTATTTTGATTAGAACATAAAAAAACTAATCTATTTATGAAAACTTTATCAAATTTATCAAAATAATTTTTGTCAAAAGATAATTTTACTTTACTAACCCACTTTACTCCATAAAACTATCACCCTTTTATTTTCCGTGCGTCTCTTTAGTGGGTCTACGCGGCTTCAATTCGGGTCTACCATATTTGACTAAACCATTCTCTTGTTATAATAACTTATAAGTATATGAAATAGTAAAAGTAATAAAGTAAAAAATTAAAATATATTTTTTAAATCAGATAACTTTATTTATTTACGTTTTATTTTATTTTTGAAATTATATTCACATTTTTGTGTTTTACATTTTATATTACCATGTACAATTCTATAAAGTAAGAATTTATAAAATGATTATCTGAATATAAATAAGAAAAGAATGAAGTAATAGAACTTGGAAATGATAATAATAGTTGCATGTTGATAATTAGCAGGAATTTGATGTGTGATTATATTAGAATCTAGGTGCATCACATTGGCACTAGTAGATGGTGTGAATAATGTATAATTTAGAAGACATACTCTTTTCACTTTCACAAAGGATCCAAAAAAAATTGTCGGTCAATAGTCAATGTTGGAACTTTGGATAGTGACAATGCATTTATTGACCAACCTATAAGAGTGATCATAAACTTATACGATTCCAATTTTCGTATCCACATGTTAAAACTGAGAACAACTTTGACATTACAGTAACAACTTTCTCGCGAATATGCATACATATTTGTAAGAATTGGATACCTTAAAATACTAGGAACAATATAAAGATGGTTTCATTCTAATTTATAAATGGAGTCATTCTTACTTAGATCGAAATATTAAAAGATAAAAATATTTAAATTAGGGGGAAATACTACTAAATTTTAGTAGAATTTAATATAAATAAATAAAAACAGTTGGAATAAACAATAGGAATACTTGATTATGACTAAGAATCTTTGAAACTATTTTACTATAACTTTTCAACATAGGTTAACATTTTGTTAAGCTGTCGTAATGGGTTTCGATCCAATCTGTTAGAGATGGGTCATATAGTAAATCAATTCAACCCAACTTACTTATTAGTGAGTTAAAGTAATTTGAGTTTGACAAAAAAAATTATAACTTTTTGTTTTCTTCAATCTAACATATTTTTTAATATATAACCAAAATTCAAAAGGTTCGAAAATATTTTATTTTTTTTTTCATTCTACAAAATAAATAAATCATTCATCCTAAAACTAATGAAAGTGAAGAAGGGACAAAGGTAAAGAATAATAAAATATCATGGACGTGAGTCTCTCTCCCAAAATTAAAAAAGAAAAAGTTTGCTCATGTTTTGGGTTTGACTATATTAAGAATAATGATATTTTGGCCCTTTTTATTTTATTCACTTTTAACCTATCACTCAAATCATCCTTCAATTATATATTTATTTTTATTTTTTTTAGTAGTGTGATGATCTAATGGTGATTAAAGTGTTAGATTAAAATATCATTATCCATTAAGTTAAGAGTGATGTAAGTTTTTTTTTTCATGTCCAGATTGGTGAGCCGTCAAACCAACTCACCACGTATTCAATCTGGATGAACCGAGATCTTGATGGACTGAGTACATGTTTGATTTGTTCTAAAATTTATAATTTTTTTAATTTTAATTCAACTTGAACCCGTGGTGGAGGGTCTAAATTAAGATTATAATCAATGGATTTATGTTCTTTTGTTTAAATAATTTTTATGTGGAGTGATTTTTTAAACCTAACTCTAACATCTTCGCATATTCATTTATACATTCCTTTGATGTGTGCGTCAATTATTCAACAATTTTTTTAAAATTTAGTTTATTTTTATTATTTTATTTTATTTAAACTTTATTTTATCGTTTATCTTTCTTTTTTATATCTCTTCTAATAGTTTCTTTTTTATTTAAAACAATTTTTTTTTTCATAAACAATCTAACACAGTTTTTACCTAAAACAATTAGAAGGGCTAGCAGCATGCTCATATTCTCGATGTTATAACACTCGAAAAGAATCAAATAATGTCTTGATATAAATAAATTCAAATGAAAATTTGTTTTTAGTCCAATAAAAGCGTAGTGGAGTGAGGAAAGAAAGAGTATCCGTCAAAATGAACCCATCGTTCATGATGGGCCGAAATAGTATGGGTCGAATTAGAGCCCAAGTAAGATGGGCCAGCCTTTCGGCTCCGAATAAAGGGAAATTTTCTTTCGTTCTGCATTGTTTAACAAAAAGTAGCAGATAACACTCTTCATTTATGTTCTTTTTTGTTCTAAAAAAAATCCAAGACAAATGTTTGAATTATATTTGTTTTCTCTTTAGCTTTTAGTTACATATGGGCTACCTCCATATTTTTTTTCCTTGCTTTCTTTCAAGTTAAATGACTAATATATCCTCATGTTAAAAATTATTAAAAATTAAAAATGTAAAAATGTATTTCCAATTTACATTTTTTAATTTTTAATTTTTAATAATTTTTAATCTAATGATATTTTTGATATTTAACCCGAGTTATGAAATACAGGAAGAAAATATGGAGGTGTAGAAAGAACCTAAATTTAGGCAAATTTAAAACCATTATCAATGGGTCTGTATAAAATTAGGCAAATATAAAATTATTGTTAATATAAATTTAAGTATTACTTTAACATAAAAGACTAAAATATGTTACGAGAGATAATTTATGAAAATATGAACACATTCTACGGCGTGTCTTGAATTAGGGTGTTAATGTTGTAGTTTGGTTTTATTGTTTACTTAAATACATAATCTTCGAAACAATCAAATAACTACCATTCAAAAAATATCAAATACATTTGTTCTTAAATACCATAGTGTTACAATGATAAATTCAAAAGAAAATTATTACATTAAAATATAATTAATTTATACATTATTACAGTGTTGAATTCAGATTAAACAATTCACGTTGAAAAATAAATTAATTTATACTACAATAGAAGTGACAAAAATAATTTTAATTGATAAATGCAAAATTTACATCTTACACAAACTAAAATATAATTCAGTTAATAAAAAATCAAATTAAAATAAATGAATTTTAATTAAAAAATATAATATGAAAAGAAAAGATATGTTAAATAACTGAGTATAATATACTTTATTTTGAGTAAACTTTATAGTTTATAATATTTTAGTTCTATTTTTAATTTTTAAATTGGATTATTTCATTTCATATTCCCTATAACATTTATTTGATATTTTGAACAAATTCCATTAAAGTTAGGGATGACAAAACGGATCAGTCCGACCCATTTTTGCTCATTCCGTATTTGATACGCTAAAAAGGTAATGGGTTAGACTGATCTGTCGTTGAAAAATGGAACAAAATCTGTAATTGCCCGTCATAGTATGGACCAACAGGCTGGACTGCTCCTTTTTTATTTTTTAATTTAAATTTAAATTTATGAATTTTACTTTTATATATACTTATAGATAATTTTTTAGAGCATATATAATTGTATAAATATTTTATAAGCTTTTAATTGATCAATTAATATATTTAATTGGATAAATTAAAATAATTATTATATTTACATGTTAGATACTTTATTACAATTAATAATTAGAATTTAATTTGTAAGTGTTATTGATTTAAATTATGATAGTGTTGCATATTTACATTTATACACAAATATAAATAGATTTTTTTTTTAATTAAAAAAATGTTACGGCGGACTGGTCTACTTTTGGCCCACCAGTTTCATGGGTTCGACAGACCGAGACAAAAGAGCTAGTATGTTAAAAAATCCAACCCAGTCCGTCATTTTCTTGGCGGACTGACAACCTGGTCCGATGAGCCAGACTTGCTGTGACACCTCTATAGAGAAATTAACTTTAAAAGACTTCACTCACCCTCTTCTGCATGCAATTGAAGACTTCAATTCGACACCTTCTTCATCTTAATTAATTATATATCTTCACAGAGATTATCTCTTTTACCTTAATTTAACTGGGGTTGATTAAGAGAATAAAAGATTAAAAGAACAACGAAGTTAAAGACAAACTAACCTCCTTTTTGGTATGTCAGTTTGTCGAATTAGATAGACCGCACTAAAATTAATTAAGAGATTAAAAACTAGAACCCGATTTTTTTTTATGGGCTTGCAAACGTGTTTTAACACCCTTAATTAAGGTTCAGCACATACAAGTATTTTTCTGTATCTCTCTAAGTGTTGAGACGGACAATAATAACATGTTTCTTTGTATATTTTGATAAGGTCTTGTATCGATACAACCAAAATATGTTATTGTGTTGTGTGTTATACACAACAAAACATTATCATGTCACGCGTTGCTGATATTTCGTTAAAATACAAAATTCCAATTATGGGAGAAGTCTAATAGAAAATTGGGTGGTGCCAATATCAATCGTATTACTGTCAATGGACTTCACGATCCAGTCAAGGAAGAAACAAGAGAAATTCAGAATCAGCAAATGGGCTTGACTAGATAGCTTTTTATTGTTTAACAAAATCCGAACTAAAATCAGATAACAATTCTACACAAAAAAAAAAAAATTAAAATTATTGTGTTCTTTTAAATAAAGTCAAACGACCCTTATTTTTTATTTTATCTTTTATCATGGTAGACTGAAGCTGAATGGTGGTGATAAGGAAAACAGTTATTGACTTATTGGCAGTATTGAAATTCGCGGTATAGCGCGTGGGCCGGTATAGATTTTTGAGGAATAGACGTTGACGGAGAGATGTCAACATGACGGTCCAACTTCGTCTCGGTGCAAACCGTTCTTCCTTACGCGCATCTGAAAGCGCAGCGTCGCCACCAGTAACTGCACTGTCTGCGGCGGGCTTAAGATCTCCACCACCTTCCTCATCGTCGACGCGCGAAGCTCGTCGCCTCTCTCGGAAACCTTCTTAAGCGCATCCTTGAGTACCTGAAGCGCCGCTTCCTGCTCCGTTTTCACGCCGTCAACCACTCTGACGAGCGCCAGCATGCGCGGACTCGCCATGCTCTCTTGAACGGCAGCCATTGCCTCGGAAACCTCTCTCTCAGCTCGCTTCGTCTCGTCTCTGACTCGCTCCATTTTCTCCCTCTGCTCCGCCATTAAGCCGGTGACAGCGCCGTCGGCGAGACGGAGAATGAGCGAGGGCTTGTAGTCCCCAATCCAGAGCAGAGACCTCTCGTAGGCGGAAAGCCAGGGCGGAGAAAAGAGAAGGAAAACGTCGCCGTTGGCCACGTTCGATTTCTCCTCCAAAAATTGCTGGTAATGGCACATAACTTGCTCGATCAGCATCCTCTGTTCTGCATCGTCATCATTGGGCGTGACGCTCAGAAGCTGCTGAAGGAAACTCTCGTGCCGCGCAAGCCACCCCTCGTAGAACGCCTCGAACGATTCCTGAACATTCGGCTGCGGTTTGCTCGCGAACATTGACATTGTGAAGTAGTAGTAGTAAAAGCAGAGTAAGTGGTTGTGAGAGTGATGGTTTATTGGCCTGCGATTTCAGGAATGTGCGCAATTTATAAGCATCTCGGTTTTCTCATTTTATTTTTTAATTAGGCACACGTTTTCCTTAACTGGTAAGGGTGGTTTTAGGGATTTGAAAACGTGCTATTCTGTTGTGTGTTGTCGTTTGCTTGATTTGTTTATTGTTTTTTAATTGGAAAATAAATTTTCTTAACAGGTAAGGACTTTGGTATTGGTTTTTCTCAGGATGAGAGTGGTGCCACTGCATGAGCATAGACTAGGTGGGTTGGATGTGCAATGGCGGTGGAAGTCAACGAGTCTCCATCGATTGCATGCCACGCCATTGGTTGAAACCACCGTTACTCTTCCAGCAACCAAAAGACACGGAGAACAACACCTTCCTCCCAGCTATAACATTTGTCATGTCAAACTGTTTCGCAATTAAATAACCGTCACAAGATGTGTTTTTATTTATTTCACATGTCTTCATATTTTTTTTTTTATCTTACTCAATTCACAATCCGTCATCATTATGTTGCCAAAGAAAAGTCTAAAAAATATTAGAAAGTAATTTATTAGAACAAATTAGGATTAAGATTAGTTTTTTAAACTGTAATTATCTTCTAGTAACTTATTTGGTTGTTTTGTTTGTCTACAACCTAATTTAGGTCTTCAAATCTGGCCCAAACGAGCCCAAGGGAAAAAAATGGTTGTCCAATTATCAAAGAGCAAGTTTCTGCGTTTATTTTTTTCATTTTTGAAGGAGTAACTGTGTGCTAGAAAGTTAATGTTTGCGTGTATTACTCTTGAACGGTTTAGGAGAATCTGGGTGCGATGAGGCGGTGCCTCCTTCCATTAAGTAACATTTCTGCATAGTTATCACGAACTTTCTGGTTATAAGGTGTCAGAAATTGGAATCGGGTAAAACAAATTAATGCAATTTTATTCATTATAATATGATATGCTCCATTTAATAAAAGTTATCCAATTAAAATATTATATTGTTTTATTGATTAATATCTACTCTGTCTATAATAATAATAATAATAATATTTTAGAAAAGTTTCAAAAACAGTTTTTGCAGAACAAATCTAAAGATATACTTTTTAAAATAACTTAATTATGAAAAAATGGTTAATTAATTTTTTTTTAATAATAGATGAAGTAGCACAATGCTTCCGGTGACAGACAGGGTTGGGCTGTCATGGCAGTGTTTCTTAGTAATCTGATTGCAGAGCCCAGATTTGACAATTTGACAAATTGTGAGATTGCATAATGCAATGACAGGAAAAGAAAACCGGATTGGATAACACACGGTAATTAACACATGTTTCGTTGAAGGATAAAGTTGTCATTTGGCATTCCCGAAAAAGCGAGGGAAAGCAATATTATAATAATATTATTATTATAAAATAAAATAACGATTCCGTACAGAGTAACAGTTGCTGTCCAGATTAAGGCTTAGGGGAGGACGGATCCGTAAATAGGTGGTGAGGTGAGGGTATGTTTGCAATAAACATTGCCATTGACACAGTCATACATTGTCTGTGGGAAGCGCAGTGTTTCAACGGAATGAAGTGTGCTACAATGCGCCGTCTCCAGCGGAAGCGCCACTCTTCTCTCTTTCTCTCTGTCTTCCTGGTCTTGCGCTATGCCCTGAGGAAACGGTCACACGGAGATTGCGAACAAGCTAGAGATGGGGACAGAAGGGTCACGGAATTTGGAACTCGGACACAATGGCGAATCAAGAAACTCAGCAGGGCCGTCCCCGGCAACAACGCCGGTCCAAGGATCGACCGGTGGTCCCGGCTAGGGTTCCGTTGAGGCTGTTGCTTCGGGTAGCGTCGGTTGCCGGAGGCATTCAGTTTGGGTGGGCATTGCAGCTCTCGCTTCTGACGCCGTACGTGCAGCAGTTGGGGATCCCGCACGTGTGGGCCAGCATCATATGGCTCTGTGGGCCGCTCTCTGGGCTGCTGGTCCAGCCCCTCGTGGGCCACTTGAGCGACCGCTGCACCAGCCGGTTCGGCCGCCGGAGACCGTTTATCTTGGGCGGAGCATTGGCGATCATCGCTGCTGTTCTGGTCATCGGTCACTCCGCGGACATCGGGTGGTGGTTCGGCGACACGCCCCATCATCGCCCCTGGGCTGTGGGCGTTTTCGTTTTCGGGTTTTGGATTTTGGACGTGGCTAACAACGTCACTCAGGGGCCCTGCAGAGCTTTGCTTGGTGATCTCACTGGTATATCTTTCTTCCCTCTGAATTTCCAATCGTTGAGGACCAAATCAAAGCCCTAAATTTGCACTTTCCTCCTTAAATATTAATTACACGTTCGTTTTTTATTCTCGCACTGTACTTTTATTTTTTCATGATTTTTCCTTAAAGGCGCGCTATCATCATATATTCAGTTTGGCTCCAACATGTTTGCTGTTTAGATTGGTTACAATTACTCTAACCTGCCAAGGAAGTACTTTAAAAACTACTAAATTGATGAACTAACTATTAGGTAATGTTGATCTCCCAATTTTCGACATATTAAATCGTGTGACAAAGTAATAGATGAAAAGTTGATGTTCAATTTGGAAAATTTATGTGCGTTTGGTACAGAACTGCAGCTCCGTAATTTTTATTTTACACAAACTCAGGCCGTGTAACTTGTGCAGGGCTATTCAAGGTTTTGCTTCTGTCCAAATTGATAGTTAGAGACAAAATTGCCCCAACTGTCTTACATTGGTTTCTGTCAAGGAAACCATAAGTCACTTATTATTGTTTTGGCTAGAAAAGTCTCCCTAGGGTTAGAGTGGCTTTTTCTCATGGTATTCGAATTGTTAGCATGGGTTATTTCTGATGTATAGCTACAACGTGCTTTCCATGTTTAATCAGGAAAGTAATACGATTTTCTTAGCAGGGAACTGAAATCCTTGATATTATGCTGCATTGCATGTACTCGTGATTTTGGTTCTTTAATGTTCACTTTCTTCAGAGGCCATTTTGGTTGAAATCCTTGTGCTATCTTTTTCTTTTTTCAAGACCCTTTGATTCTGAAGATATTTAAATAACTGGATAATTTGAAGATTTATGTTAGAGGAAGCTATTATAATTTATAATATTAGTACATTGAATTTTTTGAATTAAAATTGAACGAAAGATTCCATTGGCAAAGACATGGAGTTTGGTAATGGGACTATACATTGGGTATTGGCCGCTTAAGGAATTGGCCTATAATTCCAGTGCTGACTCTAGACTAGGGATACATAGGCTAAAGGGCGATGTCACCCTGACCAACACAGGCCAATCGGGCTAGTATCTGCTGCATTGCTGGTTATGTCGGGTGGGACTAAGTGAACTGGTGGGTTTAATTACTCAACCCGTCCCCGCATTGCCATCTCTAAATTTTATGTCTAAAATTGATTCTTAGGTTAATGAATTGTAATTATGTCTTCTTGTAAAGGTTATTAAGAGTATGTATGACTTATAGGACACTTTGGGATGAACGGCAAATCTTACTATGCGAAATGACTATACAAGCCTACATATGATGTTTAGTGCATGTTATTTGTTGTTAGTAGGATCTTAAGAGTTTATTACTAGAAGCTGATGGAAGATTTTAGAGATCTTTGTAGTTATTACTATAGAAGATGATGTATTATTTCAAATTAATCAATTGAATAAATTTCTTTTTTTGAGATTTCTCCTTTCAAGTTGGTGTCGGAGCTCCTGATCTTGGGGGTTCAGCTTCTGCATTTCTTCTTAACCGTCTTAATTATTGTTCGTTTTAGGGTTGCTTAAAGTGCACCCATTTCCTTTAATTATTCCTTATTATCTAGGAGGGGAGTTAAGGAATCCCTACTATTTATTTTGGGTTAAATATGTTTTAAGTTCCTAAATTTTGACGTGAAAATGGAATTTGTCCTTGTCCAAAACTTTGATATAGTTTGGTCCCCAGAATGAATAAATATAGTCCTCCTAACCCAATTGCATTAAATTTTTTTTTACGTGTCGAACGACATTTCAGGTTGGCGTTTGTGTTTACAAATTTTGCACGTTCTAGCTCCAATGCCAATCTAAAACGCTGGTTAACAACTTAAGATTAAACACAGAGAAATATATTTCTAGAGGGCTTGAAGGACCCTTCTATTGTTTTTCTATTTATATTGATTAAGAGTTAATACAATAGGGAGATGGAAGGTCAAGGGACTATCCTAGACTGCTAGCTACAAAACTAGGAACAATAATTAGAGATAACCCAACATACAACTCCATAGTTTAGGCCTACTGGCTACACTAACATAAGTAGACTTAATAATTATTCCAACAATACGTAAAAAAAATATTAACGTCATTGGGACAAGAGAATTATATCCATTCATCTTTAAAGTTTGGGTACCAAAATGTATCAAGGTTTGAAATAATGACAAATTCCAATTTCGCGTTCAAGTTTTGGGACTACAAACATATTTAACCCATTTTTTTAGTATGACAACTTAAGATTTTGAAAATCCTTGCAAGACTCCTTCACCCTCTTCAATTGAAGAAGGAATGCCTGCACTAAATGCTGAAATTGAACGTCTAAAATATCTCATGAAGTCTATTAGTAAGTCACCTTCTAGTACTTGCTCACTAATCATGACATGTGAGAATTTCAATTCTTCTTTCAATGTTTCTAAAACTACATGTAAGGACTCTGGTGCGACAAACATATGATCCTTCATTCATCTCTTTTAACATCATATGTTTCTAGTGACCACATTACTCTTGCCGGTGGGACATGTATTCTAGTAGCTTGACGTGGCAATATTTCTCTTTTGCCCTTCCTCAGCCTTAAAGATGTCCTTTATATTCCAAAACTTTGTAATAAACTTATTTCTGTTTAAAAACTTAATGATAACCTAAATTGTTCTATAACCTTTCCCACTCAATGTGTTTTTCAGGATCTTGCAACGGGGATGATGATTGGAATGGTTAAGGAATAGTGAAAGTTGTATTGCTTTAACAACTTGGAAACTAAGGATAGTATTAGTATACAAACAGGTACTTCTTGTCTCTAGTCTTGTACTACTACTTTTGAGTCCTTTCAAATTTGGCTTTTCCACTATCGTCTTGGACATCCATTCCTTTCTCTATCGTAGACTCTTCTTTCTTTCAGATTTCTCCTTTGAAGTTTATCATTTCAAGGAAAATCTTAGGAACAAATGTAGAGATTTTTTCAATCTCTTCAATTTAGGAGCCATCCAGAATTTTAGAAGCCAAGGGCAGTTTGAGTAGTTTTTTTTTTCCTCTCACAGTTTGTGGGATTTGGGGAAGCGAAAGGAGATGGTATAAGGGAATGGCTGAAAGGGTAACATTGTTTTATGTCTTATAAAGAGTATTTTGATCATATTCCTAACGAATGTGTGACATCTTAACACAGTCGTCCATTTGTAGGATAGAGGAGATACTGGAGCGTGAAGTTTGCAAGAGTGATTGCACCCAACATAACATCAAGACTAAATAGGGTCTACTGAGATGTTTATTTTAGAGTTGGAAGATTTAAGATGGAGAGTTATTGGAGAAAATAATATTTTAGAGAGAATATCTAAATGAAAAGGGCTTCGTTATATTTAGTTGAATAGATTCTTAATACACTGAGTGAGTGGAATCTATTTCCTTGGTGAAGATTAAATGGGTGTAACGTCCAAGATGTACGAAGATGCATTTCCTCAATACAAAGGTCTACTATTTCTTAAGTAAATGAATTAAGCATGGCTGCTATTGCCACTGAACACCCTAATAGTAGGTAGAAACTGACATAGCTGATGATTTGATGGAGAGTTCATTAGAAAGTCATCAAAGGTGATAAGCCTTTTGGAGGTCATTGGAATACTGTTGGAAATCTGTTGGGAGTCACCAGCAGTAAAAAGGTCACAGGAAAATGTTGCTAGAAGTGTTTGATGGTGGAGAAGAAGGCCAATGGAAAAAGGAAGGTGAAAATAGAAATTAGAGCTGCTGAAATAAAAAACATTTCTATATTTTAAAAGCATGGTATGAGAACTTTGATGGGATGGTTCATAGCGGATGCATTGGCATTGATCTTATATTGTAAATTGTCCTAACTCAGCACTAAAACCTAGCTCAGGGGGAGAGGATTGCCTGTGTCTTATGAGGAGTATTTGGAATTATATTCAACAATGTTGGGCATCTTAATGTAGATAAACATTTAGTTATTTTTGCGTGTGACAATTTCATATGGTACTGTACGGGGATGTCCTTTGCTGGGGGGACCTGCATCCTTTCTGAAATCTATATTTGCTAAATTTTAATACAAAGAAAGAATCTCTTGCTAATATTCAAATATCTGATACATACATGCATTCTCATACTCCATAACTCTATCATTTATTTGGTTCCTCGCTTCTAAATCTACGTGATGTATCGTGTAAGAAGTAAAAGGTTGATGTGTATATTATATCATAAAATTATCTTTTGTAAATATTGTGCACATCTTCTGGGAAGGTTCTATTCGTTTTCTGTCTCTGTTCTTAAAGTATTCCCGCTGAAGAAAAACTACTATATCACTTAAAACTTGAAATCAAATTATCAGCATCTGACAATGGTGAATACATGGAAACACAAATATTGTACCACATTCGGTATCACAAATATTGTAACACAAATATTCTATCTCATATTCGGTAACAGTAGGAAAGAAAAGGATAAAAGTCACCTTACCCTCTCTCCTCAAAAACTGGATAAAATGATCCCAATAGACACAGAAGATAATTAGAATGGTAGAAAATAATAAATTCTCTACCAAATTGCTAATGTTTATTTCTACACGGATGATTGTCTGCTTGGTATGTACTTCTGAATAGAGCTCTCACTTAATTAAAAGGACATGGTTTTTATCTTTTTATTTTGATCACATCTTGCCTGAATGGTTTTGCAAATGTGGCCTTAAATGTCTGAATAAAACCCCTTCAACCCGACCTCAAAAAAGAACGGAAAAGATACAGCAAGAAATATCTTATCTAAATTGTAATTTATTTAAAATATCAGCTATAAAAAGAAAACAATACATTGACTGCCTCTATATTTTGTTTATGTATCTTTGAAATGTTAGGTAAGGATCACCGAAGGACTCGTGTTGCAAATGCTTATTTCTCCCTGTTTATGGCTATTGGTAATATTCTTGGATATGCAGCTGGGTCATACAGTGGTTGGTACAGGGTCTTTCCTTTCACCATGACCCCTGCATGCAATATTAGTTGTGCAAATCTCAAGTCTGCTTTCTATCTTGATGTTGGTTTCATCGCTGTCACCACTTATATAAGCATCATGGCAGCTCATGAAGTGCCTCTGAGTTCTAGTAGGGCACAACCTGTTGAAGCAGCAGCAGGGGAATCGGGTGTTGCTGGAGAAGCTTTTCTGTGGGAGTTATTCGGGACAGTCAGATATTTTTCAACCCCAGTATGGACAATACTATCTGCTACTGCCTTAACTTGGATTGGATGGTTTCCATTTCTCCTTTTTGATACTGATTGGATGGGCCGAGAGATTTATGGTGGTGAACCAAATGAAGGCCCTAATTATGATATTGGAGTTAGAATGGGGGCAATGGGCTTACTGCTTAATTC
>Ga0209389_1002169_pt1 | contig 14736 bp, 9 predicted proteins | sample CowpearedBW_FD_187526 | JGI IMG/M metagenome (GOLD analysis project Ga0209389, IMG submission 187526) | Root nodule microbial communities of legume samples collected from California, USA - Cow pea red BW (SPAdes) (version 2) | ecosystem: Host-associated > Plants > Roots > Nodule | place: USA...
ACATTAGTCTTACACATATAAGACCTTAGACACCACTTTTACACCAAAACCTTAAGACAATGTTGTTATGGGTCTTTATTCTTATATAGTGTTTAACTTTGTCTTTTCTATCCAATGTGGGACTTTTTGACTCACACTTGGACTATTTCCGAGAAAGAGAACTATGTTGCACAGTAATTTTATGCTTTTTAATTGTCGGCTTTCATCCATATTTATTTTGTTAATATTGAAGGGACCGGATATTGTGGCCTGCCATCGCCAAATAATGTAAGAGCTGGTCAAACAAAGCGTATTAGGATGATTAGGATCAAGACTTTAAACGTAGATAGTCTTATGACTTAATAACTCTCAATACTATACATTTTTTTTATATATTTGAATGTTAATTATTAATTTCTTATTTTTATAAAGCAATGAAACATGTTTGTTATTTTTTTATGTTGTTATAATATTTTTTATACATTTTAAATTCCAATAATGAATAATTTTATACCACATAATATATATTATAGAGTTATTAAGTATATTATTTTTCCAAAAGTGATTGAAAATAAAGATTAATACTATTAGATATTGATATAGTGACTAAAAAAGTGGTAGCTAAATTATAGGAAAATCAGTGACTAAATAAATTTGTTATTGGTTTCGGCTACCAAATCAATTACTGATTTCAGTAAATCATTTTGGTTACTAAATCGTCATTGATTTCGGTCAATAGAACGGTCAATGATTTATGTTATTGTTTTGGCTCACTAATTTTTATAACTTACTTTCACGAGTGACCGATTTTGGTCATTTAATAACAAAAATTTCAATCATTATTTCATTTTTTCTTGTAGTGTTTCCGGTCATCTTTTTCAATTTCTTCTTAGTGAGTTTAAGAATTTGTAATCTTTCACTGCTTAGGAGGAGAATTTGGCATGAGTAGCTAGGGTTCGCGACGTTTAAAAGACAATGTTCTCTTTTTCTTTCTTTCTGGTTTAGTTTTCTATTTTGTTCTTACATATTCTATACATAATTTTTTTTTCTTAAATGATTCATTCTCTTGTTTCAATCTTCTTGAATCAATTCCACGTTGTGTATATATAACATGTTTTTTCTTAAGTTTACTTACGTAGTTTGAATTTTGTCCAAAACCTATAATCACTTGGCTTTGATTTTGTGCACCTTATCAGTTGTTTAGAGTCGTGCTTTGACTAATTATATCTTCCTGATTCCATTAAAAGTAGTGCTAAATGTTTTTTCAAATTTTTAAAACACAAAATAATGAAAATTGTGAGCATCTTTGTTAATTCTTACATATAACTAGATCCTTATAAGTATCCAAATATCTTGATGAATTCCATCTTTGATGACTGTATATACCCAAGGATGTCTTGATCCTTTCTCAATGCAATCATTATTTTAACTATTTTTTGTAAAATTTATTTTATTCTCTAAGTCAAATTAAATTATTTAGTTAAGTCAAATAAATACTTATATTAATTTTATATTATTTTATTTTGTAAAGAACCAAAAGTTTACAAAACTTTTTAGGGAAGGGTGTCACATATTAATTATTTATCTTATGTAAGAAAATATTTTAAGAAAAATGTTTGTTTTATTTTAATATGAGAGTGCAAAAATTTCATTTAACTTCGCTCAATATGCCTCATATTTAAGAAAAACAAAGTCTATCAAAATATGATGACATTATTGAGAATATTTAGATTTTAGTTCTAAAAAAAATTGAAGCATATTCACGTTTAGGCTTCTGTTGTCTAGGAATCGAGGCTTGAAAGTTCCCACTGATTTCAAAAGTGCCATTGTTACTTTTATATTTTATTTTTTGACAGAGGTTTAGGCTCTATTGTTGCTTGTGTTTCCTACTCGCATGTTCCGATTATTAGCTTAAAGTTCTTTATGTAATATGAGTACATTTTTCTAATATGTTTTTAATAATTGTATTTTAGATATGTGGTCAATTATATTCTTAAATATGATGATTTATTTTTGTTTGATTTGAGGTTGTTGTCATTTTGAGTTAACTTTAGTTTCTCATTTCAGATTCAATACAAAAATTATTTACTATCTTTAAGTTTTTTTAAAAAATGTATTTTTTAAAGATAATATAAAAGCAAGCAAATCTATTAACTTATTTGTATTGAATCCTAAATTGTTTAGTTAAAGAAAATTAATCACTTTTTTTAGTTTATTAATGCATAAATATTTTAATATACATGTCTTAAAATTCATGAATATTTGCTAACTGTATATTTTATTAATATTTTGATGCATATCTGACTGTGGTTGATAATCATTTAGTGCAAAATAGGCTTTTAAGTTTGTTAACTCTATTGTTCAGAAGCAAACAAACTTAAAAAATGTGCGGGACAATTTTGTAAATAAAAGGCACTACTTAAGTTTGTTAGTTTGATAACAAATTTGAATTGATTTTTTAAGTCTATTTGGAAATACAGACTTAAATTTTGCATATGGTCAGTTTTCCAATAGACTTAAATTGATGTTTTTAAGTTTGCTAATTCGTGAAATATTGACAAACTTTATTGAAATATATGATATGTTATTTAAAATTGATATATATATATATATATATAAATTAAAAAAAAGTGAATCTTCTTCAATGGGATAGAGTCATTTAAAGATTAATGAAATTCTTCACATAATTTCGATATAAATACGTGTGGATCGATAATGGATTAATTCACCATGCGTGAGAGAGGAGTTAAAGAATTTATACATTTTGCACAACGTAATAGGAGAAAACTAAATGCAACCAAAATTAGGTAACATGTTATATGTGATGATTTCCTTTGAATCTATACAACATGTGTTAGGAATAAGGGAATAAAGGAAAGAATAAAGGAGGGAAAATAAACGACGTGAAGAATTTAATGTGGTTCGGCGTACAATGTGTATGCCTACCTCCATGACTACACTAGGAAGTATTTTTATTTTAGTATGTATCAAGCTTTGCATAGGGTCTTTTACATAGCAAATAGAAAACCACATCTCACAATCCTAAGCAAAGTGGGACTAAATCAAGCACCATAATACTAACAATTCTCCTACTTGGAGTTTGATTTACATTACCACCTAGTGTAGTGCCTTCATCATCAATTTTCTTGAAGGCCAAAGGTGTATTCATGGTTTTAGCATTTCCAACATTAAACCTGGTAAGCAATTTTCTATATATTTTTCCTGAGATAAGTACATATATAATACCTTCAGATCTATCCCTGGAGATTTTGATACCAAGAATTTGCTTGGTTGGACCAAGATCCTTCATTTAAAAATTTTCTTACAATTGTTTCTTCAATTTGTCAATTTCTACTAGGAATACAAGTCTAGCCTTATATCTTTTACTACCATCTGGTTCTTTCTTTAACCGATAGACCCACCTATTTTACAAAACCTTTTTCCTTCAAGTAGGTTGGTTAAAGACAATCTCATCTTCCATTGCTATCTCCCACTAAATAGATTCATCTCTTTGCAAAGCCTCGACAAAATGCTCTAGCTCACCAGCATAAGTCAACAACAAGTAATGGAATGAAGGAGAATACCTTTGTGGTGCTACTATTGTTTTGCTAGCTCTACTTCTACATTATGCCTTCTATTCACTACATCACTTTCTGAAATTTCTTCTAATGAAACTTGCTCTGGTTGTTTATTTGCATTTGTGAATTCTGCAATTCTGCCTTTATAGAACATGTTTTCATTAAAAGTAACATTTCTACTTCTGATAATTTTCTTGTTTTGGTAAACCCAAAACCTGTAACCATACATGTCAGATCCATAACCAATGAAATAATATTGCTTTGCCTTAGAGCTTAATTTATCTCTACTATTAGAATCTAAGAAAATATAAGAAGCATAACACTAGTGCATTTCTAGCATTTTAACTCGGTCATTATGCCTCGGTTCCTATGAAAATGAGGCATATCATAACACAGTGGCATTTTTGAAATTTTAGCTGCTTGTGTTTGGCGATGATCGTGTACATAGTACACGGGAGCAGATGATGGTGCACGTGGATCTGGTGAGACTTAGAGTCGGAGCGGGGCTAGACTGGGATTCAGGATTTTTCTCAGAGTTTTTATATTTCTATGATTTCAAATAAATTGTAATCGCTTTTATTACTTGACTTTTGGATAATTATAATAGTATTTATAATTATGGATTTTGGATTGTTATTGAGGTAAATAAAGTTCTTAAATTTCCCGTGTTTTTGGGAAATGAGGTTTTAACAAATGAAGTTGATGTAGTAATTCTTTATTTTATTATTTAAATCTGTAATATCCGGTCGAGATGTTACACTAACCACTAGGCTACACACTTTCACCTGATATATCATGCAATGTAAGTATTAAAACACTTTTACTCCACAAAACATAATCCTTAAATTAGATAAATAGCATCTTTAAGCACTCCTTTAATTATTAGTCTTTCCTCATGACTAAAATAACTTATTATAGATCTATACTAAATTATCAATCAATTTTTAATTTTACCTAAAACATTCTATGTTCGTCCCGGGTCTCACACTTTACATAGGGTCTCTTATATAGCAAAATAGAGAACCACATCTCACAATCCTAAGCAACGTAGACTAAATCAAGCACCATAATACTAACAACATGGACAATGCAAAGCGAATTAATAAACTTCCCAATTGTCTCTTGAACTTAAGATGATGTCGATTCCACCATGGAAGATTGATTGACTAATTAGAGGACATGATTCGTGATGTTGGCGCAGAAGTTTTTACCCAAGCGCATGTGTATGAGACGATGTCTACTGATACGCTAACTTTGTTGTATATCGGTTCAAGTAAGTTCATAGGTTCTTCTTAGTGTTAAGGCTCATAAATTTGAAGGCATCCATTGGTGTACTGTTAAGAGTTTCACATAATTACTGTTATATCAAATGCTTCCAAATGGAAATACACTACCTATTGGTAATTATGAGGACAAGAAAATTATTTTTCTGATGGGTATGGAGTATAAAAGGATACATGCAAGTCTTAATGATTGCAAATTATATAGTAAAGAATTTGAAGGACTAAAAAATGTCTGAAGTGTGGGTTAGCACAGTAGAACTAGAAAAACTACAATGAAGATAATTTCCATAAACAAAAGGATGGTGCCGCTCTGAAAGTAGTTTGATACCTTTTGGTAATTTAAGTACCAACCATAGTTGTTAGCCCATTATATTTTTCATTTACTACTTATCTCCTGGATTGTGCATGAAGAGAAATACATGATATTGTCTTTGATTATATCTAATCTAAGGCAGCCTTGAAATGACATAGATGTTTATCTCGGTCCACTAGTTCAAGACTTGAAGTTGTTAATTGACGGGTGTTGAAATATTTGAGGCTTTTTGCTTATGAAACTTTCATGATGCATGAAATGTTATTTTGCACTATTAATGACTTCACAACTTACGATAATTTGTCAAGGTACAATGTCGAGGGTCATAAAACATGTCCTATATATGAGGAAAAAACTACAACTCATACATTGAAACATGGAAGGAAGACAACATTTTTTTCCAATCTAATCGTCCTTATTGAAGGTTAAAAAAACATTTAATGGGCATCAAAATAATGACGATACATTAATTTCATTGATTAGCCTTCAAATTCATGAAAAAATTAATAAAGTCATCTATAATGAGCCCTTGAAAGAAAATAAATAATATTTTTTGATCTTCCATATTGGTCAAAGTTAGAGGTTAGACAGGGCATAGATGTAATGCATGTAGAGATTAACGATTGTGATAGCTTGATTGGTATAATACTTAACATTCAGTGAAAGATTGAAATATGAAGTAAATGCTCGTATGTATTTACTTGAAATGATGATCTAAGAGGAATTGGCCCCAAGGGAGGTTGGTAACCATACTTATTTGCACCCGAATGTTACCCTATATCGATATAAGACACTATAAATAATCATGTATGTGGTGGCATTTTTTATATTAGGTTTCTTAAAAAAATGTTGCAATTTATTGTATAATATGACTGTTTGATAACTACCATAATTTGTGTATATAGTACTGCATTTTTAACTACCCGAATAATGTTAGATGGGATACTTGGGGAAGGTTTACATAAAGAAGTGTTGCATATCAACCATGGATTTGGACTACACGAAACCATGAAATTGATTTTGCTCTAGAAATATTGAGCTTTTCAAAGGATTCACTTTATTCCATTTTAATTATCTAAAAAACTTCTCCTTTTTTTTTTCCAATGATAAATTTTAACTTTGGTGTAATGCATTTTCCAGTCCAAATCTCGGTAAGAAGTGAGTTTTTAACATGGATGAACTCTCCTACATTGAATTTATATTTTATAAGAGATGTATTTACATTTTATGTTCCATTGCTTTCTTAATATGATTATTAGAAATATACTATTTTTTTTTGTCTTTTAAGTGAGTACAAAACTCTCTTTGAAGTCTTTATTGTTTTAAATCTTTTGTTTCTTTCCAACTTTGGTTTAATTCATTATAACATTTTAGATTTAAATAATGATTTTATTGGTTTTAATTTTGTTTTGTGATCTTTTGCCTTTTAACTTTGAAATCGTCATCATAATGTTGCATATTGTGATAATTGAGCTTATGCTTACCAATCATAAATGATGACATAATTTGCTATATCGGTAATAGGATATATTTTTATCTATTTTACTATGATGTATGACTGATCAATTATATGTTTTGATACCTATAAAATGAATTATTAATGGTTGGTTTTGTCATCATCAAAAAGGGGAAAGTGCTAAAGCAAATGAGCCCTAATAATTAATAAAGTTTTGATAAGTTTTGATAACACTCTACCCTTCAAGTAAATATCTAGTTAGAAGTGAACTTGTGATTAGAAGACTAAAAGAGAACGTCTAATAAATATAGCAAGATTAAGGAATAGATCAATTTGGTTCGAAGATCAAAATACATTATATGTATTTTTGCTTGCATATGCCTAAATGATTAATATTCACACGTTGTGTGTGCCAACAAAAGCAAGAAGTCTGGAAAAGCAGAGGCTAAGTAGCATTACACGAGTATATGGATTCAAGTCAAGGTGTTAGGCAAGTCGAACAATAACAATCATCAGGTTAAAGCATTAGATGACCCAAGTCGCCAGAGAACCTAAGTTACTATGTTAGACGACTAAGGTGTTAGACAACTAAGAGACCAAAGGTTAGATGATCCAAGGCAGATTAAGCCATTAAACAACAAAGGTGTTAGACGACCCAAAGGGTTATATTACTGAAGGTAGCTTAAACCATTAGACAACCAAAGTGTTAGATGACTTGAACTAGTGAAACATTTATAATGTGCTTTGATGGTCTATTATATGTTTTGATCTTTGATTAATAATGCAAATTAATACATTGATAAAATTCTTTGAAGCATATATTAAATTGCAAAATTTAATAAAATTTTATGATGATTACATTCTAGAAGAAGAAAGTGTCAAAATTAAACGTTGAAACAATATAATCATTAAAGAAATAATCTATGAATGAACTGCTGAATTGATTAAATGGTATATTGCTTTATGTAACACCACAATTTTTTGCTTTCTAAAATCTATATTTAACATAAATTACATATTTTATAATGAAAATTCATTTCTATTTTTTTCAAAATCTCAATAAACATTGTTTCACAAACAAACATTTTGAAAGGAAAAACAAGGTTAAAAGATTAACCCAAACATCTAATGATATTGAGCACTCTCCCTAGCCACATGCATATTCCTCAACACTTTTACTATCATTTGCTTCCATATAAAAGATGATCATTGATCAAATAAAATAATGTAAATGCAGTACTCAGGAATTAACCCAAGGTCGTGTCCCAGTGACCATTGTTTTCACTCAAAGGTTCCATATTGTAGTTCAACACAAAATGGGGAGGGAGGGGGTTGGTAGATTCAAGAAATTCAACACAAGAATAAATCGTAATTGAAAATTTGATAAAACAGTAATGAAAACAGTGTTGATTCCTTGATTCAAATGAAAATCTTCCAATCATAGGTCACGAAATTAATTAGCTATCATTACTCTATGAACTCCTAAAATAATTAACTAAGCAAAGATTAGAACAAAAATTCAACACGCAATTAAGCAAAGCACACATTCATTAATCTGTAATGGCATCATTAAGCATGATAACAACCCCAAAATTAAATGACCCATTATGCAAAAAAAAAGCTTAAACAAAATTATTCATCCATTAAGCATAAAAACATAATCCGAGTGAAGAGTAAGATAAACTTTACCATATGAAACAATAACCTCAAGGTTTCAATTCATTCTCTGCAAGATCACACATTAAATTTGTGGTCCATGGATTGCGAACCAAAGTTCAAACCTAAACGGAATACAACCATTGAATGATAAGAAAATGGTGCATACAACTTAAAATAGTGTAGAAAACATGAAACAATAACAAAGCAAGTTATCAAGTCGTGAATAGAAGATGAAACATGGATTCAACAAGGTCCCAATGTTAAAATGAAAGCTTCCAAACTTACAGAAAACGTAAAATCTATAATGGGTGTTGTCAATAATGCATAAAAAGGAAAGAAAATTGTGCTAAAACATTAAGATTCAGGTGGCACCTCCATGGGTAACCATAGAAAGCTCCAAAAACATAAAGATTCGGAAGCCACACAAGAAGACCTAAAATTCTCGTGGTCACATCACTACAGACCCACATATTTACAAAAATGTCTACCACTCAAAATTACAAAAATGCCACTATGGGCTGAAAATGTTGGTCCAATGACGTGGATAAGCTGACTAACATGGCACAGACGTTGCAATGATGTGGAAATCATGTGGCAACTCTCTCTTGACCTTAAGATAAAAATATCCAAGAATATCAACTACTATCTAACAATATCTGATAATTCTAGAATATGTCCTTCCATCACTGATAATGGTTCCTCACAAACCTTACCACAAAATCTCAATCACTTGTAGCGAGTCTAGATCAATCTTCAACAACACTCAGATCTGCGAGCTTCTCTTTCTGTATGTGTTCTGTGTTGAGCAAATTGGGGAGCAACGTCCACCGGTAAAGGTGGTTGCTTGTGGTGAAGCGAATTCCTGCATGAAGGATGAAGAAGAAAGGAATTTGGCCCTACAGTTTTAGGGTTTTTGCAAAGGATTGAAGAAAGGCTGGCCATTTTAACTGGCTATATTGCCTCGGGTTCAAACAACTGAGGCATATAAGGCCTTACTGCTTTGGGTCAATATCAACCGGTGCATAAAGCTTTTGTTTTAAATTTAATAATCCAAGTAGCCAGAAGGGGCAAATTTTGGAGAGGCTTTAGGCCTCAGGTCTCTCAGAATCGAGGCATAAGACTACTTTCAACTTTGAAACAACTAGTAACCGAGGCATAACCTGGTGCGAATCGGGGTACATACGCTCATGCTCGTCTAACTAATGTACTAATGTAATTCCATGCAAATATGGCTATCCAAAGAATCCGTAGTAGAGGGTCGAGCCAAAACATATTGATGTGGCGTAGTGGTTTGCATAAATTACAAAACTGCCACCACGTGTTTATATGCCTCGTTTCCACTATGACAGAGACATAAAGTCCGAGTTAGAAAGCGTAAAATGCACTACTAAACACTCAAACTCAAAACATCACAAATTCTCCAACATAATCACCAAACTGTGATTATCAAAACCAAGAAGTGGTTGAGCCCACAAAGTTCCATGTTGCACCTCACCAATGGCCACAATCAAACCTTTTAAGTCTGTTATTTTGGATCTTTTACGATTGTTTTCGAACAAACATAAATTCGACTCACTTAAATTTTAAGTTTGTTGGTGAACAACATACTTAAATTGTAAGTCTATTGTTGACAATAAAACTTAAAATTGAAGTCTGTTGTTAACCAACGTACTTAAATCCCAATATATTTTTGCATAAAACATCAAATTTAAGTTAATTGTAATTTGCCAAAACAAAAATGTAGAATTCAAATTATTTATTTCCAACACATAATAAACAATTCCAAAATCAAAATAAACATTAAAATGTCTAACTTAAAATTGGTAGTCTAAAATTTAAAACAAAACCTAATTAAAACCTAATTAAAACCTAATCTACTTACCAATTTAACTAAGTAAAAACTATATAAAAATAAAAATGAATCACAGGGCAAAATATAAAGATTAGATAACCAATTTACCTTTTTATAGGAAATGAAAAGCAATAAATACAAACATGTTAGAACGTATTAAAAAAAAATTAATGCGTATTACTTTTTGGGTGACCATTGAATAACTTAATATCTTGACCATCATCTGTATATAACTCTAGTTTCTTGATGGTGTAAAAGTCTTTATCAGAATACATGAAATAAAAAATATTTTTAGTTTAAACTAAAGTTATGAAACAATATGCTCTTTTGTCTTTGAGAAGAAAAGTAGAATTTTAGCCTAATATATCTAGATATCTGTAAACTCCGTTAATATCCCTAATTGTTGAAGGACTATTGAATTAAGGTTACCATACATGTATAATGAATTTTCCCATTCCCAGCACCTGCATCAATGCAACCCATATATGTTGTTTTTCTTCATCATGCTTGTACACTTGGTTCAGAAACATCATCAACCAACAGCTCCATCATCTGTAATTGATCATAAGGGGCAATCAGTAACATGTGGCCGGAATATAAATTAACCATAGATTAAAACTTGCTGGAACTCTCAATTTTTGGTTGCATTGCATAAACTAATATACTTCAGCCAAAGATACTAGTACTCTCAGTAACTTACAAGATATAATGATTTTGTTTGGTTGATATAGTAAAAATGCTTTGTACTTTCAGTACATAAACTATTTACTCAGTTTTCCTTTTTCCAAATGATTATCATATCAGATGATGTATATATTACCTGATTAAACACATCATGCCAAGTTATTGAAACTGCATAATTTTCCATTGGCCGAATTTCTTCAGGTTCAATATCTTCAGGAACATCATAAAGGTCAGGAGTTCAATTCTCGTCTAGATCATTATTGTAATTTCTTTTATTAAATGGAGATTTGGTTGTTTATCGAGATGCTTGAACGTGAATTGGGAGGATGAATCAGCGAAAATTTCGGTTTTTTAATAAAAACAAATATTTTTGTGGTGCACTCAATGAAGGGAAGGGTAGAGCACTTCATGGAGTTTGAATCAAACATATAAAAGTCTTGGAATAAGAGATTATGAAATCTAAGGAAACGTGTACATTGACAGCTAAGAAGAGCTATTTTTTTTATTATTTTGTGATTATCATAACTATGTTTTAATGGATAAATCCGTTGGAAATGCATTTTTTTTGTTAAGTTTTGGTGTAAGGTGATCTAACTTGGTTTGTATATTTGAATAAGTGATCATATTGTTATTCTATAAAGTCATGATATGTTTGATTGAGAAAAATTGTTGTGATTTTGAGATTTAATGAGTTGGTGTAAAAAAGGGAACTAAGGAAGCTTTCCATTTTGTCCACAAATGAATTAGCTGTTAAATTTTTTTTGGGTGCAAGGTGTAAGTGTATTTTTATTGTCCATGATAAAGTTGACACCTCATTTGTTTTTATTTTTCTTATGAAACAATTTGTTGGGATAGTTTTATCAATTTGTAATAGTTTTAGCACTACAAAAATAATTATTTTTAGTGGGGTTTTATTTGGCATTTCTAGAGGTTTTAACTCCCACTAATGGTTTTACCAGGGGTTTGTAATTCTCCCAGAAGAGCAAGCGTGGCTAACGGATTACCGGAAATTCTTAACAACCCAGAGAACTAGCGTAACTTATTGGGGGTTTCCAAAACCCCCGTTAATACCTGGAGTTTCGAAAACCTCTGTTAATGCTTGGAGTTCTAAAAACCCCTGATAATTCCTCAAAAGCCCCGTTAATACTAAGAAGTTAGTGCTTATATTATTATGACATTGCTATAATGCTAAAGTTGTACTTTCCTAATAATTAATTTGTTTAGTTAATTCTTTGAGTACGAAAAGAACCTTATTCTATGAAATATCCTATTTGATGGCATAACATTTAGGTTTTCATTTTGGAGGATGATTACATTTGACAATACAACCAAAACAAAAAGAAAAGTAACTTAACCATTTTGTATGACCCTACTCTAATATAAATAAATTGAATACTCTTATAGGCTAGGTTTCAATAAAAGCATTCATTTTCATAACACATCTCATTAACTAAACACCAAAAACTCCAAGGCCACTTCAAAATAAGCAATCAATACAAATATTCATTCAAATGGTATTGGTACTGAACTAGGAGTCATAATGCTCTTAATATAATAAGTGTTGGAGAGGTAGCATTTGAATGATAATGACATAATAAGCAAGTGCACCAATGAACCAAAATGTAAAAGGAAATCATAGTTGTTCCCCATTAGCATAATTAACCAAAAGTTTCCTAAAGGCATATTTGTTGACATATTCTAAAACTAAACGAATAATATCGTCTAATGCGGGGCTTGATGTTGACCCTTTGTTTCTTCATTAGGAACACTTCCTTGATCAGATACCTAACATAAAAAATAATGATAATTAATAACTTTCCAAATAATAATATCAAACATATATTAATTTAATGAAGATTTAGATATTACCGTTGGTGCTTGATGCATAGTAAAATCATTAGGGAACTCTCTTGGTAATTTTGTACCAAAAAATTAACCATTGTCTTCATTTCATTGAGTTAGGATGTCAATGTAGAAACCTATTTTAAAACACAAAATTAATCAAAATAGAGAAAATATCTTTTATTTTCTACTTTTGAAGAAAAAAAAATGGAGCTCTTTTGACAATCTTGGTTTACATAACATAGACAATCGACTTACTTTAAACATATTCAAACATCAAATTGATAAAAGTAAATGCATCATAATCAAAACTAAAAAACTAACCTGATTTTGTAATTGGGCATTAGAAGGATAACTTGAAGATGTTCCACTATATGAATGACCCTTGGAGCTAAACACTTTAGATGGGCAAGGACCCAATCCCAAACCCCTAACACGTCCACAATGTTCTTGGCTTCCAAAATCAAAAGCTAAGGAATCAGTACTTGATATTTCTTTTGATACAGATGATGATGATGTTGACTCATCTACTTGAATTTTTTCCTACAAAGAACATATGAAGAAACTAATTAAAATAACACAAAACATGGTTTTCAATTATAGACTATATTAGAATTGAACTTACACTGATTTCCCTCACTTCATCACTCACAAAGGCTCCATTAGCATGTTTATGTGTAGCTATCCATACCTCTCCTCTACTAACCCTATGGGCACACTCATTTTCCTATAAATTTGAAGAAAAAATATATGACACATAAAGCCAAAAATTGAAACAGAAAGTTCACGTTAAGACATGTAGTATTGTCACCATTTCATCTCTTTTCCTTGCAATGCTCTTAGATCCACATGTGTGAGCAATGATTTTCTTTGCCCTATTATCTTTATTTTTCAAAGCATGCTCCTAATCATCAAAGTATAAAAATTACATGTGTGAGCAATGGTTTGCTTTGCCCTATTATCTTTATTTTTTAGAGCATGCTTCTAATCATCAAAGTATAAAAATTAATAATCATTAACCTGAACGATGTTGATGAAAAATAGTTTCAATATACCTTCGTCTTTTAATTTAGTCGATAATCCACAAAAGAAGCCCAATGATCTTTATCTATTCATGTTGGAGCTATTGCAATCAATTCATCTCTTTTACGTGTTCCATCATTTCTAAGTTGCCACAATTCTTATCGGTGGTCTCTCCACTTTATGTTAAGTGATTTGAGGATGTGGCTTATATGAACATCGGAATGGATATCAAACTTAGCCTTCAAAAAATAAAACAATTAAAATTAACAAGAGTTATAGTATAATTAAATTATACATTAAGCTTTTACAATGTTGACCTGAATAATGTTCTTAAGTACATCTTCTTTATAATCTTTAGGAATCATCTTCCAACTAGAATAGCTAATGGGAAGAGAATTAGAGTTTCTTGCAATGCCACCTAAGAACCTATTCAATAATGCTCCACCATCTGCAATTGGTTGATCCTGATTATTCCACTGCACAACAATCCTTTCATTAGGAGGTAAATGCCACACATCATTGGTTCGCAATTGTTTTGTAATTCTCTTTCCTTGATCATCTACGGAATGTGAGAAAATAATTGTTACTAATTTATTATAAAGACAAATATATGTATAATATATATTATGTAGTACTTTGTACATAGTTGCTTACACATCACATTAACAAACCATGCTCTTTTTCAGGTTGCAGGCCTTTTTTCATCTACTTACAACTAAGTCTCCTCATTTTCTTCCTATTCATTTTTAAAATATGAATGTGATGTAGTTGGTATTGTTGGCTCAGATATAGGAAAAGATTGATGTGGTGGCTGAGAATTAGATTGAGAGGCAATTGGGGGTTGGCTAGTTGAAGATATCCTCACTTTCACGGTTCCTGAAAATACATTGGTTAGATATTCCTAAAAATGAATATAAAATCAAATTGGTATATATAGAACATAATGTATAATAGAATATATACAAAATACATAATATAAAACAGAATACAAAATATATACAAAATATATAGGATATGACAAAACAAATTATTTGGCTAAGGTGTAGATGAAGGTAGAGGACAAGCAT
>Ga0209389_1002173_pt1 | contig 14731 bp, 8 predicted proteins | sample CowpearedBW_FD_187526 | JGI IMG/M metagenome (GOLD analysis project Ga0209389, IMG submission 187526) | Root nodule microbial communities of legume samples collected from California, USA - Cow pea red BW (SPAdes) (version 2) | ecosystem: Host-associated > Plants > Roots > Nodule | place: USA...
CTTGATTTAACAACAAGAACTTAGAAAAAACCTATAAGACTCAGAACAATAATTTCCTGCCACTAAGATTTCTTCATTCTCATCAACATCATCTTGTGTAATTCCTGAACCCATAATATTTTATGTAAGAAATATGAAATTAAAGTAAATAAATAAGTGGCCGTATAATTTATTACTTGCGTTATTCAGTAATACATCAACAGTTCCCTACGCATCAACTGCCTGCAATTGCATGTACGAATAATTTCATCAATCTAATGAATAAACATTGAGGAGTGCATAAATAGTTCCAATCAAGATAAAACCCACTAAAGCTTGTAGAGTCTTGGCAAGCCAATATGAAATTCAATAAATGGATAAAACTTACAAATTATCCTAATTAAAAAAATGTAATAAACAAAATTGAGGTTGAGAACTTACAAGTTGTGAAAAGGGAAAATATTTTGAAGATCAAAATGTTGATAAAGTCATTTTCCCTGTAATGTGTTAATAATGTTATAAAGAGAGCACAAGATGAGAAAAAATTCTAAGAAACAAATGTATCCCAAAGTCTTGTGACATTTATAAGTTCCATCAAGTAATAATAATTTTTTTCCTCCCAAATCCCTGATGCAGTTTCAATTACATATTATTCTAATTGAAATGCAAACTGCAGTCAAACATTTCCTACCTTGAAGACATTGAAAAATGCGAGAACTACGAGCATTAGGAGACAAGAAATGGCGAACAAGTAGTAGGAGAAGAACTAACCAAAACACCTAGGTTTGATGACGAGATCGATCGAACAACTAGCTTTGATTACGAGAATGATCAAGCGCGTAAGAAAAATAAAAACGAAAAAAAAAAAATTGAAAATGTGCCTAAGGTTTGTTCAAGTTTTGAAATTTGGAGGAAAGAGGTAAAGTGAGTGTAAAATGTTGGAGGGAAAGGCTGAAAAAAAGAAAGGAGGGCAAAATAAAATATGAATTATAATTAGTGGAGGTGATAGACCTCTTAAAAAAGAATTAAAACCTCTACAATTATTAGCTCTTAAACAACTCATCATAATCATTTCAAATAATGTTAACTTGTGGAGGGTTTTTATAACCTCCACAAAATAACTCCCACATATTAACAAGTTTTTTTAGTGGCATAGTAGCTTATAAGTTAGAGCTTCCAGTCCAATCTAGGGTGCATAATGTTTTCCACATTTCTCAACTTAAAAAAATGTCAGGAATGTAATTGTTTCCAATGAACTTCCATATGAAGCTGATGAGTTGTTGGGGGTGAAGGAACCTGAACCTATACTGGATAGAATGATAGTGAAAAGAAATGGCATGTCAGTTGCTAAAGTACTTAATACTTTCAAGACTTTTCCATGTTGTCTTGATTTCAAAATTGAGTAGTTATTACATCAAATTATACGCAATAACTTATATATAAAATGATTTTTTTTTCTAAAATCAAATTCCCAATCACATCTCATTCTTTTTCACCCTTCTTTTTTTTAATATTTTCATTTATTATATAAATATATAGAGATAACAAAAATAAGGTTGAAAAGATAAAATAAATAAAGGAGATCACAAATAAAAAAGCAAATATAGAGAGCTAATAAAACTTTGTAAGGATATTTGAATTGGATTATAGATTGAAGTCCGCGTTTGTAAGGCCCACTTTATTTCTTTGCTTTTCTGCCCTAATTTTTAAGGGCTCATCCTAATTAGATGGGCCTAAGGCTAACTCATAGGCTGCCAAGGCCCCTAAAGCAGCCAAACACTTTCATTCTGCAATTACTTGCAAAACTTAGTGCCCTTACTCCCTCCTTGTTCCCTCACAGAAGCTCTGCTAAGGCTTGCCGTTACTCCGTGTCAAGCAAGTCCAACCTTGTTCTCTTCCACATAAGTCCTTTTCAACTCATACTCTTTCACTTCAGCTTATTCTTCACGGTTCCAACTAGGATTTGTCTTGGTGAGCTCGTTTTAAATTTATTTCGTTGTTTTTCAGCTCTCGAATCTGCTCTTAGAGCTATGGTGCTCAATTGGTTAGGGGTGTCAAAGTACTTTACTAGCTCTTTCCAGGTAAGGGAAGCTAGGGTTCTTTAAGTTTTGTAGCATATTGCTTGTTTTATTGGTGAATCATGTTTCAAATGTCTTGTTGATGTTGTACTTGCACGAAATTTGAGTTGGGTATGCCTAGAACTGTATTTTTGAATGTTGCTCGCGTGAAAATAGGAGAGATCTATTAAACTCGCCTAGGCGAGTGTGTCTTCCCCCAACCGAGAAGCTCTTGCCAAAGCGAGGAGCTCTCGCCTAAGCAAGAATAACAGTGGCTCGCCCCCTCCTCTATTTCGAGTTGTCGCTTGAGTGAAGGCCTCTCGCCTGAGCGAGAGCAATCTCACCTGAGTGAGAGCAATCTCACCTGAACGAGATGGGCTAGCTTGAGCAAGAACTCGAAGTGCCCACAACTCGAAATCTCGCTCAGGTGAGAGATGTTAGCTTGAGCAAGGGATCCCTCTCGCCTGAGCGAGAGCTGCTAGCTTAAGCGAGGTTGACAATAGTGTGCTTGGAGGATTGTATATTTCCATGTTTGCAGTTGTTGGTTGCATGATTCGCTTGACTTGCTCTATTTAAAGTATGAAGTTTGTGAATATGCATGAAATCTCTGATTGTATGGGCTGGATTGATGAGTTTGGTGTGATCTTGGCACGAAACATGAATGGATGGTTGGTTATAAATGTTGCCATGGAATTGGTATGTATAATGACTTTATGTTGGTTAGACAAGCATGATTTTGGTGTGGTCAGGACGTAATTCCATGAATCTCTCGGTGAGATCTCATGGTGGTGCCTTATTGGTCAGGACGTAATTCCACGAGGGTTTCATAGTGGTTGTTAGTGGGAGCTCATGGTTGTGCCTCATGCTTAGGACGTAATTCCACGAAGTTTCGTGGTGGTACCTCATTATATAATTTAGTAAGGATTCGAGTAAGGATTGCATCCTCACATTCTAAAGAGTCAGTGAGTCTCACGTAGAGCGTACTGAATCAAGTGGTGTGAGTAGCAGGAGGCCCTAGTCTTTGGCAAGATAATGGCCTTAGATGTTTGAAGGCTAACCTTGTGAGTGGTAGGGTGAAACCCATTAGCAATTGGCTCTGTAGAGCAGTAGAGTCGTAGTGTCTTGTTTGCGAGTCTTCACATGCTTGGTTGATGTATGTATCTTTGGCTATAAAATTGTATGAAATAGCATGATAAATCGTTTTCTACTCTAGCTTACCCTTTTTGCTTGTTTGTATGTGCTATGCGTGGTTTTTCTCTTTTTGCAATGATTATCAATTTATTGATGTGAGCATATGTGAGAACTCCCCGTGGTCATCAAGGTGATGGAGGTTTCGCTGCTTAGTTCGTCGTGGGTCAGATTCCACTTTTTTAGAGTTTTCTTTTAGGGTTGTAGCCCATGTATTTTCTTGCTCTTAGAGCGTTTAGTTTAAATATTGTTAAACTTCTGCCTCGTTTTGTTATTGGCATCATGGTGTGTCTTGGTCCCTTTCCTAATTTCTTCTGGATCAATATAAGGAGTGGCAATATACTCCATGACTTTGCTCTTTATATTATTTTGTGTGACGTTGCATTTAATTAAGGTTAATATTTAAATGGGACGTTTCAATGTTACGGCGAAATTTCTCAAAAAGTAGTTATAATTAGTTATTTTATTAAATATTAGTTGTATCATCAATTTATTAAATTATTCTAATTTTCATTATTTAAACTAGCATACACACGCATTTTTTATATTTGTGTGATATTATATTAATAGGTGATCATAATATAATATTATTAAGTTAATATATAAAATAGAATTATATTTATTAAAAATAAAGTAAAATATATAAGAAAAGATGAGAGAATAATTATTGATAAATAGAGAAATTTTTTTTGTAAAAGTAATGGTCAATTTTCAAAAATTTAATAAATAATTATATTTTAAAGGGTAAAATTGGTATTTTAAAATGTAGACACAAAAGAGGGAATCCTCTTTATATATTGTTATAGATAAATGAATGTTAGTTAATAGATTAAAATCTCAACATCATCAAATCAACAAGGTCAATTAAAAATTTGAAGACGTGTAAGGCCCACTTATATTTTGCTCTTTTATTTTAAGGGTTGCCCCAATCTAGTGGGCCTATGGGCTGGCCCATAGGGTGTACAAGGCCCTTAAGGCAGCCAAACCCCCTTCCGCTCTTGTCATTCCTTCAAAACAGCTCATAGCACACGCTCCCTCTTCCTTTCAGAACGATAAACTAGGGTTTGGTTTCTGCTTGTTCGTGTAAGCTCAAAAAGCTCACCTCGTCTCACGTAAGTTGGTCTTTTGACCGTACTCCTCCTATTCTGAGTTTGTTTTCGTGATTTCTGTTAGGGTTCACGATAGTAACCCTGTTATCCTTTCTATGTCGTTGTTCTAGTTAGTGAATATGCTCCTAGGTCTACTGAGTTCATTGGCTTAGGGTCGAAAACTGATATTAGCCGCTTTCCAGGTAAGGGAAGTTAGGGTTTCACATTTTAAGTTAAATTTGATAAGTTTTGTTGCCTTTCCGTGATTTTTGGTATGCCTTAGTAAGGTTTTGATGATATGAATATGGACTGTGGGTTTGGTGTGGTTAAAAGAGTGAGTTGTGCATACGCGAACAGTGATGGTTCTGGTTTTCTCGCCCAAGCGAACCTGTCTCGCCTAGGCGAGATTAGCAGCACTCGCCCATTTTGCCTGCGCGAGCTGTCACTTAGGCGACGAGCTCCAGTTTTGAGCGAGAGCACATCTCGCTCAAGCAAGAAGGTCTCGCCTCAGCGAGGAGGTCTCGCCTCAACGAGAGTGCGTGACAACGCCACTGTTCCCCTTTTCGAGCCCTCGCCTAGACGAAAGGAGCTTTCCTGAGCGAGAGTCCCTCTCGCTTGAGCGAGGCCTTCTCAACCTGAGTGAGGACCTGAGCGAGGGTGCTTGACTATTTTAGTTTTCTTTGTTCTTGGATGGTTGGCACTTGCTTGAATTTAATTGTTATTTTAAAAGCATGAGATGAATGATTATGCATGACTGATGTGGTTCATGGGTTGTGAATGATGGATTCTGTATGATCTTGGCATGGGTTTTAAATGAGATGGTTGGTATTAAGGTGGCATGGTATTGGTATGAGATGAAATTTTATATTCTTGGATTGGGAAGAATGAGTTGGTATGAATTTAACATGTGATACGAATGAGGATTGGTTACAGAGGTTGGCATGAGGTTTATATGCATGATAAATATACTTGATTGATTGAGTATGATTGGTATTTGGTCAGTACGTAATTCCATGAGCCTCTAGGTGAGACCTTATGGTGGTGCTTCAGTGGTCGGGACGTAATTCCATGACCCCTGTTAGTGGGAGTTCATGATGGTACCCCATCTATATAATTTGGTAAGGATTCAAGGTAAGGTTACATCCTGACACTCTAAGGAGTCAATTAGTCTCATTTAGAGCGGACTGACTCTTGTGGTGAGAGTAGTAGGAGACCTGAAATCCATTAAAGCCTAACCTTGTGTGTGGGGGTTGAAACATTGTAACACTTAGCTCGGGGGTGAGCAGCTCGGGGGTGAGTAGGGAAATCCACCACAAGTGCAAGCATCCGCTGAATTCGACTAAATTATATGTGTCTAGATGAGTCGAGTTTGAGTCGTAGTGTATTGTTTACGAGTGATAACATGATTGGTTGACATATATTCATTAGTCTGTGAAATAGCATGTATCTGTATGATAAAATGTTTTATACTCTAGCTTTCCCTTTTGCTTGTTTGGTTGCTTTGTATGTGGTTCTTCTCTTTTCCGATGATCATCAATTTATTGATGTGAGCAGATGCGAGGAACATTTGAGGTCAACAGGGAAAGGATGATTCCACTGCATAGTCTACCTGGACTGGACTTCTTCTTTTTATTTAGGTTTTTCCCTAGGGCTATGGCCCATGTACTGTTTTGGCTTTTGGTGTATTATCAACTACTGTTATGTCCTTGTACTTATTTTTGTATTGGTATCGTGGTGTGCCTAGCTCCTCTTTTGTCTCCGTTTGAACAAATGTATGGAGTGAGGTTTATACTCCAAGACCGCACCATTATATTTCTGTGTGATACCTCTTTAATTAGGGTTATAAATTAAATGGGGTGTTACAAGACGTATAATAAACATATTTTTATCGTTATAATTTTAATTACTTCTCACTGCTTCTACATTTAAAAAATAATCAAATCTACATAATCATTTTTAATGCATTTAGCACAAATGTAAATGCATTTTTAAATGATAATCAAATCCAAATTAAATAAAACGTAATCAAATCCATAAAAGCATTTAGCATAAAAAAGAATAATATATAAAAATAATTGTAAAATTTATTTTCAAAACAAAAAATAGTTAATGGTAAATAAAAAATGGTGAAATAAAATTTTCTTCCAAAATTTTCAAACTTTAATTTTAGCAAAAAGAAAAATAAAGTCCTTGTTCCAAACTACCCTTACATAACTTTCTTGGGCCTTTACTATCATTTTCTTTCATACCCTTAGTTTTGGCCACGATACAAGCCTAATAAAGTCCACATAGATCAAAGTTTGGTTGTTATCTTTTAAAAATTTTAATTTAGAGGAAAATTTCTTATTTGCTAATAGATTTGTTGTAAAAAATATGATGAAAAAACAAGATTGAAAAAGTGTGTTCAGAGATTTTCTTTTAAACACTAGGGGAGTTTATTTTTGGGTGACATGTTTTCAAAACTTCAAAATTAGCACGGATAATCAGGCTGTTAGGCTAAATTTTGGTTGTCCCTTTTCAATTCATTCTTCATGAAACTCCATCTTTGCTCCTACATTATCTCCTACTCTAAGCCTAAACCTTGACTAACCTTAAAATAGTTCATCTTTGTCAATCCTAACTTTGTTGGTAATTCATACATTCCCATCATTCTTCCTAAATTGGGGCATTTATTTTATATTGAAGACTGTGATCACATTAGAGGCAATTTGTGAAGACCTCGTCATTTTTCACCTCCTAAATTGGGAAAAACCAAACACACTTTAAAATTCAACTAGGGGCAACATTTTAAAGTCCCCATTATTTTCTTCATACCATCAATAACGAGGGCAAGTACAAACACATTTTATGTCTTGAGACCAATTCAAATTGGGCGAACTCCCTAGTTAATCTTCATCACCTTATCCAAGCACTTTGAAGCCCTTAGCAATTTCATGCATACCATTCAAATAATGTTTGAAAAGAAATAATGAAAGAAATGGTTCATTTGTGCACTGATTAGACCAAAGAAGTTATTTCAAAAAGTACAAAAATCAAATTAGAATGATTCCATGAATTTGAAACAACAAAAAGGGAATCAGTTAAATATTTCAAATCATTCAGAAAGATTTTAAAATAAATGCGAAAAAAAAATCAAGTCATGCATACGTGCATCGATTACATCCACTTCATGAACATACAATTACTCGTTCAACTCAAACTTCTTGATTGTCAACAACTAAGACAAGTTCCTTTGGCCCCCAAGCCCTATTTCCACACTAGCCTCTATGCCTAATTTCCACTATGGCTCCCAAGCCCAATTTTCATACTAGCCACTAAGCCTAGATTCCACACTGGCCCCTAAGCATAGTTTCCACAATAGTCCCCAAGCTTAGTTTTGTCTAGCCCCAAGCCCAATTTTTTCTAGCTTCTAAGCTTAATTTTCCTTGCTCTCAAATAAGAATAAATGGAGAATAAAAGAAAGGAAAAATGAAAAATGAAAAAAAGCAAATAAGAGTCTCATGAATTCGACCCATGCATCCATACATTCATTCATGCATCATCATCTAGGTTCAAAAAGAAAATCATAGCATGCCATACATCATTAGTGATTTATAACATGTGCATAAGCATAATCCACCAACATTCTTATATTGGTGAAAAAAGGAAAAAAAAGAAAAATACAAAAAGAGTCCTTCAATTCGTTTCATCATACCATACAACACACACACATTCACTTCATGTCATTCATCATACTCCGCACAATCATTGAAAATCATTTCAAAGAAAGAATCGCTAAAAAAAAGGAAATTTGTAAAAAAGTCAGCAATGACTATTTTCTTTTGTGTAAGTCTCACCCATGTTAGGCTTTCACACGGTGTTTGTCGAAACTTGAAGAGAAAAATCCAAGTTCTCCTTTTATATATATACCCTCTACAAGCCAATGGTCATTGATTTCTTTATTACATCAAGGTCCTCTACGAAGCAATGGTCATTGATTTCTTTGTCACATTGAGGCCCTCTACGAAGCAATTGTCATTGGTCATCGATTTCTTTACATCAAGGCCCTCTGCGCGATAATGGTCATTGATTTCTTTGTCACATCGAGGCCCTCTATGAGGCAATGATTATCGATTTCTTTACATCAAGGCCCTTAAGCAATGCATTCGAATATTAGAGGAATGAGAACATCACCTGTAGCTAAAGAAGAATTACCTTGCTTACATGCCTCAACTTAAGGAACTTTACTGTGAAATGGAGACATGCCAAACATAATGCAGCACCTTGGATACAAGCTGCAATTGAGATAAAGAATTGGCCAGAAATATTCATTATTGGTATATATATGTTTACCAAATGGACACATTACAAAGTCAAAGCTAAGAAACAAGAACTAAAAACTAATTTTTAATGATATATGTATGTTTAGTTATGTGCATAAAACACGTAAGTTATAAAGGAGAATGGAAGATAATTTAATGTACAACAACCTACATCATTCCTTAAACTCAATCTTTTAGCATATTTTCTCTCTTTTTCAAGTCAATAATTAAAGTATTAAAATTCAAGTCAATCATTCTAATCACCATAATGTATTATAATCTATTCAAATTATAATCATTATGGCATCCAACCTGTATTGGCTCAATAACGTATTACGAATTTTTAACTTCTTTTATTGGCTTGTAGGAGGTAATTACTTTACTATTTGTACTCCATCTCATACCTTTGCTTCCTACTTTTAGTTCTTTTACCTTAAAGTTACCCATATTTGTACTCTCGCTCATACCTTAAATTTCTTTTACTATTGCCATTCATCATTAGCTAAAATGTAATTCTTTCCCAAATTCATTGACTATACATCAGCCCCACCATTATCATTCTCTAGTTCCATTTTAGTTTTTCTCATTTCCTTCTCAACTACTTTCTTAAAGCTTCTAAAACTACTACAACAATACATGGTGCTCTAAAATAATATTCTACTAACAATTTCCTATCAATGATAAACTAACGAAACTAAGCTTACAACACTACAACAAGGTTTAATTAAAATATAAAAAATGAACATAAGCAACATTGAATCTTTGAGAATGCAAGTTATTCACAAAAACCATCAGTTAACACTTCTGTCATTTAAAATCCTCTTAACTCGTATATATTCGCTAAACAGGAAAACTTTGATAGCATATAAAGGTAAAATCACACACACAAAACAGACAAAAACAATTAGGGGATGAAGTCGAAGATATGATTTCCAATCTACATTTGAATCGAAACGAAATTAAAAATGTCAAAACCCTAGAAATTGGGTAAACACATACCTATAGCCAAAAAACTCAGGGAATCATCAAACCAGCGAGTGTCGGTCTAAAATCAGTGACAAACAGATCTAAATCACAACAAAAATTGAAGATTCTTAACTTTCGCAGAGGAAACATAGGTTTTAGGAATTTTAGAGAAAGGTTGAACAGACCTGAGGGAAAAAGGAGCAGAAACAAAGAACGGTTGATAAGCGAAGACGTGGTGCAATGGTCATCAGAAGAAGACGCTGAAGCACTAGTGTGGTGTTGATAAAAGGAGTCGCGAGATTGAAATGTGAAGAAATGTACACTGTAAGCAGAGAACGAAATAGAAAAACTAAATTTCTGTACATTATTATTATTAACGTGAATTTGAAAATCTTCTATACATTATTATTAATGGAAAAAAAAATTATGTGAAGAAATATACACCGTGAGTAGAGAACAAAATTGAAAAATTTTAATATTGTCATAAACATAAAATTTCTATACATTATTATTATTATTATTAACGCGAAAAAAAAAAACATGTTTATGTTTTACATCATTGTGAAGTAGTAAAATATTTACATTATTACATTAGTAAAAACTTAAAGTAAAAATCAAATATCGTTTTCCATGAGAAAAAATTTATGATATATTTACTGTATTGGACTATTTAGCAAAGATAAATATTATGTGTAAAAAGATTTAAGATTTTTTGTGTAAGGTTATTTGTAAATTTAAGGTCGCATTTTTTTTTTATCACATATTTTAAAGACAACATTTTAAAAAGTATGGTATAAATAGTCAATATTTTATGAAATGTGGTCTTTGGTAAATTTTAAACCACATCTATAAAAAAGTGTGGTCTTTGTTAATTTTTAAACCACAACTACAAAAAAAGTGTGGTCTTTGATAAATTTTAAACCACCTTAATAAAATTGTTGTCTTCTATATGTTTAAGCAACACTTTTTTATGTGTTGGCAAGTTCATTGTTTCAAAATCGTTTAACAATGAGTGAGTGATTCTGTTTCAAAATCCAAACAAGGCACTCAAAAGCATCTACATTACTAAGATCTCGAAGATTGTTTCAACAATTTATTGTAGATGGTTATACAATGATAGAATTTGAACGACTTTCATTTATCAGGAACAATAAATCAAAGCTTAGGGTTGATAAATGGTTTATTATATGGTTTATTAGATTTTTTATTCATACTATTGTCATGAGGATACAAGCAAAACGATGGAAATTTAAAACCAATGATTATAAAAATATCAGATTGTCTTTATAACATATAAAACATAGACATGAAATACTCTAGTCAAACTTTGGGGTCGAATTTTGTCCAGTTTTCCTATTTCAACCTTAATGAATTAAAAAATCAGCTTATTATAGTAGGCTCCACCTCCGAACACAAGTATCTGTAAAAAAAACATTAAAATTTAAAATAAAAGAGAAGCTATTGTCTCAAGCCCAACTAATGTGTGGATTTATATATCTGTCAACAAAGAATGATATGATGTGACCACTAAAACCATAAAATTCTTGTTTATGTTGAATCAAACTTAACTATGAGCTAAGCCTTCTTCGTTTCATCCATCACCAATGGTTATATGGACTGAACCACAAGAGTTAACTCTTTTGCTATATGATGTTTCTGTCATCCAAACAAAGTATAGTTTAAAATCCTAATATAATTAAACTTAAGAGAAACAAAATTCTAAACCGAGTAGCCATACCGAGCATTCACAAGTATGCACATGACCTGTGAGAACTAAACCCATGCTAGTAGCATTCATAGCTTCCATCATGTTAGCCCCTCATCTTGATTAGTCGTGTTACTAGTATACCATGTGGAAAATCTATAAAAAGATAAATAGAGAACAATGAAAAAAAGGGACAATGTGACAGTTGAAAAATAAGATAACATATGAAGTGAGAGTTGATGGGTCGGAGTGAGTTTAGGAAAATGATAGGGGTTTGGATTGTGGAAAATAATAATGGAAGTGGAAACAAGAAGGCAAATAAAAAATGAGAGAGAAGGAATAAATGTAAGGGAGAATAAGCGAGAAAGCAAGAAAGTAACTATTGGATCCATAGGTAAGATCTGTATGTAAGGTTGAATTACGTACGAATCAAAATTAGTAGATAAATATTTGTATGTAGTGTCCAATGTATCTACAAATTATAATCGGCAGGTAATATTTGCATGTAATGATTAATTTACCTACGAATTTTTATCTATATGTAATAATCGGTAGGTAAATCATGATTTTCTTGTAGTGACACTTAATAACAGAACGATCTGTGTATTATTATCCCATATATTATAATTAACAAAATCATATTTTATTACAAACATGTACACTATTGAATTTCAAAAAGTGTGGCCTGGCTCATGCACACTTGTTGATTTTCTTACACTGAGACATCAAATACTCGATTTCAGATTATATTAACAGAGTTATATTAGCTAGAATTCCTTGTCCTATTACAGACCCATAATTGCATCAATGAATGATAGAACACATGATACATGGTCCATGTGGCATAGTAAACAAGTCATTACCTTGTATGAAAAAAGGTAAATGCTCTAGATTTTTTCCCATAAAATTTCACCCCATTACTACCATATCTGATGATGATTATCCTTATTACCGTAGAAGGAACAATGATTGTACTATAATGAAAAAAAAGTATCTACTTTGATAATCGATCTGTTGTACCTTATAATCCATTGTTGTTAGTGAAATACCAAGCTCGTACAAATGTTTAATGGTGTAACAAAAGTTATTCTATCAAGTACTTATTCAAATACATAAGCAAGGGTTATGACAGAATTACAGCTACTAATCTAGATGAATCTTTTTCAAATAATGAATCTATAGACAAAATCAAGAAATATTTGGACTGAAGGTACATATCCCCATGTGTTGCAAGCTAGAGGATTTTTTCTATTCCTATCCATGTTCGAAATTCTTTAGCTGAAAGACTATATTTCCATCTTCCGGGTGAACAATGTGTATACTTTAAAGATGATGATTGTATTGATGATATTATGGGGATGGCAACATTTGCATAATCAATGTTTAAAAGTTGGATGAAGTGTAACAACAAATACCAAGAAGCAAAGTCTTTAACATATTCACAAATTGTCTCCAAATTTGTGTATTCCAAAAAAGATAGATGTTAGAAACCTAGAAAAATGGGAAAACTATTGGAAGGCTTATTTTGGTTCCTCTAAGCTCTGACAAATTGTATTATTTGAGGAAAAGGCAAACATATCAAAGGCTCTTTATCATTTACAAACATTAGGATAGTTAAAAAACAATTTACCCTAATTTTAGGGAAGCTTGCTTAGCTTTAGGAATCTTAGCAGAAGATACATAATATGTCGAAGCTATAAAAGAGGCAAAGGATTTTAGGTCATTCTTTAAGAAACTTTTTTGTAACTATTTTATTGTCTAATAACGTTAGCAAACAAGAGGACTAGTGGAACAAAACCTGGGAATTGCTTGCTGATGGAATCATATACAATGAAAGACGAGTAGCTGGATTTTCAGGTGACATACATAAAATAGTGTTTGTTAAATGTCATGCTACAATCAAAGATTAACATAAATGTTTCATAATGCAGAATTACAATTTAGCAATGAGGTGTTGCAAAATTTAACTTTATTGGAGATAGAGAAATTGTTGCAACTAAACAGAAGCACATTAAAAATATTTTCATCCATCCTTATTCCCAATGGCTTTGTTAATGCCTATTCTGGAAATAGATTGATATATGCAGAACTTGACTATAACATTAAAGAAGAACGAAATTTATTTCTATCAAATTTGAATTTAATGACAAGTAAATTATTTATTTGCCTATTTCTACCTTATTGAGATGTTTATATATGTTGATTTGAAAACAATTTTTTAGGTGAGCAAAGGCAAATATTTCACAAGATCAACAATGTTGTTACATAAAAAGAGGGAGGCATATTCTTTTGGTATGGACATGGTGGCACAAGAAAGACATTCATGTTGAAAACAATATCATCTACCCTAAGATCAAAAGGTCAAATTCTACAAACAATATCATCAAGTGGAATATCATTACTTTAATTACCAGGAGGGAGGACTGTAGATATAATATAATAATTTTTTGAGTCCAGGGGAAGCAAAAGAATATCGTAGCTCTCACTCAGTTGTTGAATCTGAAGTTTATGAGAATGATTCTTATAATGTTCTCACTTCTGAATTTATAAGATCCTTGACAACGTCAAGAATTGCAAGTCACAAAATTAAACTCAAGATTGGAGCACCAATAATGTTGTTGAGGAAAATTAATCAAACTAAAGGATTATGCAACGAAAGCAGGTTAATAGTAACAAAGCTTGCAAAACATGTGATTGGAGAAAAGGTTATATCAAGCAATAAGGATGGGAACAAAATTTATATCCCAAAAATGTTTATGTCACCATCACAGTCACCATGACCATTTACACTAATTAGAAGACAATCCCAATAATGTTGTCCTATGTAATGACTATAAACAAATCAAGGAAGATCCTTATCATCAATAGGGCTTTAAACCTATCTTTAGCCATGGACAACTGTATGTGACAGTTTCTAGGGTCTAAAGTAAAAGTGGTCTAATGATCTTAATTATCTTTAGCCATGGACAACTGTATATGACAGTTTCTAGGGTCTAAAGTAAAAGTGGTCTAATGATCTTAATTCATGATGATGAGAAAAAGCCTTTGTCGACTACAACAAATGTTGTCTTTAAGGAAGTATTCGACAATTTGTATCGGAAATAGTGTTTAAATTTATTGTAATAACAGATAGAGAAATAATGTTTGCTTTTAAAACATAATACCATATATTAAGTAAACACAATTGAATTCATTGAATGTCAGATCAGAATATGTTAGTACTAAATATATTTACACTAGAGCCGTCAAAATGGGTTATAACCCACGAGCCAACCCGGCTTATCACGAGTTCGGGTCGGGTTGGGTTGAAAAAAAATTACAAATTTCAGTACGGGTTAAAATAAACCCAACCCACTAAAAACCCAGCTCATTCGGGTTAAACCCGTGATGAGCCGGGTTAGCTCACCAACCCGCCAATAAATTTTAAATATTAAATTAATATATATA
>Ga0209389_1002174_pt1 | contig 14728 bp, 10 predicted proteins | sample CowpearedBW_FD_187526 | JGI IMG/M metagenome (GOLD analysis project Ga0209389, IMG submission 187526) | Root nodule microbial communities of legume samples collected from California, USA - Cow pea red BW (SPAdes) (version 2) | ecosystem: Host-associated > Plants > Roots > Nodule | place: USA...
AAAAAAATAAAATGATAAAATAATTATTTTAATTTAAAAAAAAAATTACTTAAAAACAAAGTTAAAAAAATTGAATTTAAATTAATAATTATTTAAAGAATAAAAATGATAAAATAATTCTTTTAATTTAAAAAAAACACTTACCGTTAAAATAGAAAAAGTATTATATATAATATAGAAGGGATTTTTCTCTATAATGATCTATATTTCATAAAAAAAGAAAAATTAAATCTCAAAACGTATTTTTGATTTGTTAAAACTTAACTTTACGTTTCAATATCTATTTGAATGTTTCGTTTTCTGAAAAGAAATGTAATTAATTTAATCTTATTGAACAAAAATCATTTTATATTATCAACAACCATTTTATTAAGCATTAAGTATTAAGATGAAAAAATTTAAAACAAAGACCAGATGTGAAAAAATTCTACTTTCACGTTGCTTATTGTTTCGACACGTCAGAGACACGTGGCAGTTTATGACCAACCATCGTAACCACGAAGTATGTTCCTTGCGTCTTGTTTTTCCACATAGCTCAGTTTCGCATTGAACTCAAACTAACTCAAAAAAGAACCAGAAGCTACCCTGTTTGTGTAGTGAATCTTGATATCGTTTCTCCTAAAACTAAAGTAATTTCACACAAACACAAACCAAACCATGAAAATCTATCACGTTCCTTCTCTGCAAGACAACAATTCCTTCTTGTAAGTCTATATATGATGCAATTCTACATAAAGTTCTAGTTCTTCATGCTTCACTGTTTCTTGTTATAACTATTTGGTTTTGCACTTGTGTAGAATCTTTGACGAGTGCACGAAAGAAGGTGCTGTGGTGGACCCTATAGAGCCCGAGAAGGTTCTAGAAGCTGCCGATTCGCATGGGGTCAATCTCAAGCTCGTTCTCACCACGCATCATCATGGGTGCTAACTAATTTCTACTCTTCTTTACCATACTTTTATTTTGTTTGGTCATGAATCTCAGTACTTTTTCTGCATTTTCTTCAATGCCTGCTATGTATTTCAGTTTTGAGTCTTGAGATGATCATCGATCTGCTTGTAAATTTTGTTTCATTGTTGCAGGGAGCATGCTGGTGGAAATGAAAAGATAAAGAATTTGGTGCCTGGAATTAGAGTCTATGGTGGTTCGATAGATAACGTCAAGGGTTGCACCGATAAGGTTGAAAATGGTGATAGAGTGTCCCTCGGGGCTGATATTAGTATATTGTGTCTTCACACACCATGGTAGCATTTCTCAAATATTAGGACTCTAATTTTGTCGTTTATTTGTTAATTCAATTTTTGAGTACACATTAACCGTTTGGTGACCTGCTCAGCCACACCAAAGGTCACATAAGCTATTATGTCACCGGCAAAGAGGAGGAGCAACCGGCTGTTTTTACCGGAGATACACTGGTAAGATCACTCACTAATCAGTCTTAGCTTTCTCATTTTATGGAACATTTCCAAAAGATAATAGTTATTGGAAAAAAAGATACAAAAATTTTAAATCTTGATTTATTTTCTTATTGGTTTTTGTGCAGTTTATTGCTGGTTGTGGGAAATTTTTTAAAGGAACTGCAGAAGAGATGTATGAGTCACTCTGTGTCACATTAGGTTCGTTACCGAGGCAAACCCGAGTTTACTGTGGACACGAGGTAACGTAACATAGTACTAAAATCCTGTGTTCTAGAACTCTCGTAGCATCTTGCATGATTTTCTTTATGATTTACATGTGATCATATTTTGGTTGTAGAAGTTATTGCTGCTGACTATTCTCAATGATCATTTTGGACCCACGCCATATTTGTGGACTTTTTTTTGAAAGTTAAGGCTCATGTTTCCACTTTGGGATGCTTTTTTCCATACTGATTTGCAATAGAGAAAAAAAAAGTAAAATAAGCTTTTCTATAAACTCAAATTAATTTATACAAGACACTAGGGATGAAGTTCAGACCAGAAATTTCCGGAAGACTTTGATTTCTGGTTAAGGGTTAGTTTTTTTTTTCTTTTCAAGAATTAATTAATTAATTCTTGAAAAAATAAAAACTAATTTAAGCATGACAATCTATATCCTAAAGGTTTTCTTTATACTATATCAGTTTTATTATAATAATATTAATAAAAAAATTAACATTAGAAACATTAATATTATTCCCATATTAATAAACGTGTCATAATTATGATAAAATGAAATGGTATTAAAAATATGAATTCAATATTATAATTAACTCAGGTCATGTGTTTGTAAAAAATTCTAACATTTTAATTTTACTTAGGGATGAGAATATGTCGTGTTCGACACGAAAATTTAAAAGAATATTAAAAAATATCTGAAGATTTAAAAAAATCATGATATTAATATAATATTAATTTAATTTTAAGTAAATTTAATCTAATAAATATAAATATAATTTTAATTTTAATTTTTTACTCATTATCAACTGCCCAATTTATTTATAAACGAATTTTAAATGAGTTTTAAATTATCTCTTATCTATTATTTTTAAATACCCATTTGAAGTATTTACTTGAATTATCTGTTATCTATTATTTTTAAACACTCATTTGAAGTATTTACTTGTTATCAGATTTTATTGGCACTTGTTATTTGTAGGACATTGATATTTTTGTCATTTTTAATTTTAAATTATACACTAATTAATAATAAAATGATAAATAAAGGAACAATAGGAATTCAAAAAATATATGAGGAAAAAAAACATGTGAATTGATTTCTACCTTAACATCCAACACAATCTATTTTTCACTACAAATAAATATGGAAAATATGGAAGTATTAGAGGTTCATTTCTACCAAATTAATTATGTAGATATTGATCGAGAGTTTTGCAATATATGAGAGAATCATTTGTACCAAATTTTGGTACAAAGTTAAAACTATTTAGATATTCAATGTAAGTTGTACAATGTCCTTATATTTAAAGAAGTGGGTTGTGTTAATTATTGTAAACAACTCCTGGTTAGGTTTACTACATAATAAGGGTTGGAATTGGTTGTGTTTATAGTACGCAGTGAAGAACTTGCAATTTGCTACGACAATTGAACCAGATAATTTGAAGATACAGCAGAAATTAACATGGGCCAAGAATCAGAACCAAGCTGGCCAACCTACAACTCCCTCCACCATTGAGGAAGAAATGGAGACCAACCCATTTATGAGGGTTCACCTACCTCAGATTCAGGTTTGTCCCATGCCACATTTTCATTTCTCTGTTCCAAACTATGACAAATAATGCAAAAATCTCTGCAGGAGAAAGTAGGGTGCAAGTCTCCAATTGAAGCTTTGAGAGAGTTACGAAAGCTGAAAGACAAGTGGAGTTGTTGTGTTGCCGAAAGCTGAAAACTGAAAAACAGATATCAGATACTTGTCATGTTTGCACAATGTATCTTACGTTGGTTAGTCTAATGCGAAGATGTTCCATTTCATTCATGTTATATACTTCTGAGCTTCAAAAATATTCTTTTCTCCTCTCTCTGACACCATGTAACTTTCAACCGCTAAATCTTAATAAAAAAAACCACACAGATACTAGGAAGATTCTTTTCTATCTGTGCTGTCAGAGAAAATAATGCTTGCTTTTTACCCATGTGTTTTTATTTTGGTTTAGCTTCGTGCGGTGATTGCGGGTCTCGCTTTTCTTACGTTTCGCGTAAGCGTGGTGCAGACTAATCATATCTAAATTAAGACTTAGCAAACAAAAAAACTGTACTAAGTGTCTTTGATTATGAATGGTTCTAGTTAGCGTTAATGTCTGTTAGACTTCAGATTAAAGAGTGGTGGATTAGTCAATTATATGTTTTTCATGTTTAAGGATGTACGGATCGTGGTGTGTGTCTGATTAAAGTCGAATAGTTTCAAATTCTTGATCCATCACACTCAATAAATAAACATAAATAGGATTGGTCATACAAAAAAGCATTTATTGGAACTTTTGAAGTTCTAAAGCGATTTTAAGACTATACATATTTAAATACGAATGTGGGTTTTCTTAATGAAGATCCGGAATTAATATTTTTGGCACTTAAATTGTAATATTTCGATTTTTTTTGATGAAAAAGGTAAAAACAATGGAAATGGTGCATTTTTGAAAAGAAAAAAACGAGAAAAAAAAGTAATTGTATTAACTTAACCGGAATGTCTCCAAATTTTGGAAGTAACAAATAAATTCCCGACCAATCCTCTATATTTATAATTTTTAGTGTCATGTACACAGATAAGATTCTACCTTTGTAGTCAAAATTTTAGAGATAATAATTTGTAAAAAATGGTGGAATTGAAAAAACGTTTAAATATAATTAGCAAGAGAATCATTACCAAAAATTTAGCGGAGTAAGAAGTTAATAACGATAAAAGGAGGAAAAAAAAGAGAAAAAAAGAAAAAGAAAAAGAGGTGACGGGATCCGTTGGAAGGGAAGGTGGAAGGAAAGAAAAGTATAACAATAATAATATCTATCCAATGAAACGCGTTGGTTCATTTATCATCATTGGTTCATCGATGTCAACCTCTCACACACGCTCCGACACAGTCACAAACAAAATTAATCGAAAGAGAAGGTTTCAGCTTCGTGACCTTGACTTTTCTCCTCTCTCCCTCTTCTGCTTGCGCTATGCATCTCCATCGCATCGCATCGCACGATCCGCGTTCGCATTAAACCCTCTCTCGCCATGTTCATCTTCACTTTAATCTTCTTCTACGTATCTTGCTTTTCTTCCTTCGTCAAACTTCATCTCTTTGCTCGCGCCCGATAGTCTAATCAAGAAACTCTTCGCAACGCAAAACGAATGCTGTTGTGAATTCTGATAGGAGAGTACCGTACGGAATAAGGAATATAAGGTAGGTGAGGTTAGGGTTTCGGAGAGATGGAGTCGTCGCCGTCGTCTTCGTCTTCGTCCTCGTTGTCGTCGTCTTCTGGAAGCGATGCCGGCGGTGGGGGCGCTGTCACGTGGTTCGGGATGAGTTTCCCGTTCCGTTCTCCGCTCTCTCTCGTGATGGATTACTGCACGCGCGAGGATTCCGCAGAGCCTGTGATTATCATTCCCCGGACGCGCCCGCGGTTTCAGGCGCCGGCTGAATCTGCTGCTTCTGCTTCGGCCTCTGACTCTGGCGATAATGCTTGCGGCGGCGCTGAGGAGGTTGCGATACGCATCATTGGGGCCGGCGAGCAAGAGAGCGGTTCGTCGCCGTCGTCGTCGCGGAGCCGCGCTGGGGAACCTGGATGTGAGGAGGCGGCGGTAGTTGGGAGGAGCGGGATGCTGTCGTCGGAAGCTCGCCGGCGAATGGCTGAGGAGAGGGTGCCGTTGGTGTCTTTGGATGATGGTATTGGTGGCGGTAGGGATTCTTCTTCGTCTTCCTCTACCTACCAGAGGTATGATATTCAGCAGGTTGCTAAGTGGATTGAACAGATTCTTCCGTTCTCCCTCTTGCTGTTGATTGTTTTCATCCGCCAGCATTTGCAAGGTACTGCTTCTTTCTGGTGTTTAGTTTGGTCTCTCAAGTTGGTTTTTTGTTTAAATGCTAACTACGTGATCAAGCCATTGAATTATATTATTTCTGATTTGTTGTATGTGCTAGAGTTTGAGGATGTGGGTGAAGTTAGTTATCTTGCTCAGATATTAGAGAGATTGTATATGCTTGACTTGTTGGCGTGACTATGATATGATTTGTTTGGGGTATGCTCTTTTGCAATGTGCTCTTGATATTGATAGTTGTGCTTTAACATATCTTGGCTTTTTCTGCGCCTTGTATTTGGAGGCCTGTCTTGGTTTTCTCGTGATATGCTTGGTGGAATAATGGTTGGTCAGAGAAATGTTGCTTGCTCTTTTAAGGGACAAAAGCTGCGAAAATAGTATCAACTAATATACCTGATACGGATTTGGTTTATATTAATTTTTGGTGCTTATTTCTTGATAAATGTTTACTGTTCAAACTAGGATAAAGCTAGCGTGGGCTGCTGTTTGGGTTTCAGCACGCCGTGTACTAGCCTAGGATAGAGGTAGAGTGAAAGAAAAGGTTACCTGAAACAATTGCTGAGGATCATGTAGGAATGTGCTTGTACCTTTGTTTCGTTTACTGTTATATTAGACGGAGGTGCCTCTCCTTTGCAAGGAAATTGGAATTTCGTAATCATTAGAGATGTAAAGAGGAATTTGTAAAGTTAATTCGAGATTATGTTGATTCCTCTTGTTTCTTTAATGGTTCTTAGTTGATTATATCAAATCTTTATTGTTGAAGAACACTGCTGCTTGCTTTTTTATTTTCCCTGTGACCATGAGTCCATGATTGATTCTTATCTTCTCCTTTGCAATCTCTTACCTCTTCTAATTGGGGAAAGAAGAATTGTGGTTTGTTTTCTGTTATTTATATTTAGTTTATTGGTTCTACTGTATTGGGTGGCAGTAAACTGCTTCTCACATACAGTTTCAGTTTATTCGGGTATTCTACTTTTGAGTTGGCTCTTTTGACATAACTATGATCTATTCATTTATGGGATCATGCAGGTTTCTTTGTCACAATTTGTATATCAGCTGTGATGTTCAAGTCAAATGAAATTGTTAAGAAGCAGACTGCCCTGAAGGTGATATACCCAGATTTTTGTAATTTCTTTTAGATTTCCATTCCCAAATGAAATATTTATGTGTAAAATCCCATCCTCTCGTCTCCAGAGGAAAATAAAATTAGGAGTCTCAATTCATGTTCATTTTCGCAGGGAGATCGGAAAGTCTCTGTTCTTCTTGGTATCTCTTTTGCCTTTATGCTGCATGTTATATGCATTTACTGGTGGTATCGAAATGATGATCTTTTATACCCACTGGCCATGCTTCCACCAAAGACAACTCCACCTTTCTGGCATACAATATTCATCATTTTGGTTAACGGTACGTTTTAGTTCTATTTACGTGCCGTTGTTACATTGTTTTTATGTTTTATTTATGCTAGATATTTTTATTTCTCTATTGGACAGAGACATGAAATGTGTATTAATAGCACGTGTTTGGTAAAAAATCTAAGCACTTTGTTTTGATTGTTTATGCTTGATTAATGTGTAACAAACTCAGAAGTTTTAACACAACAGTAGGATTATTTACTTGATTAATAATGATGGAATTGAAGACTTCCTTTTCTCTTTGTTCCATACTTCATAACTCATTTCTATTTTGAAATATATCTTGATTGTGGAAGGACGGAAGTACAATAAAAGGGTTCTTTGCATTTAATCAGTGGCTCTGGGTCAAAATTGAATGAAACTGGTTTGAAGATAAATTTTAACTGTTTGTTGCCAATGGGGGTTGCCTACCTGGTCAACCTTTTTCTTGGAAACCGCATGAATTGAGTTTGAATATTAAGGTCTCTTGTTGGTGGGTGATCTATAATCTTATTGAGAATCTTTGTTGATGTTGGTTGTTTTGCACTTCTCCTTTGCCTTAGAATGGGGAGAGCCTTCAGCACCCTAAACTTTTATCAACAAAAAATGTTGACCGTTCTTTTCTCGTTTTTCGACTTTGGCCCTTTTTGTGCTTATGTACAGTCATTGCTTGATGATATCAGTACATTCCTTGGGAAGGACGGGGTGGTGGTGGTGTTAATCCAATATGACATAGTGAGGCCAATTTTGATCTCCCTATACCCACTCATTTCAGGCCTCTTTAACGGGTGTTGTGGAAGAGCTTTTATTCAGATTCTCTGAGCTTATTTCATCACATCTAAAGTAATTAAGCTTAGAAAACTAGCTTAAAATCCTTCTATAAGCTCCATTTAGCTTATTTCAACAAGCTTTCTTGGTGAAGGTTATCAAATTAAGCTTATTGAATTTAGTGTTTGTGAATAAGCTCTCATGTGATACAGCGAATGTGTTTAACTAAAATCTTTACACAATCGTACCTTTAGACGAGCTTGTTGAAATAAGTGCTTATATACAAATGTGTCTTACATTCTCACTTACACAACTTTGCGATAACAGTTTATTTTAAAAGCTAAAACAAGTTTTAGCTTTGCGTCTAGTCTTGATCTGAGCATGAAAACATGTAGCCCCTCCTCTCCCCACTCCTTTCATTTGAATTGATATTGTTACATGAATTGTGAAGACTATCATTGTGTTACTGTCAGTATTATAGATGGATTTGATGCATATCTGAGAATTTTTAAGTTACATATTTTGCATCAGTGTGCCATGCAGCCGACCTTGGTGAAACCTTAATGAGTTACTTACAATATTAAACATGTTCTTATTTTTTTAATCGTGAGCCAAGATTCATGTTCTTGAAGTATTTTTCCATTTGAAGTATTTGCTATGTCCTATTATTTTCTCTCTCTCAAATTTGGCTGTTTGCATAATACTTGACTGGTTTTCTTTCATTGAATGCTATTTCGGAGGAAAAATGGTACCTGCCAATTTGCATTACGAAATATTTCACAACACCAATAATTAGTATCTTTGCAAATCTCTTTGATGCTATATCAATAAGACTTTTGGGGTGTCCTTGTTAATTGTTTGTTGGTGTCTTGGCTATCCCTTGATATTGGTGTTTTCCCAGGCATGTAATAATTTTAATTCTGTTTGTAACAAATCTTGTCTCTTGGTTGGTTGGAATTGATGGTCACAATGTACATTTGTCTTTTTAGATACATTGGTGCGGCAAGCAGCAATGGCTTTGAAGTGTTTATTGCTCATTTACTACAAAAATGGAAGAGGCCATAACTTTCGTCGGCAGGTTTGAGTAGCTCCTTGCTTTTTATCAAGCATTTTAGCATTTTTGAAGTATAGTTTTCTCCTGCAATCTTCTGAATGCATTTAACTTATTTCTAGGGTCAAATGTTAACTCTGATTGAGTACACTCTTCTGCTGTATCGTGCCTTGTTGCCAACACCAGTTTGGTACCGATTTTTCTTGAACAAAGATTATGGAAGTCTGTTTTCCTCACTGACCACAGGATTGTATTTAACTTTCAAGCTAACATCAGTAGTTGAGAAGGTATGTTTTCATTCTTTAAAATTGGCATTTACGCTATAGTGATATGTTTAATAATATTTGTGCATGAACCTAAAATGTTCCATTTTATTCAACCTTCTATGTATTTATTAGGTCCAATGCTTTGTTTCTGCCTTAAAAGCATTATCGAAAAAGGAAGTTCATTACGGGGTTTATGCTACAACAGAACAGGTAAATAATTTTTGGAATGTTCTGATTAACTCTGAATCTGAATACTTGCAATTACAAGGGATACTTATCAATTCTTTGTTGCAATTTATTTATATTAATGCCATTTTTGGTTTCGTAATTGTTGCCTTATATTTGTAAATGCACACAATATATCTAAAATTGAGTATGTCAGTTTCTGTCTCGGGCTTTTAATTGCGTTAAATTTGATATATAGTAACAAATTTTAAGTACAAACCATATTTGTAAAAGAAAATAGATTAATTTTATAATTCTATGGCGTTAACTATTCTCTCTTTCCATAATAAGTTGCATGAATGTGTAATTAAGTTAATATAATAAATTATAATATAAGTTAAGGCAACTGTTTCCTATCTTATTACTTAACATATAATTACTATTGCTATTGTAAATTATTGCACATCAATAATGTATCATGGAACGGGTGACATTACTATTTAAGAATTTAATGCAAAGGAGTATACAATGTCGATTGTGAAATGTGATTGATTAATATTTTTCTAAGGCAATAGCAATCTTATTATGGTGGATGGTGTTGTAGACTATGTACACCCTAAAAACTGCATAATATATATGTAAAATAAAAAACTTAGAATGTATGTCTATCAAGAACAATAAATTAGAAACCTATAAGAAATAAAGTCTTCCAAAAGTATCGCAATTCATGAAATTAAGGGAACAAAGAGGAAATACATTAATAACTGAACAAAAGAGAGTAAGAAAATAGAACTTTGGTATGCCATGCTTGGATGCAAAGAACCGAGTACTGACTCCACAGAGAATATAACTTCAGAATTAAGAATGTGAACGTATTTGTTAAACATAATTTATGTCAAGGACAATTTGTTTGTGAAAATAGAACATGATATTACAAATAATAAATCTGAATTTCAGATTCATAAAAAAAACAAGACATTGAGGGAAAGAAAGGACACAAAAGGAAGGGAATAAGGGGGAGGAAAGAAACTAAAAAATATAGAGGAAAGTTGGAATCCAGAATTTTTTCGAGGAAGAAATAGGGGTAGGCGATCCTTTTACATGAGAAATAGGAATTTCCTGAAGACGGTTGTGCAATTGCTAGAAATAACTTCTGGTTGTCAGAGGTAGTGTTTTTACAACTGGACATGAATTGAAGATGGTTCCTGTATATGTATAGTTTAGGTTTTACGTGGAGTGTCATGTTTTCTTCAAAAATAAGAATTATAATCTCATTTGGAGAGCTATCATTTCAAAATTAATATTTTTTCGTGATGGCTGCAATTTCCTTTGTGATTGCTTTTAGAAAAGCAGTCTGAATTAGCTATGACAAACAACAGCACCATGCGATGGTTCTTCCATGGTATTTGTGTCCTTGATGGCCATGGTGTTTTGTTCATGCCATGTGTGGAAGACTGTGAAAGGAAGGCAATAGGATTTCCGGATAGAGAAATTGGCTTAGTAGGCTGCATCTCTCCCATGAACAGGAGGTACTCATTTTATGCAGTGGTGCAGACAGCAATCATGTTGGATGTGTCAGATGAGGCAACCTGTGCAATATTCACATTTTAAAACTGTTTGTTGCTCTTGGTTCTGTTCCACTCCTCATGGTGTTCTAACTCCAAACCTCTGGCAAATAGTGAAAAGTGTGATAATGTTTACAAACTATGTTCTAAAATTTGAGAACATAGCTCTATGCTGATGGTTAGGGTTTCTTGCAGATGCTAAGCTTGTCAATCTTTAAAAAATATGAAATGGAAATAGTTATAAACTAGGCCATCAAAGATATTAAAGGGAAGAAATATGTTAGACCTCAATTCTTAATTGTGTCACAGCTGAGCAAGCTGACCAAAACATCATAATATCTAATCTTTGCATGTTTTAATTTAAATAACATGTAAAATTATGTTATATATTGTTATCATTCTTTTAGCTTTTTCCCCTTCTATTTTCTATTATCATTGTATGACCACTCATGAATCCCTTAGATATGGACTATGGATATGCTTGCATTGCATTGTCTCCATTCCAGAATAATATGACCTCATGTCATTCATAAATTTTATTTAGTGGATTGCTAGCACGTAGTGCTTGTATTTTAGAAAATAAAACATTACTTTTTCTGGATAATAGTGTGGGGAGTGATCCATGTGTTGAAAATCTATATTATGTTGATAATTGGCGTTTACTTCATACATTTATTCTATATTATGTTTGCTATTGACCTTATGTTTTTCATTTATTCCTCTTTAACGAGATCTTTTCTGCATTTAAGGAAAAAGCTTTGTATACTAATATTGGGTTTTGTCGAATAATCTTTTTCATCCTTTCTGACAGTGATTAACTAAATGCAGGTGAGTGCCGCTGGTGACATGTGTGCTATATGTCAGGAGAAGATGCAGGCTCCCATATTGTTGAGCTGTAAACACATGTTCTGTGAGGAGTGTGTATCTGAATGGTCAGTTTTGAATTCCTTGTTCGGAAAATTGAAAGCTTACTACATAGTTAAGAGAACTGAACTAAAGGATTGTAATAGTAGATAATTTTTTAGGGTGGGCTGGCTATCTGTCTATCATTATTAATTCCCTGTCCAAGTACTTTTATTAAAAAAATCGATAAAATGTACTGATTTGTTTCATAATCGTTTTCATCAGTTCTCTTTAACCAACAAAGATACATCTGTTTTTCAGGTTTGAGAGAGAACGGACTTGCCCATTATGCAGGGCTTTGGTAAAACCAGCTGATCTTCGGACTTTCGGAGATGGATCAACAAGTCTGTTTTTTCAGCTGTTTTAAGTTCACTTTGTTCGGCTTGTTGGGTCATATTTTTGAGCCAAAAATCTTCCTGGAAAATGTCACCCTTTCTGGTTTGGTAAAATTTTCCATTAATGGTTTCTAATGAAATTGGAATTGGAATTGGAAAAAGGAATAAACAGATATTCCCATACATGGCTAAAGTATAAGTTCTTTCTAGTGTAATGAGGTCAGGTGTACAAAGGGCTATAGACAGCCGGCATATGAAATCCGCGTGGATCTTTTAACCTTATACGCACATCAAACGTGCTGGAAACATTTTGTTTATAATGATACATTCCAGATTAATTCCCCATTTCTCTTCATACCATTCTCCAGGGGTTACTTCTACGGGCATAAGTTGGAAAATTTATAATAGAACAAGTTGACATTTTATTAAGTAAGTGTTCATCAACTTTGAATTTTATCAGCACAACCGGTGGGTTGAAAATTATTATATTTATGGAACTTAACCCAATTTAAAATTGTCTTTGGCGTATTAATGTAAAGTTTTTGTAAATGAAGTATTAAATGAATAAAGAATATGTAAATATGGACTATTAGTTTGCAGAATATAAAATTACGTAACTGATTGGTTATTGTAGGACTGAACCTAAATTTTGAACATGACCGTCCGACTTGCATCCTTAATATCATTTTTCTCGCTGTTCACGTGTGGTAAAATGAAGTTTTCATATATCCCCCTTGTGTAAATTCGGTTCTTCTGCAACTTCTGTTTGATTACTTTTCTTTTCCTCATTGGAGAAACATAAAAGTTTAAGTAGTTTGCAAGTAAAAAATAAATTACGCGCGGAAAGGGTCTCAAAGCTTCACACCTTATGCAATTCAAATTCTAATAATCCATATATTTAAGCAATATCTGTTCCTTGATGACACGTATATTGGAGATACTGGAACATATAATATTTTTTGTTTTCTTTAAATTATCCTATTTGTACATCCTAGATTTGGTATGTTGTATGCATAGGATTAAGGAAAGCGGTTGATGAATGAAGTCGAATTTGAGGTTGTATGAAAGTGCGGGGATGGAGAAGGAGTAAGCAATAAGTGGATTAAGAAATATATATATATAAATGTGAAAAAAGAAAAGTGAATGTAGGTGGGAACATTAAATTAAGAACTAAATTTGGAAGCAGAAGAATTGGAGGTGGTGAAAGAGAAGAATGGTTAAGGAAAAGTTAAAGATTGTATGGGAAATAAATGTGAAGAGAATCTGGGGAGATATAAAGATGGTGAAGGCATATCTTTTGTGGTCCATTGATGGTCTGGCTGCTGCTCCCCACTGTGGTATTGTGAGTGCCTTTCAATCACTTCAACTTTTGACCCTTTCCATAATCACTTTCTCCCACCCTTTTCACTCCTATTCTTCATCATCACCTTTTTCATCTCTCTTTTCTTTTCCTTTTCTTCTTCGATATGTCCATTTCTTTTCTCAGTTTAGTTTGTTCTATTCTACTCCATCTCTTCCTGCTTCGCTGTTACTACTTTTGCTTTTCCCATATTTTAACCAACTCATTTCCTAATCAATATTTTTCTCTCATTTCTGCTGATACAATCAATTAAGATTAGATTAGTATAAGACACACTTTACCACTACATTTTCCACGTTCTTCGCTCTCTTATCTTTTTCTTCTTGGGAAAGTAAGTCTTAACTTTTTGAGGCAAACCCTATGGTTAGGGTGCAGTGAGATTGTAGAAATGCGTAGTTGAAGTGTGCAGAAACATTAGATTGGAATGGAAAATAAAGTGAGAGTTTGGTTAGAAAATGGGGTGCACAGTGCACGTGGTGATAGGGTCTCTGACAGTTTATGAAATCTTGATGATGAGGAATGAGACTATCAAAAGCACAGCTGAATGATTCATATAGGGTGGTCTCCCATTGCAAGGAACAATATTATGACCAGCTAAGGAAGCATATTGTAAAATCTTACACACCTCTTCAATCATTCTAAAATGGAACACAACCCTTCCAACCTATATATATGGAATTATATCATTAACAATGTCTTTTCAAAATCTACATTTTTCTTTCTTTTTCAATGTTAAATGTGTTAGAAAATGGTTACCCAAATAATACTAATAATAATAAAAATATACAAATGATTACTCAAACAAATTATCAAAAAAAAATATTCAATGAGCAAGAATATCATTTATCCATAATTTCATTTATTATTACTAATAGAAATAGAAACAATTATACACATAAGATTTTAGGCTTAGTTGAAACTGACTTAATTATAATCATAAGAAACACTTATAACATGTGTTTTCAGTCTTCAACTCTATATTATTTTTAATTTTAGAAATGAATACAGATGAGTCATCAAAAATAAAAATAGCAAGATAATAAGTTTTTCTCTCTAAGAATGTTAGAAAATGATTACCCAAATAATACTAATAATAATAAAAATATACAAATGATATAATAATAATTATTAAGGCAATAAAAACACTAAGACATCTATATAAATCAATGAATATTAATAAGAGATCAACAATTATAATAACAATAATAAATAATAAATAAACAAGGAAAGGAGTAGAAATATCTTGGGTTGAGGCATGCATAGTGCTATCCTTATAGAGAAAAGCCCCTCCTGCACACAGGGCTAAACAAATACACAATCATATATGTTTCAAATCATATGCGTTTCTCTCCCAAGATACAACAACCCGTCAGATCGATCGAGTGCAGCGAAGGATCTCCGAACCTTATGAACACCACTGTCTTAAAGATA
>Ga0209389_1002180_pt1 | contig 14715 bp, 14 predicted proteins | sample CowpearedBW_FD_187526 | JGI IMG/M metagenome (GOLD analysis project Ga0209389, IMG submission 187526) | Root nodule microbial communities of legume samples collected from California, USA - Cow pea red BW (SPAdes) (version 2) | ecosystem: Host-associated > Plants > Roots > Nodule | place: USA...
TTCAAACTTGGCAAGAAGTGCTAGTATTGAAAAGGGTAGTATTCACGGTGTGAAAAGTCATGATTTTCATGTATTCATTGAGATATTACTACTTGTTGTATTCATCTCATAACCAATGCATGTGTTAAATCCTCTATTTGAAATTAGTCACTTCAAAGACTTGTGCTCAACAACTCTCAAGGAAGATTCACTAAGAAGGCTTGAGGAAAATATTTTATTTATTCAAATTGGAAATAATATTCCCTTTTGGATTCTTTGATTTAATGGAGTATTTCCCTGTTCATCTTCCATATGAAACATAACTTAATGGATCAATGCAATATAAGTGGATATATCCATTTGAAAGATGATAACCAATGATTACTGTATTTTTTAAATTTGGCTTTATTCTCATGTTGAATCATAATGTATTCCTTTATTTATATAGATTTATGGGGGAATAAAAACGTTTTGTAAAAAACAAAGCGAAAGTGAAACACAATTTGGGTAGCTTACTTGATCATAGGACCACATACTTTTCTTCTCACTATTTCAAAAACTACATGTTGTTGCCCAACGATTATAAGAATGAAACACAATGGCAAAGTGAAACATGTGACTCAATAATATTAATGTTTCAACAAGTTGGTCATTACGTAGGCAAGGAGGTGACTCACTAGTTAACTGATGATGAATTCAATTCGGCTCATGTGCATTGTTAATTGCACTGAAGTTAAATCGTACCTTGAGTATGTTGTAATCCCATTATCTACAACCTAATCGGTAAATTTGATATAAGCTTTTATTCACCCTATTGTCTTCATATTTAACAACTCATTCTTTATTGTTGAGAAAATACCTCAAGCAACCGTTTATGCTCAAATACACTTAGAGTTTCCTCATTGGTCCAAATATCAAGTATGTATGGTCCCATTAATTAAACAAATCGTTGTTATCGAAGTTGATGTAACTCTTCATTGTGACATATTTGTAGATTTATAAAGAGCCATTAATTCTCAAAAATCAAGACCTAAGGGATTTGACAAATTGGCCCATGAGATGTGTCAAAGAATGACACACGTACTTTGTCAATGGATACAAGTTCCACACTAATGCATGGTCCAAATGATAGGAGACAATTAATTGTGGTGTGTACGTCAAAGGCTTTACAAAGGGTGGTTATAATGATTTTTATGGGATAATTTACAAAATATATGAGCTAGAGTACAATACTTGTACTTCTGCAAAGAGAGTTGTTTTTTATTATGAATGGTATGATCCTTCTAGAAGTGGTACAAGACTGAATCCTAGGTATAATATTGTTGAACTTGAAATGAGTTTAAGATACCAACCATTTGAAATATTCATTCTGGCAAATAATATAAGACAAGTTTATTATGTCTCATATCCAACATTTCACATTGACAAATGTGCTTGGTGTATGTAATACAAACCAAACCTAGGGGTTGCATTGAGTCAAATGAAGTGAAAGGAGATATCCCTTACCAAGTTGATCAAATGTCACCTCCGTGAATTAAAATTGAAGGTGTATTTGGATTGCATGACTTTGATAGTAATCCTGAAGAATTGGAAGCAGAAGAAGAAAAAAAAAAGATCATGACTATAGGGAACACGATGATGATGATGATGATGATGATGATGTTGACAATGATGAATATGATGATGATGACAATGACGAGTATGACGATGATGACAATAATGATAAAGAGAAAGATGACAATGACAATGATTAATTTTTAATATTTGTACTTGACATTCATCATTCACGAGTATAATTAAAATTTAACTTTTTGTTTTGTACTTTTTATGAGATGTTATCATGGTTGTTTTCATGGATCATCTATGATTACACATTTATTTAGTTATTTTTATACTTTTGAACAATGACTTATTTATCAATTGCTACTTTATAAGGTTTCACTTATGGTACAATGTCATCCGGAGGTCCATCTCGTCTTGATAAGGTTTCATTAATAGTACAATGTCCTCCTAATTCAGCTGCTAAAGTTGATCCTCCTCTCCATGATCGACCGATGATTGAACCTTACGGTCGAGGGTAATTGTTGATATCATCCTAAAATCTAATTTGTATTACATGACTTGTTTTATTTTTGGTTCTTTTGCATAACATTTTTGCATTCTATGTTTAGGTTTGTTCCTCCTAAAGTTGCTTCCCAGGCCATCACAAAGTCTATTAGGCAAAAATTTTTGAAGCCTTGGCCAACATGGGGAGTCATACCTCCAGAAGAGAAGGATCATTTTTGGCAACATTTTAAGGTAACATGTCACCAAACTTATTCCCTTTTCCTTACTATATGCGTAAGAGTCAAATGTAATTTCCCACTCCTATTTTACTTGAAATACCATACATTTCATCAAAATGATTTGTACTTGATTCATTGTTACAGATGAAGGTTCAGTGGAGACTTGAGCATGAACCTCAAATTAAAAAAAATTTCCATGCCAAAGCATCTCATAGGCTCTCTCAGATGCTTAGAGATGCTAGGATTGTAGGAGAACGACCTTATTGGGTGAGTGAGGATGTGTGGAATAATTTGCTAGCACATTGGAATTCTCCTCTCTATCTCAACAAATGTGCTACAACCCAAAAAAATAGAGCTTCAATAAAGGGTGGGACTGTACACACAATTGGTTCCATTGCCACTCATGAGCATGTCATTCGTATGGTATAAACCTTAGTTCCTTCTGTTTTCATATTACTATATATCTTATGTTTTTTAAAATTTATTAATATATATAACCCCATATTTTGTTACAGACACAAGAGCTGGGACAATCTGTATTTGTTGATGAGGTATTTCAACAAACTCATATTGGCAAGGGATTTGACTATTTTGTTCATAAAAGATCTTGGAGGACACACTTAAACAAACAATTTTACTATTATTTACCTTTAAACTTAAAATTGTACTATATTTAATTAATTTAACTAATTTCTCATTATTTTATTAACAGGAAGAATTTGAAACTAAAGTTTCACAGGTCAAATCTGAGCAAGGGTCATGTTCTGAGGCATCAGAAGAGCATAACAATAATGATGTTGCACATGATGAGATCATTAGAACTCAGTGTTGGGTTGAGGTTGCCAGTGGAAAAAATAAAAGAAGAATGTGTGAGGCAGGACAACTTGCTGCAAATCACATTGGTGGAAGAGGTAGCCTTAAGCACCGACCATCTTCTTCCATTTGCCGTTCTGAGCAGATTACATACCTCATGCAACAATTAGAAGCAAGTGACCAGGCTTATGAAAATTTGAGATGCCAATTTCAATCCCTTATAAGTCTAGTCATGAAATACTTGCCTCCTGATGCCCAAACTCGTCTTCAACAGTTTCAGTCCAGCCCAATATTGTCCCAACAACAACTCATCCCAGTCCAAGAACCACAATCCCAACAACAAGAACAAGACCCTTAACAATAAGACAATAGTTTTGATGATTATGTAGATTATTAAAACTTTTGTTTTTCTTACATGCTTAATAGGTTTTTTCTATGTGGATACATTATTTAGTGACATATAATTACTTCAATAACTTATTTTCTTCTGAAATTGGTTTTGTGATATAATATTGTAGACAATTGATGTTTTGATTTTGGCAGCTGTTGTATGTCTTTGTTTAGGTAGAAATATTAATAAGTTTGGGTGCAAAGAATATAGCTAATTGCATTTGTATTGCATGTTTATTTGGATAAATATTAGCATATTTGTTTGGGTGCATAGAGGATACTACATTGATCTAGATGGATGCATTACATTTATTGACGACTTAATTTGTCGTAATGTTCTATAAATTTATCAACCGGGCGAGACCAGGTGCCTTTAGTCTTGAACGGGAACCGAAGGGACAAGAATTGATGATCAGTCCAGAGAGATGTTCTAACAAAAGGCCTTAATAGATCAATCTTCCACAATTTCAAACAAGCTGAGAATGATTAATATCTATTCCTCAACTTGAAAAATTATTTGAAATCTCTGAAATTAAGTGATTGGGATTACGAGTTATTTGGTAGATTAACTCCTGATTTAGGATCTTTATTTCATGAGATTATTTTCCCTAATTAGGTTATTTATTCCTACTTAAATACCTATATATTATTTCTCAAATCATTAAGGGAAACTATTCCACAATTATATCTTGTTTTGTAACAGATAAGTACAGTAATAATAACTACGTTACTGATAATATGCGCATACTTTCTATTCCTAGCCATAAAGAAAATAAAAACATGTGCTTCAAGATAGTTTACATACTTCAAACTCATTGTTAAAAAATCTTTTGATCATTTTTCTATATTTTTACATTTCTCAATTTCATCTTAACAGAAGAAAAACGAAAGAAATGGCAATAAAATTATCTATAAACGAAGATGTTGGAAATGACCTAAAAAATCGACACAGTTTAAACGTATTCGATTATATACATTGGTTGTGGTGACAACAAATGCATTTTCATTAGAAAATAAGTTAGGACAGGAAGGTTTTGGACCAGTTTATAAGGTGATTGAAACTACTTCACTTATGCATTCATAAATTTACTTCAGACGACTAATGATATTTTGTTAACATTTCAAAAGGGAACTTTGCCAACAAGACAGGAGGTTGCTGTTAAAAGACTTTTATGCACAAGGAATTGTGAAGTTTAAAAACGAACTAACACTGTTAACTTCAACACATGAATCTTGTTCAACTACTTGGTTGTTGCATTCATTAAGAAGAGAAGATTCTAACACTAAAAGAAACACCATAAATAATAATCAAATTTAGTAACAAAATTAATTAGTTACTGTAGTGATCAATTTAAATATTAATTTATAAACTAAAAAATTATTGATAATAATTAAACTGGTTTCAAAAAATTATAATTGGTATCTAAATTGGTAACTAAAGTAGTTTTTATTATGAATTGGTCTCTAAATCGGTCACTAACATTAGCTACCTAGGTTTTGACTACCAAATGAACTGGTCACTAAATTAGTCTCTAATAAATTATTTAGAGATCAATTCATAATAAAAACTGTTTTAATTACCAATTTAGAGATCAATTATAATTTTTTGAAACTAGTTTAGTTACCAATAATTTATAATTTATATATTAGTATGTAAATTGGTCACTATAGTGACTAATTATTTTTTGTGACTAAATTGGATCATTATTTAAGATTTTTCTTGAAGTGTAATTTACGATTATATACCTTACAAAGCTTGAATTTATATCTTTTTGGTACGGAATGTGTTAATGATGATCTAATATTATGTTGTTTTGGAAACAGATAAAAATTGTTTTCATTATTATGCAACTATCCAAACACATGTGATAATTGTTCTTTCTCAACTGCAATTGTTTATTAAGATATATTTACTATAATTTCATGTTTTCCTAGGTAGAACAACATCAAGAAAAGTCATTTTTGAAATTTAAAATTTGTATAGTATACATTATAACCACATCAATACTAAATAACCATGGAGAAAACTGTACAAGAAGCAAATTACTATATTGGAATAAGCGCCTCAACATAACACAAGGAATTGCTCAAGGATTATTATATCTTCACAAGTACCCAAGACTCAAAGTCATTCACACGAAATTGATAGCCAGTAACACACTTCTCGGTTAGAACACATATCAATCCAAAAATTTCTGATTTTGGAATGGCTACAATGTTTACCCATCAAGACTCCATGTCAAATTCGAGCAGAATTGTTGGGACATAGTGAGTTTTTTAAACTCTAATACATTTATTTTGTATCAATGTATAAATAAAACTATTTTATCATGTAATATTTCTTGCAGTGGTTATATGTCTCTAGAATACGCTACGGAAAAAGTTTTTTCTACCAAGTCTGATCTGTACAGCTTTGGACTGTTGTTGCTCTAGATAGTTAGTGGTCGAAAAATACTAGTTTTTATGATGATGACCGTCCAATAAATCTAATTGGACATGTATGTAAAATAAGCTCTGGTAAGTCTGTTTTTTGGCATGATATTCTGTGTCTAATTGCTAAAATACTTAAAGGTATGGGAATTATGGAAAGATGGAAAGTGTTTTGAATCGGTGGATCCATCATTAGAGTAGGTATTTGATTATGATGAATGCAGAGGTGTATTCATGTTAGTCTCTTATGTGTTGAAAAATATGCAAATGAGACCTAATGTGGGATGTTATATCAATGTTGACAAACAAGAGTGAAATAATGCCTTTACCTTACTTAAAAGACCAACATTTTATGTTGAAAAAGAGAATTTTAACGAAAATTTATTTTTTGTAGAGTTGTCTAGTGCTCCTATAGTAGAAATTGCTGCTTCGTTGGAAATAGAATAAAGTCAGTGAGATATTTACTAATTAGAAAAAGGAAATATTGACTTGTCCATTGCAAATTAAGAAAAATTGTTATATTTTCAGGGGAGTAGAAGTTTGCTTTTATAAGACCCAACTTTCCTGCCCTAATATTTTAAGGGTTTCCTTACAACTGTTGGACTTAAAGGCTGGCCCAAAGGATAAAAACCACTCCTAGTTTTCCTTAACTCACACTTTCCACTCATTTCAGAGAACCTTGAACTGCAGTCGTCAACCTCTTTGCTAGGGTTTGCTTCCGCTGTTACGTTGAGCTAAGAGGACTCGTTGCTCCATGTAAGTATCCCTTTCTAGTTCATGTTGGTCCCCCTTTAATCACCTTTCGTATTCCTAGTTAGGATCCTCTGTTAACCCCATCTACTGGTTATGTTCCACCTTTATTTCAGCCCTGTAGTTCATCCCTAGAGTTGTTGTGCTCGTGGTCGTGCCGTCAGGGTCCTTGCTAAACCTTATTCCAGGTACAGGGAAGTTAGGGTTTTGGGTCTTGAATGATTTGTGGCTGATTTAGAGTTTGTGGGTGTTGTATGATCTATATGATTGTGATGAATGTGTGAACTGCCTTGTATTGTTATTTGGGTGCGAACATGTGACTATTGTAGGAGAAACGGTGGCGAGATCTGTTACTCTCGCCCAAGTGAGACTTGTAGGAGCAAACTAGGGGTTTCGCGAACTCTTGCTCAGGCAGAGAGCTCTGGTTTTGAGCGAGGCACTGTCTCGCTCAGGCGAGAGCCATTCGTCTAAGCGAGGAGGAGTGAAAGCTTTGGGACGCTGCTATGGTTTAGCCCAAGCGAGGGACCTCACTGTTGGGTGAGAGGTTGTCTCACTCAAGCGAGGTAAGGCTCGCCTAAGCGAGCCTGCGAGAACCTCCCAACACTGGTCACGATCTCGCCTAAGCGGGGGTTTACTGCCTAAGCGAGAGCACCCCTCTCACCTGAGCGAGGGCTCTTGGCTTGGGCGAGATCTGCTGCAGGTTATGTGTTTTCTTCAATTGGTAATTGGATGGTTTGATTTATGAGCTATTCTGTATGATGCATGAGGCCTATGAAATGAAATGCATGGTATGATCTGTGGCTATAAATTGGATAAATGTGATTGAGGGATCTTGGCATGTGAAACTAATGAGTGGGTTAGAAATTAAAGAGGCATGGTATTGGTATGAGATGAGGCCCTATACTCATGGATTTGGGAATGACTAGTGGTATGGATTCAACATGTGGTACGAATGAGAATTGATTTCAGAGGTTGGTATGATATTATAAGCATGATAAATGTTTCTCTTGTTGTTGGTTTATGTTTGGTTTGTGGTTAGTGCGTAATCCCTTGGAATCTCTAGGTGAGATTCCAGGGTCGTGCTTCAGTGGTCGGGACATAATTCCATGGCCCATGTTAGTGGGTGTCCAAGGTGGTGCCCCACCAATATGGTCTGCTAAGGATTCAAGGTATGGTTGCATCCTGACACTCGAAGGAGTCAGTTAGTCTCACTTAGAGCGGACTGACTCTTGTGGTGAGAGTAGTAGGAGGCCTAAAACTCATTAAGGACTAACCTTGTATGTGTGGGAATGATTCATTGTAACACTTGTAACACATAGCTCAGGGGTGAGCAGAGGTATTCACCACAAGTGCAAGCATTTGCTGAATCCGACCAGACTATATGTATCCGGATGAGTTGAGTCAGAGTCTAGTGTATTGTTTGAGAAGTCAGAACATGTTTGGATGATATATAAAATGCTTGGATTGTGTGATGGCATGCTACTATTTGATGAACTGTTTTACTCTAGCTTACCTTGTTTGTTTGTCTGGTTTTCTTGTATATGGCTCTTCTTTTTTGCGATGATCATCAATTTATTGATGGGAGCAGATGCGAGAGGTCATCGTAGTCAACAGGAGAACGGTGACTCCGCTGCTTAGCCATCTGGGCTGGATTTTCTACTCTGGGCTTTCTTTTAGGGCCACGACCCATGTATTGGCTGTCCTTTAAACTTCCATTTTAATTCTGTTAAATTTCTGTATCTGGTTTAGTTTGGCATCGTTGTATGCCTTGGATTATTGTAAGGCGTTATGTGGAAACTCTAAGACTGCGCTACTATACTATTTTTGTGTGACGCTTCCTTTAATTACGATTATTGATTAAATGGGGTGTTACAACTTTTATTTTTTTATTTGTCCCTTGTACCATTCAATTAAAATAGGTCCAGGTGAGTTAATATTTTTCGGGTGAGTTATACATAACATGTTTATGTAGTTACCTTAAGGTTCCCCTGGAGTGGACAATCATATAAGATCTCATTTTTATGGATATCATTTTTTAAATCATTGCATTCAGTTCTTATTTTTGTTCACTAACAATTCATTAATAGATATATCATTGTTTTTCATCGATTTGTGTATTTTTTTATCTTTCTTTTAGATGTTTTCTTCTTTAAGTACTCGATCTTTCGTGTTCTTACATGAACTTCTTGATTTAATGCTCACAAAACTAGAATAAGAGCTTTGGTTTGAATTTTGTTGGTGGTTGCACTTCAACAAAATTGTGATTTTTTGTGTGTATGAGGAATACTTTGAAGCTATTTGATGCATCAATTAGGGTTCCATGCAAAATTGCAAGTCATCAATTTTTTTCCATTGTCAGTGTGTCTGTCACTATCTGGTATAAACATTTTCCTTTTGCTCTTGCCCTATTTCACAAATCAATTACAACAATTTGTGTATTCCATAAAATGCAAGTTGAAATCTCTAAATATTTGTATTTGTAATATTTATTGGATTATTATTAAAGCTTTGAATCAATTTTAGTGTTAGAAATCAAACACAAGCGCACAGTTAACTCGAATATTTTCCACAAGAAGAAATACATTCGGGTTTACATGTAAGGATGTTTTGATCTAATGTACAATGGTGTTGGGTTATATATATTTTCATATAGGATCGTCGTCATTAAGAGTCACTCTGAACCCATCGACTATGATAGTGTTGTCGTTTTAGATATATATGACATTAGTCTTACACATATAAGTCATTTGACACCACTTTTAATCCAAAACCTTAAGATAATGTGGTTATGGACCTTTTATCTTCTATAGTGTTTAACTTTATCTTTTCTACCCAATTTGAGACTTTAGCTCACACTTGAATTATTCCCAATGTGGCCATGCCAATGTTCTCAGATGAGTAGAAGTTATAGGAGATGAAGTATTTGTGGGTCTCGTGAGTGATGAGGAGATCGTGGCCAATAAAGGACAACCCGTTTTCTACCAACTTCTCAATGTATTGTCCAATTTTCAAATGGCAAGGTATTTTTTGTTGCTTGTGTCATGCCTATTCCTTCAAAGAACACATTCGGTTTACAATTTTCTCTAGTGAATTTTCAGTTGAAAATATTCTTGTTGTCTCTTTAAGAGCTACCGTAAACCATATCAATATTTATTTTGATTTACTTAATGCAACAAAAATTGTTAGGAACAAGACAATAAAGGAAAGAATAAGAGAGAAAAAAATAAACGACAAAAAAAATTTAACGTGGTTTGACGTACAATGTGTATGCCTACGACTATACTAGGAAGTATTTTTTTTGTGTATCAAACTTTACAGGGTCTCATATATAGCAAAATAGAGAACCATATCTCACAATCGTAAGCGACGTGGGACTAAATCTAGCACCACAATACTAACAATTCTCCCACTTGGGGTTTGATTTACATTACCACCTAGTGTAGTGCCTTCATCATCAATTTTCTTGAAGGCCAATTGAGGCAATGCAAAGCCTCAACTTAGTTGTTGTGACAATCTTTGTCAACATATCAGCTGGATTCTTTGCACCTGGAATCTTCAACAAAAACAAGTCTCCATCATTTATCAAGTTTCTGATGAAATAATACTTCAATTCAATGTGCTTGCATCTGGAATGAAAAATTAGGTTTTTAGCTAGACAAATAGCACTTTGACTGTCACTGAACAATGGAGAGTCATCTTGTTGTTTTCCTAATTCTTTTAGAAGATTCTTCAACCATATTATCTCCTTTGCTACTTCTGAGATAGCTACATACTCAGTTTCAATGGTTGAGAGAGACTCTTCCTTAAAGTTTGGACTTCTAGCTAATAGCTATACCACCCAACGTAAAAATGTAACATGTTGTGCTCTTTCTACTATTTAAATCACCTCCCAAATCTACATCAGAAAACCCCTATAAAGTGAGATTACTTCTTCTAAAAGACAAATGCATCTTTGTAGTGCCCTTCAAATATCTCAATATCCATTTAGACATGTGACTTTCTTCTTCCTTTGTCTGAGAAAATAGCCTTTTTTGAAAACTTTAAGTGAGTTCCCAAAGGTGTATTCCTAGTTTTAGCATTTCAAACATTAAACCTGCTAAGCAATTTTTCTATATATTTTTCCTGAGCTAAGTTCAGAATACCTACAGATCTATCCTTGGAGATTCCCATACCAAAAATTTGCTTGGCTGGACCAAGATCCTTCATTTAACAATTTTCTGAAAATTATTTCTTCAAACTGTCAATTCCTGCCATATTAGCACCAACAATCAACATGTCGTCAACAAACAAGGCAAAAATGATATACCTGTCAACATATTTCTTAATGTAACATCTTGTACCATTGTCTTAGTGCTTGTTTCAATCCATACAAACTTTTATGAAGCTTGCATACAAGATTCTCTTTACCTTGTACTTCAAAACCTTTTGGTTGTGCCATAAAGAAAAATCTTCCTCAATATCCCCATGTAGGAATGCATTTTTCACATCTAACTCCTCTAGATGAAGATTTTCTACAACTACTATACTCAAGATAACTCTGATGGTAGTCATCTTGACAACATGAGAGAAAATTTCTGTGAAGTCAGTTCTCTGTCTTTGTTGGAACCCTTTCACTACGAGTCTAGCCTTATATCTTTTGTTACCATATGGTTCTTCTTTTAACCAATAGATCCACCTATTTTGCAAAACCTTCTTTCCTTCTGGTAGCTTGGTTAAAGACCATGTTTTATTCTTTTGAACGGACTTTATCTCATCTTCCATTGCTAGCTCCCACTTAATACATCTCCTTGCATAGCCTTAGCAAAATGCTCGGGCTCACCAACATCAGTCAACAACAAGTAATGCAATGAAGGAGAATACCTTTATGGTGCTACAATTGTGTTGCTAGATCTTCTAATTAAGACTTCAAGAGTTGTTGTCTCTACTATTTGTTCAGGTTTTGACTCAAACTCTACTTTTGTATTCTGCCTTCTGTTGACTACATCACTTTCTGAAATTTCTTCTAATGATACTTGCTCTAGCTGTTTATTTGTATTTGCAAATTTTGCAGTTATGTCTTTATAGAACATGTTTTTATTAAATGTAACATTTCTACCTTTGATAATTTTCTTGTTTCGGTCATTCCAAAACATGTAGCCATACATGTCAGATCCATAACCAATTAAACAACATCGCTTTGCCTTAGGGTCCAATTTATCTCTACTATTAGGGTCTAACTAGATATATGAAGCACAACAAAAAACTTTCAGATGTGAAAGGTTTACGTCATTTTCAGACCATACTTCTTTAGGTAACTGATAGTCTAAAGGAACCGATGGTCCACTATTTATGAGATAGGCTATTATGCTCATTGCATCTGCTCAAAATACATTGGGTAATCCTCACTGGATTCTCATACATCTTTCTCTCTTATTTAAGGTTTTGTTTATTATTTTTGCCATACTATTTTGTTATATATGGTGTTCGTTGAATCGTCTTGATCATTTTGATCTCGTTCTGTGAACAAAACTCCTTGAATTGACTACTATCATATTCTCCACCATTATCAAGTTTCAAACATTTAACCTTTAAACCTGTTTGAGTCTCAACCTCCTCTTTCTACCTTTTAAACACAGAAAACATATCGGATTTATTTTTAAGAAAATAAACTCATACCTTTCTTGTAGAGTCATCGATGAAGGTTACATAATACTGTGAACCTCCAATACATTTCATTGGAGCTAGCCTCTAAACATATGTATGCACTAGTTGTAGTCTTTCAACTTTAGATGACTTACTTGTTTTGGAGAAGCTAACCTTCTTCTGTTTTCCAAAGATACAATGTTCGCAAGGTTCAACGTCAACATGCTTCAAGTTAGGTATTTTACCTTTTGAGACGATGAGCTTCATTCCTTTCTCACTCATATGCTCAAGCCTCTAATGCCACAAAGATGAATTGTTGCCAACTTCTGTAACTGATATCATATCCTCATTATCGCAACCAAGATCTTGGCAGGACGACGAAAATAGTTTAAAAGGTACAGAGGAGTCGCCACCATAGTTTATTATGAAAAACTATAAAAAAAAAACTTAAGAAAAGAATAGTCTTTGAAACCGAATTTGGGTTCGGGAGTCAGTTACATGTGGGAAAGGTATTAACACACCACAATGCTCGTCCTAACCCTTTAATTAAGTATGCAAGATAAAAGTAAATTTTTAAAATATTTGTTATTCCCTGAAAATCAAACAAAATAAATACATATAAAATATAATAAAGATAAAAAAGATAATTATTTTTTATCTTTCTAGCCTGACAAGAATTGTATCTCGCTCCTACGTATTTTCATTTGGAAAATCAGGGATCACGTAGTTCTCTGTAAAAATATTTGTTGTTTGATATTTTTTTTTAATTTTAGATTTTAATATTTTTATTATGAAGAGAATCTGAGATTCAACCTGATTAAATTATCAAACAAATCGAAGACTTGACATGATATCCAAAAATGGTAAAAAGAAGCATAATTTATAATTTATAATTTTTTTATTATCAAGAAAATGCGAGATTCAACATGATAAAATACTTTGTTATCAAGCAAATTCGAGACTTGACATGATCTTCAAAAATTGTATAAAAGAAATAATTAATTTCTTTTTAAAAATAATAGAATTAAAAGCCTACAAAGGAGTATTTTAATTACAAGCAAATCCAAGACTTGACATAATATTCAATAAGGAAATATAATTTATAATTTTTCTTTTTCTTTTCTTTTATTTTTTATTTCCTAAAATAAGAGAATTAAAATCCTACACATGAGTGTTTTAGTTATCAAGCAAATCCAAGACTTGACATGATATTCAATAATATAAAAGAAATAATATAACTTAAAAAAAATTATATATATTTTTAAAATAAGTGAATTAAAAGCCTACAAAAGATTTTCTAATTACCAAGATAAAAATAATGGCATCCCATATAGAAGAAAAGAGAAAGGTGGTGTATATAAATTAAGTTTCACGTGAATTAATCACTCAAATAGAGATGTTCATTCACAATCAGAGTTGTTGCCACAATCAAACATTAAACATTCAATCAACACATATCAATCATGAATCCAAACCCAAAGTCACCTAACATCTGAACCCTAAACGCATTTAGCCATATAACGGGTCAATCAATCACACACTTGATATTATGACATAGTAATAGAGTCAAGATTCACAAACCATTAATTTTATTATTATCACCAATCTTGAATAACATTAGGAGCAAAAAATAACTTACCTTTCAAGCCAACGAATAGAGCAAATCCCGACTAAGAGGATAGTGAGGTGATCCCGTTTTCGTGTTTGTTCTAGTAATAAAAAAAGAATAGGAGTGTCAAATTTTTTTTCTGTCTTGTATTGGAGAGATTTTGTGGTTATATAAACACCTTGGGATACCACTGAAATCCTAGTCTTTAATTATAATGATATATATGAGGAAAGAATTGGTCACAATGAAACATATTAAAGGAATAAAATCATAAAATAATATTCTGGGTATTGATTATAATTATTATCATAAATATTGTCTCTAATTATTAGAATAATATATTCTCTAATTTGAAAGAAAAAAACTCAATGAGACACATCACATAAGCATAAAATCAAGATATTTAGTCTAATTATTAGGAAGAATATTGCTTCTAATAATTAAAATAATATCTTCTTTGACTGAAGAAATCATAATGAGATACATCACATAAGCATAAAATCAAGATATTTATTCTAATTATTATGAAGAATATTGCTTCTAACATTAAAATTATACCTTTCTCTAAAAATAGAGATTATAAAATATCATTTTCTAACACATGATATGAGGACTGTAAATAACAAACAGTGGGGGTGAAAATATGTATAAAAAATTTGGTTCATGAGAAGGGTGTGATAATTAAAAACAAATTAGATTTTCCTTCTTTTTTTTATATTTTTTTTCCTTTTTCTCATGGTAGAATTAAAGTTTGAAAATTTAAAAAAAAAACTTATTTCATCTCTTTTTTCTTACCTACCATCAATCAAAAACATATTTTCTTATTTTATTTTTTTA